>Ga0207694_10002117_pt1 | contig 16350 bp, 10 predicted proteins | sample KBSC34metaG_FD_184353 | JGI IMG/M metagenome (GOLD analysis project Ga0207694, IMG submission 184353) | Corn rhizosphere microbial communities from Kellogg Biological Station, Michigan, USA - KBS C3-4 metaG (SPAdes) (version 2) | ecosystem: Host-associated > Plants > Roots > Rhizosphere > Soil... | reverse complement strand
GCGTGCCGGCACGACGACGCGTTACTGGTGGGGCGACGGCAATCCGCCCTCGAAGCTGGCGAACCTGACCGGCGACGGCGACAAATCCCCGTCGGGCCGGCGCTGGAGCAACGCTTTTCCGCGCTACAGCGACGGCTACTGGGGGCCGGCCCCGATCGGCAAGTTTGCCGCCAATCCGTTCGGCTTGCGCGACATCGACGGCAACGTTGCCGACTGGGTCGAGGACTGCTGGCACGACAGCTATCTGCGCGCACCGGCGGATGCCCGTGCCTGGGTCAATCCCGGCTGCGAACGCCGCGTCGTGCGCGGTGCTTCCTGGGGTAGTGCGCCGGAGCAGGCGCGTTCGGCTTTCCGCACGAATCTGCCCGTCGACGCGCGAAACTCGCAGGTAGGCATCCGCGTCGCTCGCGACCTGTAAATTCTGCGACGTAGTATACATTTCAACTTTTCTCCGCAATCCGCGGTCCGGCGTATGATGTTCGCGTTTAAATGCCGGGTTGGCGGGGCTCGATGCGTCGTCGTCAACCCTTAGTTTCGCTACAACAATTTCCTGCGCCGTCAGCAACCATGCCGGCGCCTGCACGGTGAGTAGTTTTCGGAGTCGCCCACCGGGCTGCCCCTTTTTCCGATTCCGAGGAGAGCTACGATGAATAGCCGTTTTGAACGCACTGGCCCGATCGATGAACTGAGCAGTTATCCGGCGTGGGCGCAGGATATGGTCGACTCCTGTGCAGACGCCAAGCGAGAAGTTGTTGAGCACGAGTTGTTTGCGCTGATGCGCGAGGCGCAATTGAGCACCGAATCCACCGCAAGCTTCATGAGCGGCGTGTGGCCGGTGATCGAACGTTTTCCCGCGTACATGTCCGCAAGCCTGATGAAGACCCGCTATGGCCGCAGCGAGGGCGACAACATGGCGCGGCGTTGGCTCGTCCGCAATATCCGCGTCGAACAGAACCATGCGGAGTATTGGCTGGATTGGGCGGAAGGCGCCGGCGTGTCCCGCGACAAGGTGCTCAACGGTTGGGTGCCGACCGATGCGATGGTGTTGGCCAACTGGTGCGAAGAGGTCAGCACGGGCGACGGGCTCGCAGCGGGCATCATTGCGACGAACTACGCGGTCGAGGGCGCGACCGGTGAATGGTCGCAGCGCGTCTACGAGGGTGCAGCCTACCGGGATAGCATGCCGACGCCGCAGGCCCTGCGCTGGTTGAAACTGCATGCGGCCTACGACGACGAACATCCGTGGGAGGCGTTGGAAATCGTCTGCGCACTGGTCGGCAACAACCCGGTTACGCAACAGGTCGCACACCTGCGCGAGTGCGTGCGCAGAAGCTACACCAGCATGCGCATCGTGATCGATCGTTGCCTGGCGGCATCGCGCTACGGCATGGATATTCTGCGCGAAGTCGCAGCGTAATGCGGCGACGTCCAGGCGTATGATGCGCATTATGAAAGGGAATATGACGGCGTCTGGGCAAGCGCTCACCCAGCGGCTTATGCCGCTGGCGTGGGGCTTGTTCGCACTGGTCGCGCTCGTGCTGATCCTGATGTGGGGCGCGCAGCAGGTGCAGCTTGCGCTCGCCGGTTTGCTCAACGGCGAAAGCACCTGGTCCAAGGCGCAGAAGCAGATCGTCGTCGACTTGCAGGACTACGCGGTGCAGGGCAACCCCGAAGCCATGGAGAGCTTCCAGCGCAATTACGCCTTGCTCGGCGACGACCGCTTCGCCCGCGAGGAAACGACCCGCGAAAACTATGACTGGTACGCGGTGAAGAGCGCGTTCGAGCGTGGCAAGGTCGTACCCGAAGCAATACCGGTCATGATTTTCATATTCCGCCATTTGCGCTGGGCGCCTTATGTGCGCGATGCGCTCAAGGCGTGGTATTCCACCGATGCCTCGATCGACGAGCTCGGTGTCATCGCCGTGGAGCTGCGCAAAGAGCGCCACTCGGCCGATTGGACATCGGCGCGGATGGAGACGCAAACCACGCGAATCGCGATACTCAACTACTTCATCCAGCCGCAGACCGAGGTGTTTTCCACGTCGATCGCCCAGGGCACGGTGTGGATCGGGCGCATCCTGTACGGCTGTGTGTTCGCCATCGTGGGTCTGGCGTCGCTGCTGTGGTTGACCATGGCGCGGAGGACGATGGCGAAGATTCGCGGCACCGAGGAACGTTATCGCGTATTGTTTGACAGCGCCGCCGATGCGATCGTCATGGTCGACGAGGATGATGGCCTTGTCCTCGATGCAAATCGCACGGCTGCCGCCTGGATCGGGCGTACGCCGCACGAGATCGTGGGCAAGCGCTTTGCGGATCTGGTCGCGGAGAATTCGTCGGATCAAAAGGCATCGACGAACGGCCAATTGCGCGCACATGACGGCGGCTTGCGGCCGGTGGAAACGCAATGGAGTATGGCGCGCTGGGGCGAGAAACACGTGCGCCAGGCGATCATTCGCGACGTGTCGGAACGCGTGGCGATGGAGGAGGAGCGGCGCATCGCGGCCGAAGCGCTCGCTTCGGTCGCAGAAGGCGTGATCATCGCCGACGCATCGCGGCGCGTAATCGCGGTTAACGCGGCGCACACGGCATTGACCGGGTTTTCGGCCGAAGAACTCGCCGGCAAGCGTATCGACGACATGCGTGTGTTGCCGCATGGCGGGCTGCTGCCGCCATCGATCTGGGCGCAGATCGCGGCGACGGGCTCGTGGTTGGGCGAAGTGCGTACGCGGCGCCGCGACGGCAGCTTGTACGACGAGCGCTTGAGCATCAGCGTGATCCGCGACGATCATGGGCGCGTCCAGCGCTATGTTGCCGTGATCGCCGACATCACGACATCCAAGTCCGACCGGTTGCAACTGGAGTATTTGGCCAGCCATGATCCGCTGACCGGCCTAGTCAACCGTGCCCAGTTCGAGGAACATTGTTCGAAGGCGATTATCGCTGCCGAGAGGACGCGCGAGGCGGTCGCGGTGCTGTTCATCGACCTCGATGCGTTCAAGATCGTCAACGACAGCTTCAGTCATGCAATAGGCGACCGCCTGCTCTCCACCGCTGCGGAGCGCGTCGCCAAGCAGCTTTCGCCGCTTGACCTCGCCGGACGCATCGGCGGCGACGAGTTCACTGTGCTCGCGCGCGGCCTGAGCCTGCGCGAGGATGCGGCGGGACTGGCGAACCGCCTGCTCGCGAGCTTGTCCGAACCGTATCGCATCGACGACCATGAGATCGTGATCAGCGCGAGTATCGGCATCGCCGGCTATCCGCTCGATGCGGCTGATGCGGCGACGATGATCGCCAACGCGGACGCGGCAATGTACGCGGCGAAGACCGAAGAGCGCAATTGCATGCGCTTCTACACACCGCTCATGCATGCGAAGGCGCGCAGTCGACTGCAGACTGCGGCCGAACTTCGGCAGGCGCTGGCCCGCGACGAATTGCACATCTTCTATCAGCCAAGTGTGGAATTGCGCAGCGGGCGCATCGTTGCAGTCGAGGCTCTGTTGCGTTGGCGGCATCCGCTGCGCGGCATGATCGCGCCTTCGGAATTCATACCGATCGCGGAGAATCTGGGCATCGTCCGCCAGATCGACCAATGGGTCATGCACAGCGTGCTCGCCAAGATCGCCGAATGGGAGCGCGCCGGCATGCCGCCGATTCGCGTCGCGATAAACGTGTCGGCGAACTGGTTCGGGCACCATGCCTTCGTCGAGGCGTTGAGCCGGGCGCTGATGGAAACCGGCGTGGCGCCGTCGCGCCTCGTGCTCGAAATCACCGAAAGCTCGGTGCTGCGCCTCGGCGAGGATACCGATCGGATCATGCATCGCTTGCACGAGATCGGCGTAAGCGTGGCGATCGACGACTTCGGCATGGGCTATTCGTCGCTGGTCTATCTCAAACTGCCGGCGATCACCTGGCTGAAGATCGACCGCACCTTCATTTCCGGCCTGCCCGGCGATTCGAATGACGCGGCGATCGTCCAGGCGATCCTTGCGATCGGCAAGAGCCTGAGCCTGCGTACAATCGCCGAAGGCATCGAGACCGAGGCCCAGCGCGATTTCCTCGTGCGCGCCGGCTGCATCGAAGGCCAGGGCTTCCTCTATTCGCAGCCGCTGGAGGCGACGGAAATCGAACGCATGCTATTGCCGAACATGGCGCTGGCGAAGACGCGGTTGCGCGTAGTGGAATAGCCGCAATTGGGGCGGCGCGCCCGCCGGCGCAGCGCCCCGTTTTCCTTCGGATCGCGGCGATCAGGCCGTCTTCGCAGTTGGCGCCGGCGGATCGCGCAGCTCGCGGCGCAGGATCTTGCCGACATTGGTCTTCGGCAGCGAGTCGCGGAATTCGATGATCTTGGGCAGTTTGTACCCGGTCAGGTTGTGCTTGCAGTATTCCTTGATCGTTTCCGCTGTGAGGCCGGGGTCCTTCTTGACGATGACGACCTTGACCGCTTCGCCGGATTTCTCGTCGGGGACGCCGATCGCCGCGCATTCGAGGACGCCCGGACAGGAGGCGACGACATCTTCGATTTCGTTCGGATACACGTTGAAGCCGGACACCAGGATCATGTCCTTCTTGCGGTCGACGATGTAGAAATAACCTTTTTCGTCCATCTTCGCGATGTCGCCGGTATGCAGCCAGCCATCGGGAGTGATGACCTTGGCCGTCTCTTCGGGGCGCTGCCAATAACCGCGCATTACCTGCGGTCCCTTGATGCAGAGTTCGCCCGCTTCGCCGACGCCGAGCAGCTTGCCGTCATCGTTCTGGATGCACACGTCGGTCGAGGAAATCGGCAGGCCGATCGAGGCGTTGTATTCGGGCAGGTCGAGCGGATTGATGCAGGCGGCTGGTGAGGTTTCGGTCAGGCCGTAGGCTTCGACCAGCGTGCACTTCGTCGTTTTCTTCCATTTTTCCGCGACCGTACGCTGCACGGCCATGCCGCCACCAAGCGTCAGGCGCAGGTTGGAGAAATCGAGCTTGTCGAAGCCTTCGGTGTTGAGCAGGCCGTTGAACAAAGTATTGACGCCGGTGATCACGCTGAACTTCACCTTCGACAGTTCCTTGACGAAGCCGGGCATGTCACGCGGATTGGTGATCAGCACGCTGACGCCGCCGATCAGGGTGAAGACGAGGCAGTTCGCGGTCAACGCGAAGATGTGGTACAGCGGGATCGCGGTGATGACGACTTCGCGACTTTCCTTGAGGTTGGTGCCGAGCCAGGCCGCAGCTTGGAGCATGTTCGCGACCATGTTCTTGTGCGTCAGCATCGCGCCCTTGGCGACGCCGGTCGTGCCGCCGGTGTACTGCAGGAAGGCGATGTCTTCGTGGCCGACATCGATCTTCGGCAATTTGCCCATGCCACCGAGCGTGAGCGCGTCGTTGAAACGCACTTCATGATCGATGCGGTACTTCGGCACCATCTTCTTCACGTGGCGCACGACGAGATTGGTGATGAACGCCTTCGGGAAGCCGAGCATGTCGCCGATTGCAGTCGTAACTACGTGCTTCACCGTCGGCGCCTGCGGCAGCACTTCGGCCAGCGTCGCGGCGAAATTGTCGAGCACCACGATCGCGCTCGCGCCGGAGTCATTCAGCTGGTGCTTGAGTTCGCGTGCGGTGTACAACGGATTCGTGTTCACCACGGTCAAGCCGGCGCGCAGGATGCCGAATGCGGCCACGGGGTACTGCAGCACGTTCGGCAGCATGATTGCTACGCGGTCGCCTTTCTTCAGCTTGAGGTCGTTGACCAGGTAGGAGGCAAACTGCGCGCTGAGTCGATCGACGTCGTCATAACTCAGCGCCTTGCCCATGTTCATGTAGGCCGGGTTGTGGCGGAATTTGTCACAGGAAGCCTCGAGCACTTCCGGAATCGACCGGTACTTGTTCACGTCGATTTCCGCCGGTACTTCGGCCGGATAGTTAGCCAGCCAAGGACGGTCATTGCTCGCGGTCATTGCTCCCTCCTGATTCTTCTTCGTGCCTGTGCGCCGCGTACCCCACGCAAACGCTCGTTTGAGGGAATTTGAGCATGTGCGGACAACGCCGGCAAGCGGCGACGCAGCGCGGTGACTAGCACAACGACGGTGGATGGGCGGATCGGTGCTGAAATCCAATGCTGTTCGAAGCAGGCTTGCCAGAGCGGCAGGCGTACGCGCAGGTTGCGAACGGCGTCGCCTTCCGGTTTGCCCGCGGTGTTTACCTTCGTTTGCGAAAAGTCCTCCTTTTCTGCACTTTGACCCGGCATGGTGGTTGCGGGGTAACGCGGGGTAGCGGTGGGGTGTATGAAGCGTATTTTTGTCGTGGGTTGTCCAAGGTCAGGTACCACCATCGTACAGGCCTTGCTGGCGCGGTATCCGAACGTGCTGACGTTACCGGAAACCGCTTTCTTCGAGAGTGTGTTCGGCGGTATCGGCCAACGCTGGCAAGACCCCGACGTGCGCCGCGACCCGTGGTATCGGCGAAATGGATTCTTCGCCCGATCCCACGGGCCGCGGCGTCTGCACCGGCTCGAGACCGAACTGCTCGGCTTGTCGCAGGCTCCGCCGTGGCGGATAGAACCTTGCATCCGCCGCTTCGTCCGGTTGCTTGACGAGGTTGCTAGTTTGCAACGCTGCGAGGCGTGGGTGGAAAAAACTCCCAACCACGTGATGTACGTTGAGGAGATTGCGCGGCATGTCGCCGACGCACGCTTTGTGCATGTGCTGCGTAACGGCGAAGATGTCGTCGCTTCCGTCGTCGATGCCGACCTGATCCACCCCACGCATGCGTTTCACGGCGGGGTAAGGCATTGGGTGCGGCGCTGGAATCGGGTAATGGAAGTACAGATCGCGCAGCTCGGCGCACCTGGCCACTATGTGCTTTGTCTGGAAGATCTGGTCGAGCAGTTCGATCGGCAATGGGAGCGGCTATGTGCTTTTCTCGACTTCGATTGGTCGCTGCCGCTCACGGCGACGCCGCACAATGCCGTCGCCAACGCCGCGGCGGAACCGTGGAAGCGCAATGCACTGTCGGGCGTCGTCCAGCGGACGATGCGCAAGAGCGAGAATCTTTTCGGCCCGCGCATGCTGGAATGGATGCGTTCGAGCCTGGTTTCCTATGACGACATCCGCGCACGCGTGGCGCGTGTGCAGGAATGCGGCGCGCAACGTTCTTGCGCCGCAAAGTTCGCGTTGCCGGAAACGCGAACGCCCGGGCGTGACCGGGCGTTCGCTGCTTAGCCGAGGTGTACTGCCGCCGATTTAGGCGGCCTTGGAGCTCGCTGCGAGCTGGCGCAGCACGAACGGCAGGATGCCGCCGTGGCGGTAGTACTCGACTTCCTTCGGCGTCAGCAGCAGCACCTTGGCCTTGAACTTCTTCTCGCCGGCCGTGCCCTTGGCGACGACCGTGATTTCTTTCGCCGCGCCGTCCTGCAAGCCTGCGATCTCGAACACTTCGTCGCCTTTGAGGCCGAGCGTCTGCGCGTTCTGTCCGTCGACGAACTGAAGCGGCAGCACGCCCATGCCGACGAGGTTGGAGCGGTGGATGCGCTCGAAGCTCTCGGCGATCACGGCCTTGACGCCGAGCAGCAGGGTGCCCTTGGCCGCCCAGTCACGCGAGGAGCCGGTGCCGTATTCCTTGCCGGCAAGCACGACCAGCGGAGTGCCTTCCTTCTTGTATTCCATCGCCGCATCGTAGATAGGCAGCTTGGGCGACGACTTGCCGTCCTTGCCGTAGTAAATCGTGTTGCCGCCTTCCTCGCCGCCGAGCATCAGATTCTTGATGCGGATGTTGGCGAAGGTACCGCGCACCATGACGTCATCGTTGCCGCGGCGCGAGCCGTAGGAGTTGAAGTCGGCCTTGATCACGCCATGCGCCTGCAGAAACTGGCCAGCGGGCGAAGTCGCCTTGATGTCGCCGGCCGGCGAGATGTGGTCGGTGGTGATCGAGTCGCCGAAGATACCGAGCACACGCGCGCCCGAGATGTCGTTGATCTTGCCGACTTGCATGCGCATGCCGTCGAAGTAGGGCGGATTCTTGATGTAGGTCGATTTCTCGTCCCAGCCGTAGCGCTCGCCGGTCGGTGCGGCGATCGCATTCCAGCGTGAGTCGCCTTTGAACACGTCGGCATAGTTCTGCTTGAACAACTCGGGCCCGACGGTCGTGGCGATGACGTCGCCGATTTCCTTGTTCGTCGGCCAGATGTCCTTCAAGTAGACGTCCTTGCCGTCGCTACCCTTGCCTAGCGGCTGCGCGGTCAGGTCGATGTCGACCGTGCCGGCGAGTGCGTAGGCGACGACGAGCGGCGGCGAAGCGAGGTAGTTCATCTTCACTTCCGGATGCACGCGGCCTTCGAAGTTGCGGTTGCCCGAGAGCACCGACGCAACCACGAGATCACCATCGCCGATGCCCTTGGAGATTTCCGCCGGCAGCGGGCCGGAGTTGCCGATGCAAGTCGTGCAGCCGTAGCCGACGACATAGAAACCGAGCTTCTCGAGATCGCCGAGCACGCCGGCCTTTTTCAGATAGTCGGTGACGACCAGCGAACCTGGACCGAGCGAGGTCTTGACCCACGGCTGCGCCTTGAGGCCTTTCTTGACCGCATTGCGTGCGAGCAGGCCGGCGCCGAGCATCACCGCCGGGTTCGAGGTGTTGGTGCACGAGGTAATCGCGGCGATGACGACCGCGCCGTCCTTGAGCTGGAAATTCTCGCCATTGCGCGTGACTGCCTGACCCGGGCCGTTGACGCTGGCGTCGTGGCCGATTGCCGTATCGCCGCCTTCGTTGGCGAAGCGTGCCTCGGCGCCATTCTTCGGCTTGCGATTCGCCGCCAGGGCCCCGAGCGATTCGGTGTAGCTCTTGCCGACGTCCTGCAGCAGCACGCGATCCTGCGGGCGCTTCGGGCCGGCCAGCGACGGCTTCACATCGGCCAGGTTCAACTCAAGAGTCGAGGAAAATTCCGCATGCGGTGTGTTCGCGTCGTGCCACAAGCCCTGTGCCTTCGCATAGGCCTCGACCAAGCCGATCAAATTGTCGTCGCGGCCGGACAAGCGCAGGTAATTCAGCGCTTCGGCATCGATCGGGAAGATGCCGCAGGTCGCGCCGTACTCGGGCGCCATGTTCGCGATCGTTGCGCGATCGGCGAGCGGCAGATGTTGTAGGCCATCGCCGTAGAACTCGACGAACTTGCCGACCACGCCGTGCTTGCGCAGCATCTGGGTCACGGTCAGCACGAGATCGGTTGCGGTCGTGCCTTCAGGCAGCTTGCCGGAGAGCTTGAAGCCGACCACCTGCGGAATGAGCATCGAAGAAGCCTGGCCGAGCATCGCCGCCTCGGCCTCGATGCCGCCGACGCCCCAGCCGAGCACGCCGATGCCGTTGATCATCGTCGTATGCGAGTCGGTGCCGAAGACGGTGTCCGGGAAAGCCCAGGTCGCGCCGTCCTTGTCCGCCGTCGCCACAACACGGGCGAGGTATTCGAGATTGACCTGGTGCACGATGCCGGTGCGCGGCGGCACCACTTTGAAGTTGTTGAGCGCCGTCTGGCCCCAGCGCAGGAAGCCATAACGCTCTTTGTTGCGTTCGAATTCGATCTTGACGTTGAGGTCGAGCGACCCGGATTCGCCGAACGAGTCGACCTGTACCGAGTGGTCGATCACGAGTTCCGAAGGAATCAGCGGATTGATCTTCGCGGCATCGCCGCCGAGCATGACGATGGCGTCGCGCATCGCGGCGAGATCGACCACGCACGGGACGCCGGTGAAGTCCTGCAAAACGACCCGCGCGGGCATAAAGGCGATTTCGGTGTCCGGCTCCTTCTTCGGCTCCCATTTTGCGACTGCCTCGATCTCCTTCGCGGTCACGTTGACGCCGTCCTCGTGACGCAGCAGGTTCTCGAGCAGGATCTTCATCGAGTAGGGCAGGCGCGCGATGTCGAACTTCTGGCCGAGTTTGGCGAGGCTCGCGATCGCGTACTTCTTGCCGCCGACCTCGAGAGTGTCGCGGGTGGCGAAGGAATCGGTCATGAGGAGGCTCCTGGCGTGTCGAGTGGGGGCGGGGAAGCTAGCCCCATATTATCGCGCAGTTTGCTGCATTGCGGAAGCAACGGTCTGGACGCATAGCAAGCCAGTCTGGGGGCGATTTATTGAGTTCAGAGGCGAGGTTTCGACCAGGAACGGCAACCCGGCGTTGCGCCAAGTTCTCGATATTCTCAAGGCAATCAGACCCCGAACTCCCCCGAAGCGGGGCTCGATTCTGTCTCCTGCGGAGAATTCGACCGACGGTCAAAAAAAAGGGCGCGGAATTCCGCGCCCTTCACAAGCCTTTTTACATTCGACTATGGGCTGATTGCTACGGAACCGCCCACCGTCATGACAGTAGCCAACCCTCCTGTGCCGTTGACTACGATCAAGCCGCTGTCTCCGGCGTTGACGCTCACACCTGCAACCGATACCGAGCATGTCTTGATGGCGCCTACCGCAATCAAGAGAGGTGGATATGTGACGGAGCAGGTCAATCCCGTTGGGTTCAACGTAAGCGAACCACCGGCCACCGTACCCGTGTACAGCGTGGCTGTCACTGTCGTTGGACTGAGCAAGGTTACTGCTACCGTGTTCATAACGGTCGCGTTCAACGTATGGAACGTGCCGGTTTGCGGGAAGGTCTGCACCAGTGGCAACAGCTGAGGCGCTGTCGCGAGACTGATCGGCCCCACCGTGACCGACGGAGAAGTCACCAACTCCGCTCCCGAGACAGGCATCGCGGCGCCAGTGCCGACCACGCCGCCCAGAAGGATTGTCAACGGAGCCGCGGTCATGCTGGACGTGAACGCCATGCCGGAGCCCGTGGCACCCGTGGCGCCCGTCGCCCCCGTAGCGCCCACTCCTGTCGCGCCTGTGGCACCGGTAGCTCCCGTCGGACCGGTCGGTCCCGCTGCACCAGTCGCTCCGTTGGTGCCGTTCGTTCCGTTTGTACCCGTGGCACCGGTTGCACCCGTGGCACCATTGGCGCCTGTGGTACCGGTCGCACCTGTGGCTCCATTCGTGCCCGTCGCGCCAGTGGTTCCAGTCGCGCCTACCTGCGCCAGCAGTTTCCAGTCTGTCGGATCAGATGTCGGATTCCCGTTGTTTTGACCGGTAACGTTGACATAGGTGGATCCGCCGAACGTCACGACATCGTATACGGCGTAGCTCCCGCCGCCGTAGGGGCCGGTGAAGTTCAGACTTGATCCAGTTGCACCGGTAGCACCTGTTGAACCCCCCGCACCGGTTGCGCCTGTTGCACCGGTTGCGCCATTGGTGCCGTTTGTTCCATTGGTGCCGTTGGTACCCGTGGGGCCAGTCGCACCCGTCGCGCCATTGGTGCCATTCGTGCCTGTGGCGCCCGTGGTTCCGGTTGCGCCTACCTGTGCCAACAACTTCCAGTCGGTGGGATCGGATGCCGGATTGCCGGTGTTAGTACCAGTCACGTTCACGTAACTGGATCCACCTTGGGTCACGACGTCGTACGGAGAGTAGGCTGTCCCGGTACCGCCGTAGGCACCTTTGAAGTTGAAGCCCTGTCCGGTTGCGCCCGTGGCTCCATTGGTGCCATTCGTGCCGTTCGTTCCTGTGGCACCGGTAGCACCCGTCGCTCCGTTGGTGCCGTTTGTTCCGTTTGTTCCGTTGGTGCCCGTGGCGCCGGTCGCACCAGCAACTCCGGTTGCGCCCGTAGCGCCGGTCGCGCCTGTCGCTCCGGTGGCGCCAGTCGCCCCAGCCCCGCCTCCGCCCCCGCTCGGCGCTCGGAAATACCCGTAGACATCGGCAACGATATGGGTTGGGTTCTGACTGAGAACGTCGAAATCGCCCGTAGTGGGGTTGATGGTGGCAATGCCTTCATTGGCCACCGTCTCTCCACCGTGTAGATTGAGCCAGCTCGCGAGAGGCCAGGCCATGCCAGAAGGAGAAACGGATACGAATCCGTACTGATCGGGCGAACCCAAGTTCGTGGCATCTGCGGTGAGGTTGAGTGCTAGTGCAGCAGGGATCGCACCCGTATAACCGGAGCAGCTACCCGAGCCCCCTTGGCTTGTGCTGCCGGCACCATTGTACGTACGCGTCTCGAATGCGTTGAAAAAACCGCCGGCTCCGGGGACTCGCGTATCGACAATGCGACAAGGCGTAATCGGTGTGTAGACCAAGTCATCCGTGCTGTCGCCCACGGCGTTGGGCAGGGTGTTTGCCGTAATCGTCGTGTTGGAGCGGCGGATGGCGCCGGAGTTTGCGGCGGCCATTGCCTGTTGCAGGGTAGTCGCAGCAGCGGCTTCTGCCACTCCCCGTGCGTCTGAACGCAGCAAATTATTGATCAGCTGCACCCGGTTCGGGTCGAGTGTCCCGTTGGGCCCCGAAGTGAATTGTGCGGAAAACCGGTCGGCGATCGACACGGCGGTCGCGACGTTGCTTTTGGCCCGAACGAGTTGTTGGGCACTTGCCGAACTGCCCGGCACAGCCACTAGGTCATTCGCTTGTTGCGCTGCGATAGCCGTATTCACGGCTGCGGCGAGCACGGACACAGTGAAAAAACCTAGCCGGAATGCCTTGGTCCCTGACGTGATCATATGCGCTACCCCTGCGAGTTGTTATGAAGAGCGCAAGGGGCCGCTTCAGGGCATAAAACATATTCAAGCAGTATGCCTAAACCCCCTGCACTTGTTTTTTAACTTCTATTTTTATTTTAATTTGTGAATTACGACACATATTTGCAAAAAAACCCAATTCATCAGTTGGAAATTATTATTAATTAATATATTTCCGAAAAAATACAGTGATAAAAATATCAAATTATATATAAAGCGTGATGTTAATCACATTAACTTAAACGGATGCTCGTCCAAAAGGTAGCTCGGAAATGGTTCAATTTCGCCATATCCGTCACGAAATCGACCCACGGGATCGTTTGAAAACGTCGTCGACGGCGCGCTAGGGCGCGCGAGCGATGCTGGATTTCAGGTGCCGCTGAGCGTGCACTGGGCAAGCAGACCGCGAGCCATCATCGAATATTGTTTGTGCCGGAAAATCAGTCGCCATTGCGACCCACCGAGCTGGCGCCAGAGTACGGCAGCTCGAATGGCGGCAAGCAGCAGGGTGCGGATTTGCGCGATCTGGGCTTCTTGGCGCAGGAACTGCGGGTTGCCCTCGACGACGATGCGCGGCTGCAGGGTGGAAATGGTCTCGACGTAGAGCTGGGCGAGACGCGCGGCGATCAGCGGATCGTTGACGTCGATGCCGCCAAGCTGTCGTGCGGTCGCTTCGATACCGGTGCGCAGCTTGCTCAGTATGGCGGGCCGTCTGGCCAGTTTGCTTTCCACGCGCATCACCGAGATCGCCACGCGCGTGACGGAAAGATCGCGCTTGTCGCTGTCCAGTTGTGCGATCAAGGTCTCCAGGCCGGGCCGCAGATTGCCCACGCCGCCGAACACGTCGGCAGGGCTGTCTGCGTCGATCTTGAAGATGCTGGCGAGGCTGGGTTGCATCGCGAACGGGTCGGCGCCACCGCGCACGGCCACCGTGCGCACGAGCGCGACCGCCTGGAACAAGCCCGCCAAGGCGATGACGCGTTCCTCCCTCATGCGGCGGCCCGCATGAGCCCGCCGAAAGCCGCGTCGGTAGCCTCGATGATGCCGCCGCCGAGACATTCCTCGCCGACGTAGAACACAACCGATTGCCCGGGGGTGACCGCGCGCTGGTCCGAGTCGAAATCGACCGTAGCGCGCGCGCCGTCGACCCGCACGCGGCAGGCCTGATCGGACTGGCGGTAACGCGTCTTAGCCGTGCATGCAAACTCGGTAGCAGGAGCGCGACCGGCGGTCCAGCTCAGCTCGCCGGCGATCAGGCGCCGCGACTGCAACCATTCGTTCTCCCCGCCCTGGGCGACGTAGAGCACGTTCTTCATGACATTTTTGCCGACGACGTACCAGGCTTCGCTGCCTGCGTCGCGCCGGCCGCCGATGCCGAGGCCATTGCGCTGGCCGAGGGTGTAGTACATGACACCATCGTGCTCGCCGATACGGCGATCGTCGGGAGTGCGCAGTTCGCCGCGCTGAGCAGGAATGTAGTGGCCGAGGAATTCGCGAAAATCTCGTTCGCCGATGAAGCAGATTCCGGTGGAGTCCTTTTTGTCGTGTGTCTGCAGCCCGGCTTCGCGCGCCAAGGCACGCACCTCGGGCTTGGGCAATTCACCGACCGGGAACAAGGTCGAGGCGAGCTGTTCCTGTCCCAGCGCATGCAGAAAGTAGCTCTGGTCCTTGTTGGTGTCGCGTCCGCGCAGCAGCCGATGGCGCCCGTCGAGGCAGTCGGTGCGCGCATAGTGTCCGGTCGCGATCTTGTCCGCGCCGAGCGCGCGCGCGTGCTCGAGGAAGGTCTTGAACTTGATCTCGCGGTTGCACAGCACGTCGGGATTCGGCGTACGCCCGGCGCGGTATTCGGCGAGAAAATTCTCGAACACTCGGTCCCAGTACTCTGCTGCGAAATTGCGTGTGTGGAAGGCGATACCTAGTTTGCCGCAGACGCGCAACGCATCGGCGCGATCGCGGTCGGCTTGGCATTCGCCGAAACGCTCGTCCTCCTCCCAGTTCTGCATGAACAGGCCGGAGATGTCGGCGCCTTGGCGCGCGAGCAGCAGCGCGGCGACCGAGGAATCGACGCCGCCGGACATGCCCACCATGATTTTCGCGGATGCGGACAAGATTCAAAACCTGTGGCGAAGTGTGGCCGGATATGGCCGCTTTTCAATTTTCACGCTCATGGATGAACGTGCAGATACGACTGAACGACAGCGAGAGGATAGCGCTTGCCGGCAAGCCAGTCGTCGACGTTGCCGAGCACCATCGGGTTACGGTGGCGGTCCGGCTGCGCTGCGATTTCCTCGCGCGTCAGCCAAAGCGCGCGCACGATGCCATCGTCGAGCGCGTGCTGAGCGTCGTGGCTGACAGGGCGCGCGGCGAACGCGAAGCGCAGGTATTTGGCGCTGCCGTCGGGTGTGTTCCACTGGTAGGCGCCGACAAAATCGGTCAACGCGACGGTCCAGCCGGTTTCCTCGAATGTCTCGCGCACGGCGGCATCAAGCAAGGATTCGTCTTGTTCCAGATGACCGGCTGGCTGATTGAGCACGATTTCGCCACGAATGTCTTCCTCGACCAGCAGAAAACGGTCCTCGCGGCAGACGATCGTGGCCACGGTGACTCGCGGGCGCCACACGGCGTCGACAGAGGCGGCAGAACGTTCGAACATCGTTGATGGGAGAAGGAGTTCGGAGAACGAAAGATTTTACCTGAGGTCGCATGAATGCGACGCGGTTGAAACGCTTTGTGACGCCACCACATGGCCTGCGGGGAGGCACGTTTCGGCGCCTGCGGCGCTATACTCGAATCGCAACACTTACAGGCTCATCGATGGCACAGACACCGGACAAACTGCACGAACCCCAGCACGCCGTCGTGGTCGAAGAGGCGCGTCCGGAAGTCGCGCGACCTCCGCTTTATCAGGTGTTGTTGCTCAATGACGACTTCACGCCGATGGATTTCGTCGTGGTGGTGCTCGAGACGTTTTTCAATATGGATCGCGAACGTGCGACCCAGGTGATGCTCCATGTGCACACCCGCGGGCGCGGTGTCTGCGGCGTGTTCACGCGCGAGGTGGCGGAGACCAAGGTCACCCAGGTGAACGAGTTTTCGCGGTCGCACCAGCATCCATTACTTTGTACTCTGGAAAAAGCGTAGTCTTCCCACATATCGTGCGCTGGTAAGAAATGAAGGGCCTCTCATGTTCAGTAAAGATCTAGAGCTCACCATCGGCCAGTGCTACAAGGACGCGCGCGAGCAGCGCCACGAATTCATGACAGTCGAGCACCTCCTGCTCGCGCTGATCGAGAATCCGTCGGCCGCCGCCGTGCTGCGCGCCTGCAACGCTGACCTGGCCAAGCTCGGCAAGGATTTAAAATCGATCATCGTCGAAACCGTGCCGGTGCTGCCGAGCGGCGACGAACGCGACACGCAGCCGACGCTGGGCTTCCAGCGCGTGCTGCAGCGTGCGGTCTATCACGTGCAATCGTCGGGGCGGAAGGAAGTCACCGGCGCCAACGTGCTCGTCGCTATATTCGGCGAGAAGGACTCGCACGCCGTGTACTTCCTCAACCAGCAGGAAGTCACGCGTCTCGACGTGGTCAACTACATCTCGCACGGCGTGGCCAAGATCGGCCAGGAATCCGCGCAGCCGGCGAGCGAGCCGGGCAAGGAAGGCGAGGGCGGTGAGGAGCCGCGCGGCAATCCGCTGACCGAGTTCGCGAGCAACCTGAACGAACAAGCACGCGCGGGCAAGATCGACCCGTTGATCTTGCCCGCGCGTG
>Ga0207694_10002113_pt1 | contig 16381 bp, 22 predicted proteins | sample KBSC34metaG_FD_184353 | JGI IMG/M metagenome (GOLD analysis project Ga0207694, IMG submission 184353) | Corn rhizosphere microbial communities from Kellogg Biological Station, Michigan, USA - KBS C3-4 metaG (SPAdes) (version 2) | ecosystem: Host-associated > Plants > Roots > Rhizosphere > Soil... | reverse complement strand
CGGCACGCTGCTGGCCGACCAGGACAAGGCCGAGGCCATGGACGCCGACAACGTCGGCCAGGCCACGATCACCAAGCATGTCAAGGCTCGGTGACGGCGCCATCGAGACCGCTGTGGGTCAGCGAACGCCTGCGTACCGATCCGGCGTCGCTGCCGACCGAGGGGAAACGCGAAGCCCTGATCGAGTACCAAACACTCTTCGACGACCTGCTCACCGCGCCCGGTGCAGTGGTTCCGCGCGGGATCCAGGTCGGCTTCGTGGAGCTCCCCAAGTAACACCCCCTGGACCGGTGCCGCGCCCCTCCCGCGGGGCGCGGCACCGCTGCGCACCACGGCCCTGGCCGGAGCTCAGTCGCCGTCCGGCCCGCGCCAGCCGCGCGATCATCGTCTACCTGGTGGTCAGACGGTAGGGAATGGTGCAGATGACGACGTCGGTGCTGGCGCGCAGAACCGCCGCCAGCAGCAGGCCGCGCTGGTTCTGCAGGATGCGGTAGCGCCACCGGCGCGGCTGGACCTCCACGATGAGGACGGCGACCTGCCGACCGCTTTCCGCCGCTTGGCGGACGTAGCCGACCATCGGGTGCACCAGCGATCGGTGCGGACTCACCAACGTCTCGAGCCGGACACCGGGATCCCACCGGTCCCAGGCGGCGCGGAAGCGCGAACACTGCCCGGGATCCGGCCAGACGCTGACCGCGACCACGTCATCGGCCAGGGACCGGGCGGCGGACAGCGCGTGCTCGGTCAGCTTGCTGACACTGCCGACCGGGACGATCACCAGGCTTCGGCCCGGCGGCGGCGCGGGCGTGGGCGCCCCGGACAGGTCCAACTCGCGGGTGACCGCCGTGTAATAGCTCTGGATCCGGGCGAACAGCAGCATCAGCGCCGGCACGGCGAGTACGACGATCCAGGCTCCGGCGGCGAATTTGGTCGCGATGAACACGACGGCGGCCAGCCCGGTCAGCGCCGCGCCGGTTCCGTTGAGCGCCGCGCGCAGCCTCCAGCGGGGTGGACGTTCGCCGAACCAGTGGCGCACCAGGCCGGTCTGGCTGATGGTGAACCCGATGAAGACCCCGATCGCGTACAGCGGGATGAGCCGGATGGTGGCGGCGTGTACGGCCGTCAGCAGCAGCCCTGCTAGCAGCGCCAGGGCGACCACGCCATAGCGGTAGACCGGGTGTTCGGCACGCAGGCCGAACAGGTGGGGCAGGCGGTCGTCACGGGCCAGCAGACTCATCAGGACCGGCAGTCCGCCGAAGCTGGTGTTGGCGGCCAGGGCCAGGACGAGGGTGATGATGATGTTCGTGGCGTAGTAAGCCCAGCCGGTGCCGAACGAACCGGCGGTGAGCTGCGCCAGCACCGTGACGCCGCCGCGCGGTACGACGTGCTGCCGGTGGATCAGGATCGCCAGACCCAGCAGCATGGCGGCGAGCAGCGCGCCGAGCATCAGCTCGGTACGCTGGGCGCGTTCGGCGCGCGGCTCACGGAAGGTCGGCACCCCGTTGGCGATGGCCTCGATCCCGGTCAGGGCCGAGCAGCCGGCGGCGAAGGCCTTCAGGACCAGCAGCACGCTCACCGCCTCGACAGCATGGAGGGGCACGGCCGTGCCCACCACCGCCACCGGATGCGTCCGGAAGAGCCCGAAGCCGATGACGGAGAAGACGGCGCCGAGGAAGAGCAGCATCGGCACCATGAAGGCCCGGGCGCTCTCGGCGACGCCCCACAGGTTGACTCCCGCGATCAGGACCAAACCGAGCAGGGCCAGGCCGAGGAGGTGGGGCGCCAGCGACGGGAACACCGAGGCCAGGCTCGCCGCGCCGGCGGCCAGGCTGACCGCCACCGTCAGGACGTAGTCGACCACCAGACTGGCGGCGGCCAGCAGGCTTACGGTGGCGCCCAGGTCCTTCTTGCCCACAGCGTAGGCGCCGCCGCCGTCCGGATGCACCGCGATGACCTGGCAGTAGGAGATGACCAACACCACCAGCAGCACGATGATGGCCAGGGTGATCGGCAGCGTCAGGCGCAGCGCGGAGGTGCCCGCCACCGCCAGGACCAGCAAGACGGCCTCCGGGCCGTAGGCCACCGAGCTCAACGCGTCCAGCGACAGCGCTGCCAGGCCGCCGAAACTCGTCAGATGATCCTTCTCGCCCTCGCCGTGCCGGAGTGGAACACGCGGCGCGAGCTTCTTCGGCGCCGTTCGATAGCCCATGGCAGACCAAGATCCCTGCTGTCGAAGCCCAGTTGAAGCCAACGTTACTGATCGGGCGCAGGGTTGGATCGGAACGCCACCGGCCGAACCGGGGCCGGCCGGCTTCTCTGACTGTGGCGGACACCGGAACCCCGAACCGTCACCGGCGGTGGGACGGTGCGGCCCGACCGGTGTTCGAGACCGCGGGATCGGGCACCGGGATGAGGAGACGCGGCGTGGACCGCCCCCCGGAACGCTCGACGGCCAATCCCAGGTGAACCGTTCAGTGAGCAGTCCTGACCTGGCCGAACAGCATCCGGTCGTCGTCGCGCATCACGCCATCGGCGCCGCCGACGTCCAGCTGCGCACAGCCTCCACAACCACCTGCCGACCGGATCGCAAGCGCGATGGTACTTCGAGGTCCTCGGCGTCAGTCCTCAGGCGCGCCACAGCTCGGAGGCTGCCACCGAGCCTTCGGCGACCTCACGGGCCACATCGGACAGTCGCAGATTGTGCCTGCGGGCGTGCTCACGCAGCAGTGTGAAAGCTTCGTCGACGCTGATCTGGCGGCGTTCGGCCAGCACGCCCTTGGCCTGCTCGATGACGATGCGGCTGTTCAAGGCGCTCTGAAGTTGCTCGGCCAGCAGCTCGGCCTGGTGCAGACTGCGCTGGGCCAGGATGCCGATGGTCGCCACGTCCGCCAGCCCCTGCCCGACTCGGACATCGTCCTCGGTCAGCTCCCGGCTGCCGGCGCTGAACAGGTTCAGGGCCCCGATGACGGTGTGGCGCAGACGCAGCGGCAGGGCGTGCACCGCCACGAAACCCGATTCCCGCGCGGCTTCGGCGAACCGGGGCCAGCGTTCGGCATTGGCCTCCAGGTCGGCGTTGACCACAGGAATGCCCGTGCGGCAGCAGTCGACGCAGGGACCGGCGTCGCTTTGCAGCTCGAACAGTTCCACCAGCCGCGCGCTCTCGGTGGAGGCCGCCGCGGCGTGCAGGTGCCCGCGCTGGTCGATGAGCATGATGCCGGCCGCGTCCACGTCCAGGAGCCGCACGCAGCGCCCGGCGAGGGTGAGCAGGAGGTCGATGACGTCGAAATCGTCGACCAGGGTGTCGGCGACCTCGACGAACGTCTCGACGAGTTGTCGTTCACGGGTCACGCTCATGCCTCCAAAGTAGCCCCACCAGGTACACCGCGGGGGTGGCCGCGCCGTCCTGGCGAGGTCGAGGATGTCACAGATCCCGATCGTCGAAGCGCAGACGGCGGGACACCACGTCGGCGGCGACGTCGGCGAGCAGACGGTCGGCGGCCCAGGCGTGGGCCCGCAGCCGGACCAGCGCCTCGGCCAGGCTCACCCCGAGTTGCACGCTGACCATCCCGGTGGCCTGGTGCACCTCGGCCCGGTAGGTCACCGGCTGGGCCCAGCCGGGGCCCGGCTGCTCGGTGCCCTCGGGCCAGGACCACTGCCTGTGCAGCAGGGTGAGCGTCACCGCGTCGGCCAGGGCGAGCACGTCGGCGGTCTGGGCCGCCGTCAGGGCGCCGGGGGCGTTCCGGTGCGCGAGCATCGTGCCCACCCCGATCGCCCCGACCCGCAGCGGGAACACGAACAGCGCACGCGCTCCCAAATCCATCGCGGCCGGGGCGAATACCGGCCAGCGGGCCAACGCGGCGGCCAGATCCGGCGTCAGAACCGGCACCCCGCCCACCGTGGCGTCCGGGCTCGGTCCTTCACCGAGCGTGAACTGCAGCTCCTCCAACCTGGTGCCGGCCGCCTCACCGCCCCAGGCCGGCACCGCGCCGGCGGACCAGGTGCCCACCACGGCACAGATGCCGTCGACTCCCACGATCCCGGCCACCGTCGAGGAGGCCAGATGCGACAAGCCGTCGGTGCCGTCACCGGTCCCGACACGGTCCAGCTGCGCCAGGACCATCGCCATCCGGTCGCTGACCACCTCTGCACCGCCCTCCTGCGAACGCACCGACGGTGCCTGACATCGCTTACCATAGCCCCCGCCCACCGGACTCGAAGGCCACAGCCGCCTAGCCGGTACCCCAGGTCGGCCCGGCGAACAGCTGATGGTGCCTGAGCCAAGGCCGCCATATGGGGCGCCTCCGCCGCCGGCGCCGTCCAGGCAACCTGCGTCCCGGACAGCGGTCGAACCCTTATTCGCCCAGCCGCGCCGGCTCGGTGACGACACCGGACGTCAGAGGGCTCCCTCGCGAGCCGAGCAGGGGCTACAGTGGCGGTAGCTCCGCGACGCTCCAGCCCCCGGCGCCGTATTCATCGGTGTGGACTGCGTCCGTGCGAGATACCCGTCCGGGACCTGAAAGCGGGCCCGTATTCGCGCAGTCGGCACCTCCGTTGACGACAGCGCCGGGAAGAACCCATGGGCAGGTTCCCACGCAGACTTGATCTGCACCATATGAGGTCGCGCCGGGCGCCGATCCGGGCCGTCGATGCGCCCGCCTCGACGCCGGGATCAGCCGACGACGTCGTGGCTCACGCCGAATACGCCGTCCGCGCGGCGTGGCTTCGGATGCTGCGCGCTGAGTGCGAACACACAGGAGCCGAGATGCGAGCCGCATCAGCCCACTGCGACGTCTCGCGGCGGAATCTGGCCGCCGCTCTTCTTCGGCGCGATACCGAGTCCATCGCCGCGGCTTACGTCGATCTGGAAGACAGACTCGCCGACGCCCGTACTGCGGCGCGCGCCTACAGGCAGGCTCGCGATGCGCTGGATCGGCAGTTCGGGTGGGCGTACCGACAAGCTGGCGACGAACACTTCTTCGACGAGTACATCAGTCGCGAGTGGCCACCGGAAAAACTCGACGTATGCGCGTCCGCGCGAAAGTCGAGACGGACGGCGCGCGCCGTGCTCGCCTTTGGCTGGCTTTCCCAGCATCTCGTGTCCTCGCTCATCCGCGCCAAGGCGGCGCGGCGGCTGTGATCGTGGCCGTTGGAGGATGACGCTGGTGGAGCTGAAGGACATCCAGCTGCCGGACAGCATGCAGCGGGCGATGGCCAAGCAGGCCGAGGCCGAGCGGGAGAAGCGCGCCAAGATCATCAGTGCCGAGGGGGAGGCGATGGCCGCCTCGGCGCTGGGGAACGCCTCCGACACGATGATGGCGCACCCGCTGGCCCTGCAGCTGCGCAACCTGCAGAGCCTGGTGGAGATCGGCGTGGACAAGAACAGCACCGTGGTGTTCCCCGCGCCGCTGATGACCACCATCTCCGAGCTCGGCAGGTTCCTGGCCCAGGAGGAGGCCGCCGCCGAGGACACCGGCCGGACCGCCTGGCAGGATCCTGACGGCGTCCCGGCCCCGCTGCCTTCTCAGCCCGCGGGGGTCGATGTCGGCCGAGCCACACGGGACGCGCATTAGGGCATTTCGGCCCTATCGGTGCCGCCAGGGAGAACTAATGTAGGAGATGGACCTGCGGGGCGAGCGAGGGAGTCCGAGACGGAACGTCGAACTCACGACCATGTGTCGGGACAGGCGAACCGATCGGCTGAGAGGCCCGAAGGCTTGAGTGCCGAGAGGCCGGAAAGCCCGAAGGCGACCTCCACCACCTGATCCGGGCGATGCCGGCGAAGGGAGCCCACCTCGCAGGTCTCCATGTCTGCTGCTTGTCCGCTGTCCACGTCGCCGATCCAGCGCCGACACGTCGACCTGATCGATGTCACGGTTGGGCCGCGCGGCACCGGGCGGAGCCCGGCGGCAGGACCGAGCGGAACTGCGGCCCACTCAGCCGAGTCCGCGCCCGAGCCGGAAGAGAGCATGACCCAGGCGGGTGGTCGCACACCGGGGCGACGGCGTCCACACCGGCGTCAGGTCGCCTTCGGCGGTTCCTTTCGACGTTTCGCGCCTTCAGGCGTGGGGCCGCTGGGGGACTCGGTCGTCGGATGCCTGCTCGCCGGAGACGGCGAGCATCTCCAGGAACGGCCCGATCAGCAGTCCGTCCTGAGACCGATGGCGGAAGCCCTGGCCGGTGTGGAGGATGTACTCGGTGCGGCGTCCCACCCTGCGGCGGGTGAGGTACCCGGCTTGTTCCAGATCAGCGATGATCGCCTGAGTGGTGCGCTCGGTGAGCCCGGCTTCGACGGCCAGGTCGCGGACCCGTGCGGCCGGGTTCTTCGCGATCGCCACCAGCACATGGCCGTGCCCGGTCAGCAAGGTCCACCCGCCGTCGTTCTCGGCCGTGCCCATACACAAAGCGTAACCGCGAAAAATCACCTGAGATAGTTCCCCTGTTTATAACGACAGGCGAGCCGGCCGGACTCCTCCTGCCGCATTGCCCGTTCAGGCGCACCGGGCCGTGGCGGCGCGCGCCGCCGCCGGGGTTGCGCGCGGCGGTGCCACCAGAGATTCGACTCCGACCGGGTGGGAGTCGATCTGCCCCACCCGGTCCTGCGCATCCCTCCGGGGCGGAAGGTCTTTTCAAGCCTGGGGGCCGGCTGTGATGTCAGGACGCGGCATTCAGGCGCTGGAAGCGGTGGCCCTCGATGCTCTGCGGTCGCAGCCGCACCATACGGGTGCCCAGCCCGGCCTCGAAGTGGGAGGCGGCCGTCCGGTGCCGCCGGCGCGGCGGCGGTCCGGCGATGATCCGCGCTGGACCGGTGAAGGTGGCGTGCCAGCCGCTTCGGGTCGGCTCGTCGACGGACTCGGCCCGGTAGCTGAGCAGCCGGCCGTCCCGCAGTGTGGCCTCCAACTCGGGCGTGACGGGGGTGAGGATGATCAGCTCGCCCGGTAGGACCGCGTGGAAGCCGAGCGTCCGAGTCTGGGCACCCATCGTGGTGCACACGACCAGGCCCAGGCTGGTCTGGCTCAGAAGGTACAGCGCCTCGATGCGCAGCAACGGAGTGAGGCGTAGCGGGGTCTCGTCGGGCCCGTGATCGGCTCTCAAGACGCCGAGGTCGAATCGCTGGTCTGCGGTCCGGGGATGCCGAAGCATCGGGTGGCCCGGCGGCGGTGACTTGTCATGGATCAGACGGCCGCGCGCAGTCGGGCCAGAGCCTCGGCGAGGATCCGTTCGGCGTCGGCGTCGCTGCGCCGGCCCCGGACGCAGGCCAGATGGGTCTTGAACGACGCCGCGGAAGCCGGGGGCGCAGGCGTGTCCGGGTCCAGGCCGGCAGGCCGGCCGCAGCGATTGCAGTCCCAGGTCGGCGGCATCTCCGCCGCCGCCGCGAAGGTCAAGGGGGTCGAGTGGCCGCCGGCGCACCAGAAGGTCACGGTGACTCGTTCGACGGCGACGCCCCGTTCGGACTCCCCTGCCGGGCCCGCCCCGATCCTGCTGCCTCGGACAGCGCTACCACGTGCCATGGTTCGGAGCCTCCTGTGTCGCGGCCGGCTTCAGACCGAACTGGTCGAATCGCGCCGCTGTGAAGACATTACGCCCTTTGCGGCGGCGGCGATCCGGGGAAATCGATCATCGAACGACGCGCCCGCGCCTCCGTCCTTCGCGGCGCTCCCGGCCATGCGCTGTTTCAAGAGCGTAGAGTGGAAGCCAACCCGAGGGCATGTCGCGCAGCGGTGTCAAGGCCGGTGTCGCTCTGGGTTCACCATGGGTCCTGTTCCCAGACCCGACAGGCGGCTGGCGTAGAATGCCGAATCGTTTCCTCCTCCCCGCGTCCCCCGAACCGCGGCCCGGCCGGCTCACCTTCCTGCCGCGATTGACGCTGGAACCGGCGATGGCGCGCAACGGATTGTTCGACGGGGCGTGGTGGCCTCATTCCCGGGACATCGCCGCCGAACTGCCGGACCTGATCACCGCGCTGGGCGCGCATCTAGGTCGCATACTCCGGGTCGCTCTCGACGCCGCGGCCTGGGACGACGTGCCGCGTTCGGTCACGGTGAACGCCGAGGCGGTCAGGATCGGCTGGTTCGCCAGCAGCCCGGGGACCATCAGCTTGAGCTGCAGCCTGGAGGATCATTGCCTTCTTCTCGTCGTGCCGCCGGAAACGGACACGCGCACCGCGACCGCGGCCATGGCGGGCGCTGCTGTGGGCGGCAACCACACCCCGGCGGCCGAACTGCTCCGCAGCCTTGACACCGGCCGGCCGGGCTCGTAACCGTCATCTGCCGTGTCGTAGCGTGCGGCGCTTCACCCGTGCTGATGTACCGGTCAGACCCGCGTCCAGCCCCGGGGTCCCGAACCGAAGCCTGAGAACTGTTCACGATGGCGACCAGGACGCGCCCGCGCCCCGTCGGGAACGTTCGGGCATTGCCTGTCTCGCCGCAAAACATGTGCGAAAAATCTCATGTTTCTGTTGACAGGCTCCAGGCCGGGGCGTCTCATGGAAAAGAACCGCTTCTGCCCGGTCGGCCTCGGGCCGGCCGCCCCGGCGAAAGGACGCGGACCATGGACAGGTTCTCCTGCCAGGTACACGAGTCCGGCGGCTCGGTGGTCCTCGCCATCAGCGGAGACGTGGACATGGCGACCCACGAAACGCTGGCCACCCTGACCGCCCGGCATCTGACCGCTGGCGCACACGTAGTCCTGGATTGCTCCGGCATCACCTTCATGGACTCGATGGGGCTCTCATCGCTGCTGGAGTCGCACCGCCGGGCAAGGCTGGTCGGCGCCCGGCTGGTGCTGGCCGCGCTTTCCGCGCCGGTCACGCGCGTGCTGCACCTGTCAGGGACCAGAAGCTGCTTCGAGATCATGGACGCATCCCGGCCACTCCTGAGCCGCCCGGTCATCGACGGCATCCCGCGGTCGACCGCGAACGGTGACCGCCGCGAGATGGGCGAGGAGGTGCGCTATGTCGGCGGTCGCACCGATCGGGATCACCATCGAGCTTGAAACACTGGCTCGACTGCTGGCAGCAGCTCATCTGCACGAATGCGCCGAATGGGGCGAAGCCCGGCTCAAAGCCGAAGACGACCTGCGGACCTGGCGCGGACACGCCTCGTCGATCCGGCAGCACAGCATCTCCGTCATCCCTAACGCGCTCACCCATATTGTCGATGCCGCCGAAGACGGGATAAGGCTGCGGGCGGCCTCCGAAGCACCTTGAGCGAGCCAGGTTGCCACGGACGTGGTCTTCTTCGGCCAGCTCTGCCGTAACGCCTCTCCCGCTCACAGCCGAGGTCAGCCACTTCAGCGCCGCGAGACGCGGATTCGCTGACTGTTCCCCGTCCATCACATCGAACGACGGCTCAGGCGGCCCGGGATCGAGGAAGAAGAGTTCTGGAATGCCTGACGCCGCCCCGCTGCCGGATACCCAGGCGCGACCTAGAGTGGATGGTGAAGAGGGAGACACGCATCCTCCGCCCTGCCAAGAACAGGCGATCCGTCATGGCGAACTCCACAAGACGCGGCATCCCCGACCCGCCACCCCAAGCCCAGGGCGAGTTGCCGACGGCGGCGCACACGCCCCTGACGCCCGGAACCGCGATCCTGCGCCTGGAGACCGTCGGGCCTCGCGGGGGCGTGCTGGACGGAGCCTGGTGGCCGCGCTCCGAACACATCGAGTCCGAGCTGCCAGCCCTGGTCAGCGCCTTGACCCGGCACATCGGCCCGATCACGCGCGTCGGGCTCGACGCGACGGCCTGGGAGGGTCTCCCGACCCGCTTGACCGTCGAGGACCGGGTGGTGCACATCGACTCCTACCCGGTCGGCGATGACACCATCTTGGTCACCCGGGGCGAGCGGGATCTCTTCTCGCTGCTGGTGATACCACCGAACGCGGACCCGGAAGCGGCGAAGGCGGCCATCGCACAGGCCGTCCGGCAGGACAACGTATCGGGCGCCCAGCAGATTCTCATCGACACGGGGGCCGGCCAGCAGCGATCCGACTGAACACCCGCAGGCGGCGCCGCGCGGGTGCCGATGCCCCGCTCGCGGCCTCGGCCTGCCGAACCGCTCCACCAGCATGATCCGCTTCCCCCATGGAGGCTTACGCCAGTGCATGAGGGGCCTGATTCGCATGAGGGGCCTGATTCGTGCGGCCCCTGGCGGTCACACGTCCGCGAGGGCTTCGGCGACGCCGCCGTAGCAGCGCAGAACCGACGGCAACCCGGCGATCCCGATGATCGTCTGGATGGTCCCGGCCGCGCCGCAAATGCGTACCCAGCCTCCGGTCTGGGCCGCCCTGCGGTTGGCCCTCACCAAGGCGCCCAGCCCTGAGGAATCGCAGAACGCCAGCGCGCTGACGTCGATGACCAGCCGCCGGCGGCTGTTCTTTTCCAGCATGTCGAGTTCGGAGGTGAGGGTGGGGGCCGTCTCCAGGTCGAGTTCTCCCGTCAATTCCACGACCGTGTTCTGCGACTCGTACCGGACGGCGATCCCCAGCTCTGTGAACGGGACGCGGGCCGACCGGGAGGGCCGGAAGCCGAGGGCTTCGACGGCCGCGGGGTTGTCGATCATGATGGGACTCCCAGCGCGCGATGACTGAACTCGTGTCGCCAGGGGCTGGGGAGACCGTCCGGACAAACCGGACGCGTTTTCAGCATACGCCCTGTTGGCCGGGCCGGCGCTGGGCACCACGATGTGTGGATGACCTGAGCTTCCTCGTCGATCCGGGGCCGTCCGGGGCCGGCTCACGGCCGTTGTCAGGCCACGCGCGGACCTTCGAACCCGGTGGCCGAGCCGTCGGCCACCTGCCCGGCGAGGTCGGACAACCGGAGGTTGTTCCTTCGGGCGTGCGAGCGCAGCTGGTCGAACGCCTGGTCCACGGTGATGTGGCGCCGCTCGGCCAGGACGCCCTTGGCTTGTTCGATGGCGATCCGGCTGGACAGGGCGTGCTCCAGCTGTGCGGCCAGGAGCTCGGACTGGTGGACGGTGCGCTGGGCCAGGATGCCCATGGTGGCGACGTCGGCCATGGCCTGCCCCGTCCCCACATCGGCAGCCGACAGGGTACGGGCGTCGGCGCAGAAGAGATTCAGCGCGCCGATCACGGTTCCCCGCAGCCGCAGCGGCAGGGCGTGCACCGCGGTGAAACCGGCGGCCCGGGCGGCCTCGGCGAAGCGCGGCCACTGCTCGGCCCGGGCGTCCAGATCCGCGTTGATCACGGGGATCCCGGTACGGCAGCAGTCGACGCACGGCCCGGCGTCGGCCTGCAGCTCGAACAGCTCCAGCAGCCGGGCGTTCTCCGCCGACGCGGCCGCGGCGTGCAGGTGCCCACGCTGGTCGATGAGCATGAGACCGGCGGCATCGACGTCCAGCAGCTGCACGCAGCGTCCGGCGAGGGTCTGCAGGAACTCGATGACGTCGAAATCCTCGACCAGGGTGTCGGCCAGGTCGACGAATGTCTCGACGAGGCGTTGCTCTCGGGTCACGCTCATGTCTCCACGGTAGTCCCGGTCGCGGACCCGGGACTCGGTGAAGGGTCCGCACCAGGGGTGCGGGTGCCGAACCGGGTCATCGCCGCGCCTCCTCGAAGCGCAGCCGGCGGGCCACCACGTCGGCGGCCACCTCAGCGAGCGGGCGGCCCCCGCCCCAGGCGCGGGCGCGCAGCCGCACCAGGGCCTCGGCCAGGCTCACTCCGAGCTGGACGCTGATCATGCCGGTGGCCTGGTGGACCTCGGCGCGGTAGGTCGACGGCCGGGACCAGCTCGCGGGCGCGCGGTCGGCCCGGCGATCCTCGGCGGCCCTCCGATGCAGCAGCGCGATCGTGACAGCATCGGCCAGCTCCAGCGCGTCGGCGAGCCGGGCCGTGGTCAGCGGGGCCGGGACGGCCCGCTGGGCCAGCAGGGTGCCGACGCTGATCGCGCCGATGCGCAGCGGGAACACGAAGACGGCCCGCACGCCCGCCGCCATCGCCGCCGGGACGAACATCGGCCACCGCCCGGCGGCGGCGGCCAGGTCGGGGACCAGGATCGGCATACCGCCCTCGACCACGTCCGGACCGGGACCCTCTCCGAGGGTGAACTGCTGGTTCTCCAGGTCGGCGCACACGGTGTCGCCTCCCCAGGCCAGCACCACTCCCGCCGGTCCGGTGCCCACCCCAGCCGTGACGCCGTCGACCCCCAGCACCGCTGCGGCCGCTGCCGACACCTCGTCGGCGCGGTCAGGGGCGGCTCCGTCCAGCAGTCCAAGGACTGTCGCCATCCCTTTGCTGGCCATGAGCACCGCCTTCCCGTGGCCCAGGGGCCGGGCCGAGGGGCCCGCCAGAAGGAGGAAACGGGCGATACCACCAGCCTATGGCCTGTCGAACTCGCAGGCCGCCGGAGCGACGTGGCGCGTGCCCGAGCAACCGGAAAGCCCGGACAGCGCCTCTGACGGCGCACGTCCCACCGGGCGCCGCAGCCCCGCAAGGCCGACGGCCGTCGAACTCGGCCACATCCCAGAACTCCACTATCGGAATACGGAGTAGGCTGGCATCAGCGGATCCACCTCCCCGGACCCCGGTGGCCGGTCTCGCATCCCATCATCACCGTGCGAGCACCCCTGGGAAGTGACGGGCATGGCTCCGACAGTACGACCCCATGGCGCGGCGGAAAACGCCATCATCGAAAAGCTCTTCAGCATGGGTCTGGACCTGAACACGGCGCTGCGGCTCCTCCGGGACGAACCCACCGCGGCGCTTCTGCACGAAGCCGCCGACCTGCTGGAAAGCGCGATCCGGCGACTTCGCGACCAAGCGTTCGACCACCATCTGCAGTTCGACCACCATCTGCAACAGAGGTCACAGCCCCGGAGCCAGAACGAACTCGCTTTGCCCGTCCAGTGAGCCGACGCGCGTAAGCCCTCTCCGGTACCTCGTCAGCCGGCAGATCGACCACCCCGTGAAGTCGACCAGACGCCTAGTTGATAGATCGATGTCGGACACACTTTTACCCCACATCGGGCTGCTTTCGGGCAGCCCTTTTTGGCACCCAGGCTTCTTCTCGCCTTATCCCGGGCGCTGGTCGTGCCTCCTATCACCTCCCAGCGAATGCGTTCCTTGACGACAGCCGTCGCGTGACGGCGGGTCGCGTGTTCCGGGCTCCTCCTTCCGGCGGTCGGTTCTGATGGGCTGTTTGTTCAGATGGTGATGCGCACCGGGTGCTCGCCGCCGGTCTCCAGCGTCCGAGTTCTGGGGTCATAGCGGAGCACGAGGGCGTGTTCGCGCATGTGGTCGATCACCTCCTCGGGGCTCGGCGGGATAGGGCGGGCGGCGCTGGCAGGTGCGCCGGTGATGGCCTGTGGTGGTCAAAAAACCGAATTACTGACCACCACAGGGTTCGGCTTAAGCGTGCCCCGCAACGCCGGTGCGGGTGGGGCGAGCCGGTGCTCGGCTAGCCCTTTGTGGGCGCTCACGTAATTGACCTGGGGTCGGCTCATGTAATTGACCCGGCCCCGGCGTGTTGATCGGGTTCTACTTGGTCGTTGTGGATGTTCGCGTAGTTCCCCCGGCTGAACTTCACGCGCTTTCCCCACCCGTCGAGGTAGGACCGGCGGCGTTCGCGGTCTAGCGGAGTGTGTTGAGTGGGAAGAGCGCTGTGAGCGTAGGGAGCTTGATAGCGGAGATTGCTTCGTCTCGGGCGTCCCAGCGATCGCCTGTCGGGTGGCCGAGGAACGGCTCGCCTTGCTGAAGGAGTTCCTCGACGGCGTCGTAGAGAGCTTCGCCGCACTCGTCGTCGATGCCTTCGACCTCGGCGTAGGCTTCGCCGGCGACGTAGTCGAGGACCTCCCACTCCGGCCACTCGTCGTCGGCCCATTCGCGGGTGTGGCGGCCGATGAGCCGCTGGATCTCGGGGACGTCGGCGAGGGACTCCGGGTCGTTGACGGCCTGTTCGAAGACGTCTCGGCCGAGGCTGATCAGCCAGTTCCGGAAGTACTCGAAGCCGTCGTCGGAGCACCAGCCGCCAAAGATCCGCATGGCGGCGCCCCACAGGTCCCAGCTGTAGGCGCGGTCGCAGGCCCGGTCCAGATGGGCCTGGAACTGGACGATCTCCGAGGAGGGTAGAGCGGTCAGTTGCTGGCGCAGGAACGCGAGCCGCTTCGGGCGGGTGCCTTCGTGGTGCTTGGTGAGCTGGATGAGCGTCCAGAAGGCGTCGATGTCCACGGCGGCACTATGCCAGGTCATAACGACATAGGTCCGGCCGGATCGATCGTGGGCCCGGCCGGACCGATGTCGAGGTAACGATCGCTCTACTTCACTGCGGACGGTTCCGTCTTCACTGACGGGTTCTTGGGGCGCTTGTTCGGTCGGTAGGAGGGGCCATTCATGAACACTTGGTGGCTCGTGTTGACCAATCTGTCCAAGAGGCTCTCGGCGACGACCGGGTTCGGGAACAGGGCGTACCAGTCTTGGGGTGCGCGGTTGGCCGTGATCGCGATCGAGCGGCCTTCGGCGACGCGCTGGGAGATCAGCTCGTAGAGGTCGTCGGCCTGAGTCGGGGTGAACTCGCGCATCGCGAAGTCGTCCAGGATCAGTAGGTCTGCCTTGACGTGCGCGGCGAGGCGCTTGTCGAAGGTGTGGTCGGCGTGGCCGCCAGCTAGATCGGCCAGGATGCGACTGGTCTTGTGGAAGCGGACCTCGGCGCCGGCGCGGATCGCGAGGTGCCCCATTGCCTGGGCGACGTGGGTCTTCCCGACGCCGACGGCGCCGTAGAGGATGATCGACTCTCCGCCTTGCAGCCAGCGTAGCGCCGCGAGGTCGCGGATCTGGGCGGCTGGGAGCTTGGGGCTTGCGGAGAAGTCGAAGCTCTCCAATGTGGTCTCGGTGTCGAAGCGGGCGCGGCGCAAGCGGCGGGCCATGGCGACCTGCTCGCGGCGGGTGATCTCGTCGTCGCAGAGGATCTGCAGGAACTCCAGGTGGCCCAGGTCGCCGCCGTGGGCCTGAGCCAGGCGGGCGTCCAGGGTCTCCAGCATGCCGGACAGTTTCAGGGCCCGGAGGCTGTCGGCCAGGGCGGGGCGCAGGATCGTCATCGTGTGGTCTCAGCCTTCGGGGAGTGTCCGGCGGGGTGGGTGAGCAGAGCGTTCAAGGTGTTGGCGTGCAGGCCGGCGGTGGCGAACAGCAGGTCGACGGCGCCGTCGAAGCCGAAGTGCTGGTCCAGGGCGTCCGCGACGGACACGTCGTCCATGTCCAGGACGGTCTCCAGCATGCGCAGCAGCCCGGCCAGCGCGGGCCGCGTCCTTGCGCGGCAGCGGGATCGCGTCGATGCCGGTCACGATGCGGCGTCTTCCGGGTCGCCGTCTCCGGCATCGTCACGGCGGTCGGCCGTCGTGACGTCTGTCGTCGCGGTGGGCGCAGGGAACGGGATGACGTCGGCGAACAGCTGGTCAGGGCCGTGCAGGAACGCCGGGGCGCCGGCATCGCCGGTGGGACGGTCCGGTTCGATGTCCTCCAGGCCGGCGGCCAGGATGTTTCTGATGGTGCGATAGGACGGGTCGCCTGCCGCGGCGGCCTTGCGGCAGGCCGCTTCCAGCCGTGCGTCGGTGTACTTGCCAGCCAGGCCCAGGATCGCCTGGGCCGAGCGCAGCCGGTGCAGCGCCGCTCCGTCCAGCAGCTCGGCGACGACCGCGGCGGCCGCCGGGCCGGTCTGTTCGGCGCGTTCCCGGCACCAGGTCGGGGTTTTCATATGGAAGGCGATCTTTTCCGGTGGGTAGTCCGCGACGTCCGTGGCCCTGCCCTTGTCCCTGCGGACGTGGGTCTTCACCAGCTCGCCGTTGTGGAAGACCTGCACCATGGTCGCGGTGGCGCGGATGTCGACGTGCTGCCCGATCAGCTTCCACGGAACGCTGTATAGCGCTTTGCCGCACTTCTTCTGTTGACTGAACTATGATCAGAGACTTCGCAGTTCAGGGGACAGACACCGACTTCGTGCTCTACGTTTCCTGCTCATGATCGGAGACGAAGAAGAGTATCGGGATCTCGCTGCGCTGGTGGTTCCCAGCATCGGCTCGCTGCTCGCAACAGGGAGCCGGTGGGAGCCTTATCGTCTGGTTGACCCGTCCGGCGATGGCGTCCAGGCGGTGACCGACTACTTCCGTGATCTGCAAGCAGCCGGCCGTGCCGAGTCGACGGTCCGCTCCTATGGGATGGACCTGCTGCGGTGGTTCCGCTTCCTGTGGGCGATTGACGTGTCGTGGGACCGGGCCACGCGGTTGGAGGCGCGGGACTTCTGCCGTTGGCTGCTGATTGCCGGCCAGCCGGCCCGACCGCACTGGCGGTCCGGCCAGCCGTCGGAGCAGTCGCCCAGTCCCGGGAAGCCGTATGCGGCGTCGGTGCGGGCTCACAACGAGACGGTGGTGCGCTGCTTCT
>Ga0207694_10002112_pt1 | contig 16383 bp, 11 predicted proteins | sample KBSC34metaG_FD_184353 | JGI IMG/M metagenome (GOLD analysis project Ga0207694, IMG submission 184353) | Corn rhizosphere microbial communities from Kellogg Biological Station, Michigan, USA - KBS C3-4 metaG (SPAdes) (version 2) | ecosystem: Host-associated > Plants > Roots > Rhizosphere > Soil... | reverse complement strand
GCCGTTCTCATCTGCCCTTCTCAAGTAGCGTCCCCGTCGTCTAGCCCGGCCTAGGACACCGCCCTTTCACGGCGATAACACGGGTTCAAATCCCGTCGGGGACGCCAAAAACTAAAGCACTTACATCTCTAATTGTTTTTCCGGGACCACTCCGGGGCCAGTTCGGGCTCTGTTCGCTTATCCGTAAGGGCTCTGTCCACATTGTTTCCCAAGTTCGGAGACCTTAGCCCCATCTGCCGCGTCCGGATGCATCAGATTGCCTTGGTAGGAGACCCCATCCACCCGTCACTTAGGCTGCAGGCTGTGCAGGAATGTGGTGAATTCGATCAGGGCGGAGTTCGCCCGCGTCCAAACGCAAAGGCTTCGCCGCACGTGGTACCTCCACAGCATCAGGAGAAACCCTGCCTGGCACATGGCCTTCAATCAGCGGGCCAGGTACGCGTCAAGGCGCTGTCGAACACTGTCAAACAGCTCTCGCCCGCGGACCGCACATGCGCTCGGAGCCATGAGGTCCGCTGCGGCTGGAATGCGTCCCTCTGACGGTTCGCTGGCCAGTGTCCAGCCAATCCCGTCTCCACTACTTGATCATCGAAAGGACGGTTTTGGGGATTTTGGCAGCCACATTGTATCGAGCATCAACTAGCTCGGTGATGTCGTATTTCAGCGTCGCGGCGAAGAGAACCGCAACCTCGCTATCGGAAAGCTTGTAGTCTTTCTTGATCCATTTTGCAAGCTCAGAAGTGGCTACTTGAATAGATTCTGGCACCGAACCAGTTACCCCGAAGGCTATGAGATAGTCGCTTGTTTCGGCGCGCACCTGCGCTGTCGCAACGCCGGGAAGTACCTCGACCGAAAAGTCAACGTCCATTGATGTCTCAAGACCGGAACCCACGACCTCGCCATCTCCCATGGCTGCATGTCCATCGCCCATTCCAAGCAGGGCGCCCGGGTGAAAGACCGGAAAATAGAGCGTGGTTCCTTCAGCATTGTCGTTGTAATCCATATTTCCGCCAAAAGGACCAAGATCGCTCCCGCGATACTGCTGGTCTCCCTGCGGAGCCACAGAAATGCATCCGAGCATTGGCTTGAGCGGCACACTGTAGTTCTTCATGTGCTCACTTGGATGAGTAGGTACTGCAATCCCCTTCTCGGGAAGAATCGTCCATTGACCATCAACTGAGTTATCGTATTTGGCATTCAGTAAGTAAGCGGCTGTAACCGCATGCGCATTCAACCGGCTGCCCTGACGCGCCGTACTCCGATTTGTTCGTAGCTTTAGCAGATGGACTACCAGAGTATCTCCCGGCAGCGCTCCTTCGACATAGAACGGACCAATGTTCGAATCACCGCCGCGGTGTTGCACGCCTTTTGCATCCACGCCGCCGGCGTCGGCGGTCCAGGTATGAACTACATCGCGCGGGAATAGATGTAGTGCCGGTTTATTCGCGGCCGAATAATAGCCGACAAAGTCCGTCGGATCGAAATGAATGTCACGAGGCGAGCTCGGCGAAATGGGTGCGCGCGTGAGCGTGAACTCTATCGGAGCGCCTCCTCCATCGCCAAAGCCTCGCGCCATCCCGCCCATCGCGACGCTGCGAAGCGCCGACGCACATATGCTTCCTTTTCCGGTCACGGACTCGCCAGAAATTGTACCCTCGAGGATTCCACAAGGCTGGTCCGCGTCTTGAATGAGACGCAACTGGAGCGTATCAGCTCTAAAGGTGCCAGTTACCTTGAACATACCCCATGAGCCAATCAGATTTCCCTTTTCCATCTTTAGCGAGACTCTTGCGTATTCCGGAGCGCGTGGAGTAGCGATAGTCGCAATCCAATTGCCACTTGGATCTGCCGCCGCACAAATGCGAGAGGTGGTCGTTATAGCCACTAATAAGCTTAGTGTGATCCTGTGTCTTGACATTGCGTAGTCTCCTTGAAAGATCGAATGATGTCTTCGTCCTTGATCTACTTATTGAGAGTGGCGAGTACACTCTTTGGTACCTTGGCAACGACGTCGAAGTGCGGATCGACTAGTTCGGTGATGTCATACTTCATTACGTCCCCCAGGAGAAGCGCAACCTCACTGTCATTGAGGTTGTAATCATGTTTGAGCCAGTCCGCCAGTTGCGCTGTCGCGAGCTGAATAGAGTCAGGTACGGAACCAGAGACACCAAACGAGATCAGGTAGTCCTTGGTTTCTGCCCGCACCTGCGGAGTTGCATAACCTCGGATTACGTTTACGGTGAACGTCACGTCGGCGGAAGTTTCGAGGCCGGTGCCGACAACTTCGCCATCGCCCATGGCCCCGTGCGCATCGCCTATTCCCAGCAGCGCGCCAGGATGGAACACTGGAAAGTAGAGAGTGGTTCCCTCAACGTTATCGTTGTAATCAAGATTTCCGCCGAAGACTCCTAAATCCGTGCCCGCGTACTGCTCCTCTCCTGGTGGCGCTACAGAAATGCAGCCGAGCATGGTCTTCATCGAGATAGTCAGATGAGGCAGGCCAGGAGAGGGCGGCAGGGTGGCGACGTTCTTCTCAATGTCCTGCTGCCAGTTGCCGTTGAAGTTCGGATCGTATTTGGCGGAAAGAGCATAAGCTTGCGTTACGGCGTGCTGGTTGAAACGGCTGCCTTGGCGCCCCAAGAGCTTGTTTGCTCGTAGCTTGACGATATGTACGACGAGCGTATCGCCAGGTAGAGCGCCCTCCACATAGAACGGGCCGGTATTTACATCGCCGCCAGTACCGTGGCGGATCGCATGGGCATCGGGACCCTGCCCATCGTAGGTTCTCGTTCTCACTGTGTCGCCCGCGAAAATGTGCAAAGCAGGAGGTTCGGCAGCAGAATACGTTCCGTAAAAGTACTTGGGATCGTAATCATACGTTTTTGGAGTAGCTGGTGCGGGCATCGACGACATCAAGTTCCACGTGACATCGTTCGGCAGCGGATCCACCGTGCTGCCCATCCTTCGAGATGGGATCACGGTCCCGGAGCCGGAGACCGCGCCGGCCTTCATCGTCCCGGTTAGGGTCCCGATCGTCTTGCCGGATCCATCGAGAAGCTCAATCGTGACATCGTCGCTTGCGAGGCTCCCGGCAATTGCATATTGTCCCCATTTGCCGCTTATCTTGGAGCCGGTCACATTGAGAACGACGTGGCTGTACTGTGCTGTAAACGGTGTATCGAACGGGCCAGTAATTTGACCGATCCATTCACCGCTTAGATCGGCGGCGCCAGAATTCCGGGGCAACACTATAGCGGCCATCAAAGCAAGGACGTTCAAAAATTTCTGGAGCCTGCGGTCCATTCTCATGGAACTCTCCATCGTGAAGTGTTTTAGGTAATTGTGAATGGGTGGGAGCACCTAACCGGTCGGCGCTCCCAGCCTGTAGGTGCGTGTCCATCAAAACAGGATCTTAAAAGCGAGCTGAACGTTGAAGGGTTCACCTTCGGCAATTCCCGGAGCGCTTGTGCCTCCTATGGTGGATGTCACCTGTCCCGTACTTGTTGAGTTAGTAATGTTCATACCCCCATACCGCTTATCCGACGCCGTATTGCCTGAAGCCAGGGCTGGCGCCTTGTAATTGGCCCGATTGAACAGGTTGTACATCTCACCACGAAACTCCGCCTTCACTCCCTCTGTAATCGGGAAGTCTTTGATTACCGAGAGGTCGACAGCTCCGAAACCCGGAGCACCATGAATTTGACCCCGTCTCGTGTTCCCGTAGTAACTGGATAGTGGAAGAGAACAATCGGGACCGTACTTAGCGTCTCCGGTGGAGCATCCGGCAGGCGAGATGACCGAGTATGGGTTGTACCACTGAATGTAGCCGCTCGTGATCTTTCTTCTGGATGTACCCGCAACCCCCGAACCCAATGAGCCACCGCAATCTCCTTTCGGGCAGAAACGGGGTTGTCCAGAAAGGCTGGCAAGAGTGGCTCCTTCGCCAAGGCCCAGACCCGAACAAGTAAGTGCGTAAGTATTGCCAGTGGATATTGATTGATTACAGCTGCCAGTCGCTGTTGCAGTGAGGGCAGTGGCCCCGTGGAAATTGATGGTGCCGGACGTCTGCCAGCCACCGGTGAGCCATCGTCTTGTCCATTCCGGACCGGACCTTATCCCCGGAATCATGTAAGTCCAGTAACCCTTCACTTGGTTTGTAATGACTGCAAGCGAGCCATAGTCCAAACCAGGATTGTTATAGTCTTCGATGGAACCGGCGGCGGGGGTGCCTGCGCTGTTCGATAAAGCATACGACAATTCTGCGATCAATCCATGCCAGTTTCTTGCTCTTATGTAAGCCTGCAAGGCATTGGAACTCGATGAACCGAAACTTGCAGCTTGGATAATCTTGGCGAAGTTCGGATACTGACCGAAGAAGGGCCTCTGAACCTGTTGATAGAGAAATCCGTTTGTCACAGCCGGGTTAGTTGTGGCTCCATAGGTCGTTTGATTTAGATCTCGTGAGTTGGCTAGGTGACGTCCCCGAGCGCCCACATAACTTACCTCGAGCATCGCCGCGCCTCCAAGCGCCTTCTGCACGCTTGCGGAGATGTTCGTGGTATTCCCCGTAGAGAAATCTGGATCCACTGCCGCGATGCTCAAATTGGGACATGTCGCTGCCGTTGCGCCAACGCACTGGCCGCCTGCGCCGGCATTCGGAATGCTCGCCGCTGCATTGGAAGGGAAAATCGCAATCCCGGGCAATATGTTCTCATTTGTAAGTTGCTCGTTATACAGCGGCCGCGTACCGGCCGGATTACCTGCCAAACTGGTGGCATATAGCCATGTACCGGGACCGGGCTGATCGAAGTACAGGCCAGCGGCACCGCGAATCACCATTCCCGAAGTTACTGAACGCAGGAAAGTCGGTTGCCACGAGAAACCAAGACGTGGAGCGAATTGAAGGCTCGCAGGTTTGTATGCTTGCGAAATGTCTTTGCCGACGACTGCCAGCCCGCCAGTCAGATCAAGGGAGTTTGGCGCGGTACCAGCTCGGAAGCTTGACAGGTCCTGGTTGGGGCTGGTGATCGGGGTTAGGTAATCCCAGCGCAGGCCGTAATTCAGAGTCAAGCTGTTCGTAATCCGGAGGCTATCTTCAAAATAAAGATCAAAATTGTTTGAGTACGCAGTGCGATCGAGGTTGCCGTTATACAGCGTTGCAGCGCTACCCTCGCCCTGCAGAAAGTCGGCAAGCGCTTTGGTCTGAGAGTCAATAGTTCCGCTGTATTCATTGCCCACCGGCCACACAGTTGGATACGACGCGCCGATCCCTCCACTCGGTGCGTTGTATCCGCGGCTTCCGCTGAAGCTGAACGTGCCTCGCGTGTAGATTCCGCTGCTGCCTCTGCCGGTATTTACCTCCACAATTTCTAGGCGCCGGAATTCACCGCCGGTCCGGATCTGGTGTCTGCCCGTGACAATCGAGTAGGTGTCCGTGACGTGTCCGCTGTAGTCATTGCGAATCTGCACCGAAGTACCGCCCGTGCCATCGAATCCTGAGATCGCAAGGCCGGGCTGGCCGTAAGTATTTCCGGTCCCCACACCGGCGATAAAGCCCACGGCAGCCGCGCCGTCATTCGGCTTTGCATCACTGAATGGCTGGTTGAAATAATCCACTCCGAACAGAAGTTGATTAGAGGATTTTGAGTTGATTTGGGTGTTGAGTGTGACCCCGATATTGTCGACGCGCTCCCCGGCAACTTGGTAGTACCAGGGGTTCTGGCTGGTGGCGAGTGGCGCGGTCTGTTTACCCTCACCCCAGAACCAACGCTCTGAAAGCGTGTTTGCCGAAGTAATCTTCTGATCGAACTTCATCATTGCGTTATTGCTATATCCCTGCTGTGCTGCGCTGGGAGGCGGAGTCCAGTTCCCCGGGGTTGCGGGCCCTGTCAGCATGCTGGGCTGCCATAAAGCCGTGATCAGATTTTGGCCCATGGATATTGCAGGATTGTTTGAAGGGGTCACGCCTCCCAGCGCCAGAAGCGCGAGTGCTCTGCTGACATAGGCGCCTGAGGGCTCGGTCTGCGATGACGTGCCCTGCGAAAGCACGTACTGCTGGCGCTCGTAGTTAAGGAAGTAGAACATCTTGTCTCTCTTGATAGGGCCGCCGATGGAGCCGCCCGTCTCCATGAAGCGGATGACCGGCTTGCGTATCTTCGCGTATTGGGCAAACGGCCCCTCCACGGCAAAAAACTCATTGCGATTGTAGTGATAGGCAGAGCCGTGTATGCGATTCGTCCCGGATTTGATGCCCAGGTTGACAACTGTGCCGGAGTATCCGCCATTTTCCGCACTGCCTTGAACCTCCGCTGAATACTCTTCGACAGAGTCGAGAGGAAGCAGTGTCCCAGGAATGCCGCCGACGCCGCCTTGGTTGGTGCCGACACTGTTGCTGTACACGTCATTGTTATCGACGCCGTCTATCAGATACCGGGTAGTACCCGTGGTATTGCCCGGGAGAAGTGCGGTCATCGCTGTGAAGCTGCGTCCATTGATCGGGATATTCGACACCTCTTCTTTGGGAAGCGTGAACGTACGCACTTCCGTAGTTGTATCGAGGCTGAGCGCTGCGGCATCGACTTCAACGGTCTCGGCTGTTGTGGCGATGTCGAGCTTGACCGGAAGATTGAATACGGCTCCGGCAGAAATGCGTACCCCTTTGACCTGAGTGCTCTTGAACCCGGTATACGAAACAGCAACGTCATAGTCGCCAAGGGGAAGATTGGAAATTGAGTAACTTCCTGCATCAGAGGAATCCGCGTTGTAGACGAGACCCGTCGCCTGGTTTGTCGCCGCGATCTTGGCTCCAGGAATAGAAGCCCCACCCGAGTCTGTGACGATGCCGGCCATACCGCCCCGGAAGGTACTTTGAGAAAACGCAATCGCAGCAGTTAGTGCAAAAAACAACACTGACCTGAATGAACGCTCCATAACTTGCCTCCAGAAGTTAGTTGAGATTTGCGCTTCCGGAGTGGGTGTGGCCACGGATCAATGAAGACACCAAGCCCACACAGGATCACAAATCGCTTCCAGCTTGATCGGTTGAGGAAACGTCCGACGGGGGACTTGGTGAGTTTGGTGCAGATGGTAATGCAGCTTGAGAGAAACGCAAGGCAGCTCTAACTGCCGCTGCATGCCGCTCTCAGAACTAATGATCGTTCTGTCTGTGCCTAAGAGCTCAACGATGAGCTCGTGACAGGAGGCTCGCATCAAGATTGGCTGAGATACCGACAGCAATCATTAGCGAGATGGGGAAAGGTTCCGGGTACTCGACCCAGCGCCTGGAATGCGAACCGCTTCGCGTGACTACGCTGAGAATGGCACACGTAGTATAAAGAACGTCTAAAGAATCGTTTCGGCTAAAGACAAGACATCCTTGCTAGGACTTTTTCGACCCTCCGCGTCTGAGATCTTTGGTCAAGATGACGGCCTCGGCGATCTCTCGAAGCGGCTTCCGCTTTTGGCGGCTTTCCTTCTGCAGAAGCAGATAAGCTGCTTCCTCATCGACATTGAGTTCTCGTTGCAGAAGACCTTTGGCGCGCTCCATAACTTTGCGGGTTTCTAGCTGATCAATGAGTTGCAGCTTCTCATCCTCTACTTGGGCAAGTTCGATTGCCGCGCCAACCAGGTGCCCGATCATTGTGATCAATCGAATCTCGCGATTTGAGCAATTCCGAGGTTCGCGGTGCTGGAGATTGATGACACCGACAAGCCGCCCGCGGGAGAGAATCGGTACAGCCAGAAACGCCTCGTAGCGATCTTCCGGGAGATTGTGAAACCTATGGAAGCGCGGATCTTCCCACGCTCTGGCTGGAATTGCGACTGTCCTGCGATGTTGGGCGACCCACCCTGTGAGTCCCTGACCAACGGGCATCTCAAGTTGGTCGACCACATCGCTGTGCGGATTCATCGACGCCCGCAGCACCAAATTTGTCTTTTGAAGCACATATATAAAGCAGGAATCACAGCGAACTGTGTCAGTCACGATGTCAATGATCCGAGATAACACTTCATGCAATGAGTTGATTGCAGCCACGCTGCTCCCAACTTGATGCAGCAACTCTATGTGGCTATCTTCTTCTTGAGTAGGATGCGGAATCTCCAAGCCGACCTCCTTCTGTCAGATGAGGGGATGAAGTTGTGCAGAGCGAGTAGGGAGATTAGATCTTTGAGTTGTTGGGCGAGTCCGTTTCAATACTCTAGGACAAGCGTGGCTTTGTTACAAGCCTTCCCCTATCTGCGGACTACTTCGTCTTTCATCTCTCCATCCTAAGGATGGTCCCGAAAACTCTTCATTGTCGCAGACAGTCACTCGCCTTCCGCGGGGAATCAGATCGCACGGCATCGAATCGATCGAGAAGAGTGTTCGATAACCCTGGACCTCCGGAACAATCTTCGCTCCCAGGCCCCGAGTTCATGAGCTCTCAGGCTCATTTCATCGCGCAAGGGCTTCCCATTGGCAGCTTGCGCTCCTTGGCCTCAACGAGGTAGTATTCCGGACTGTTGTGTGGATAGCGCATATATGCGCAACTTAAACAGCGCGATTTATCGATTGGCCGTCGCTCTCTTCGTTGCCCTTCCGATTGCGTCCCAGGCTCAGTTCACTCCAAATCCATCGACCAAGCACACGTTGCCGCCAAACCGTGAGTCCGCGCTAGCCGAAGCTCCTTCAATCTCATTGCTTATGGCCGAGCGGACCGGCGATCAGTTGATGGCCCAAGGTCGCTATCAGGCTGCTCTTGATGTCTATTCAGCGGTGCCATCTCCTTCAGCAAAGCTCTGGGCGCGTATGGGGATCAGTCACCAATTCCTATTCAGCTTCGATGGTGCTGTCCGCTGCTATAAGCAAGCGCTCAGGCTTGATCCTAATAACCCTCGAACTATAAACAACTTGGCTACCGTGCTGGACCAGCAGGGGAAACACCAGGAGGCCGAACGGCTTTACCGTAAAGCGATCGCGCTGGCGCCGGATTCTGCTACCTACGTTAAGAATCTCGGAACCAATCTTTTTGCCCAACATGAATTCCAGAGAGGCTCTGAGGAGTACAGGAAAGCTCTCTCGCTCGATCCGCACGTCATGGACGACCATAAGAATCCAGCCATGATTTTGCCCAAACCGGAGAATGGCGAGAGCAACTATGCTCGAGCCCGCAGTTGCGCGGAGGCGGGGGCCATTGAATGTGCAGTCACCTACCTGCGCAAGGCTTTGCAAGAGGGATCAGCGACTCGGAGCAGAATCGCCACGGATAAAGAATTTGAAGCTGTGCTAACTGACCCGGCCGTGCAGCAGCTTCTCTCTGAGCAGAAATAGCCCTCTCTTATCTCAAACGCGAATCACTATGGAATCCGCGGGCAACCAGAGCTCAACAGCTGTGCTCAACGCGAGACGAACGCGAGTCCTTTCGCGTTTGAACCAGATGGTTAGAAGCGGCCTTGACCTCGGCCACAGTGCCGGCGTTACCACACTGATGTGTAGCTCGTGTTTCATTCCAGAGGCAGGCATCACCGCTGGGTCTCGCCGCAGCCTAGGCGCTGCCGACCGGTTCCGATTCGTGCCGCGGCTCTCCGGATAGGCTCACTGAGCAGCTGATTCGCCGAGTCGGCAGATTCGATCTGTGACGCGCCGAACACCCGATATGAACAGGAGCGGCTACCCGAGCCCTCATCGAGATACGCTAACCTGCAAGCCTAAAAGTCAATCGATCGGGAAATCAGAGAGTATAGCCATCAGATCGAGGAAGACATTCCGCTCAACGTCAAAAGAGCAAGATTTTCTTGACAACGAATCGGGGGCGGCATAGCCTCAGGCACAAATAGCCGTTCTCACTCAACCCCAAAATTGGCAGTAGAGGTCTTGCCATGGAGACGGCGTATAGCCTAACAGCGCTTCTGTGTGGACTTGCGATTCTGACCGCTTGGACCGCACCGCAAATCAAGTCATCAATGCCCGCCCGCTCGCTGAAGCTCCTGGGCGGACTGGGATTGTGTGCGTTCATTCTCTCCTGTATTTCTCCGTACGATGACCTCGCGCAGAGGGAATGGATACGCCCGCCGACTTCTCAATCGCAACTCGTGCTGCCAAATTCGCACGCGCTGCCCGGGAAGCTCTCTAGCACATCTATGTATGCGTTGGCGCTTTTGACAGTGCAGCCGAAGGCCCTGCACTTTGCGAGCGTATCGATCTGCTTGACAAATCTTGACGATCAACGAAGCCTCGCCCCCGCGGCGATTCACTCCCCTCCCTTGCTTCTCTAGAGTTTCGGCCTCATCAGGGACTGCTCTCGCGACCCGCTTTACCGCTCGATGGATCCTTCAGATCTTCTCCATCGAACTCACCGCACGCGTGCAGCGATTCTTCAGGTTGTACGAAGGGAGTGTGAAATGAATTCCCCCAGAGAATCTCTTCGCTCGGAGGACGGTCACGCCATTCCAGACCGAGCTCGAGTCCTGTTAGAAATCAACAATGCAATTGTGTCGCAACTGGACCTTGTAAGCGTGCTGAAGGCAGTATCCGAGTGTCTACGGCGCGAGATCAGGCATGAGTTTGCCTCGCTCGCAATCTACAATGCCGAACGCAACGAGCTACGCCTGCACGCGCTCGATTTTGATCATCCGGCGTCTTTCCTGCAGCAGGGTCAACTCATCCCTTTGGTTGGAACGCCTGCGAGCCTGGCGTTTTCCTCACGCAAGCCTGTGCTCCGCCACCGCCCCGACTTCGATGAGTTCCCTGCGCCCATCATGAAGCAGGCTTACGCGATAGGAATTCGGTCAGGTTGTGCAGTTCCGTTGCTGTTTCACGACAAGATCATTGGCAGCATGATGATCGCGAGCCTTCGTGAATCCGCTTTTACGGAGGATGATGCCGAGCTGTTGCGACAAATCGGCGTGCAAGTCGCAATTGCCGTCGATAATGCTCGCAACTACGAACAGCTGGTCAAGGCAGAAAGCGAGGTCGCCAGGGAGCGAGATCGTACCAAGCTCATGCTTGAAATCAACAATGCCGTTATCTCTCATCTCGATCTCGGCGATCTGTTCAAAACGATTTCCACCAGTCTCGGCCGGATCATTCCGCATGACGGCGCGACCTTCTCCCTGCTCGACTCCACTGGTGAGCGGTTGCTCATGCGCGCGCTGATTGCGCCCATGTTGGATCATCTCCATCTTCAAGAGGGAACGCCCGTAGATATGGTGGGGACACCGGAGGGCGAGGCGATTCGCACAGGAAAAGCGGTGCTGGTCAGGCCGGACATCGACGTAAAGCGCTTCAGCAGTCCAATGGTCAAAGTTGCAATCGATCATGGGATCCGAGCTGGGTGTGCAGTGCCTCTCATCGCACACGGGCGCACACTCGGTTGCATAAGCCTCATAAGCCAGAAGGCAGGTGCGTTTGATGAAGAGCACGCCACACTCCTGGAGCACTGCTCTAATCAGATCGCTCTCGCTGTATCGAACGCGCTGAATTTCGACAAGTCAAAGCAAGCCGAGCTGGAGGTACGTAGGGAGCGTGATCGATCGCAATTGCTTCTTCAAATCAACAACGCTCTTGCCCTTCATCTCGACTTACGGGAACTAGTCGAAGCCATCTCTCAATCCTTGGCTAGCGTACTGAGACATGACTGGGTTGGTCTGTCGATCCGAGATCCAGAGACTCAGAAATGGTTTTCCGTGGTCGCGACCTCAAGGGGAGGAACTGCACATGAGAGCGATCTATTCGCGCCTGAGGGCACGATCAGTGAGCACGCATTCAACTCGGGGCAACTCGTGTACATTCCTCGACCGGACCCGATGAGATTTCCATCGAAGCTCACTCAACAGTTTTTCAGCCGCGGATTAAGTACTCTGCTCGCTGTACCAATGAGCATCCACGGACAGAAGATCGGCGTGATGTTTCTTGCGAGTAAAGATGAAGACGCAGTCCCAGAAGACGAGCGCAGATTGTTCGAGCAAATTGCTCAGCAGGTCTCCATGGCCGTTGCAAATGCTCTCGCAACCAAGCAGCTTGCCACACTAAAAGACAAACTAGCCCAGGAAAAGCTGTATCTCGAAAGCGAAATCCGCTCAGAACTGAACTTCGACGAGGTCGTCGGGCAAAGCGTAGCTCTGAAGAAGGTTTTGCAGCTGGTTGAAACTGTTGCCGCGAGCGACTCGACGGTGCTTTTGCTCGGTGAGACGGGCACGGGAAAGGAACTGATCGCCCGCGCCGTCCACGATCACAGTCGGCGCAAATCGCGCACGTTCGTCAAGATGAACTGCGCTGCCATTCCGACCGGTCTGCTTGAGAGCGAGCTATTTGGGCACGAGAGGGGAGCTTTTACAGGAGCGATCGCGCAAAAAGTAGGGCGACTGGAGCTGGCGGATCAGGGAACACTCTTCCTCGACGAAGTCGGAGATATCCCCACGGAGATACAGCCTAAGCTTCTTAGAGCGCTGCAGGAGCGGGAATTTGAGAGGCTTGGTAGCACCCATACGAAGAAGGTCAATGTGCGTTTGGTTGCGGCAACCAATCGCGATCTGGCGAAGATGACCGAAACGCGGGAGTTTCGCAGCGATCTCTATTACCGTCTAAATGTCTTTCCCATACGTATTCCGCCGTTGCGTGAACGCAGAGAAGATATTCCTCTGCTCGTCCGTTACTTTGTTGAACGGCTCAGCCGTCAGATGCAGAAGAAGATCGAGACAGTTCCATCGGAAGCGATGCAGTCTCTGATGAGTTGGCATTGGCCTGGAAACGTTCGAGAGTTGGAAAACCTCATCGAAAGAGCGGTCATTCTCACGAGCGGATCCGTATTGCAGGTACCACTTCCAGACGTAAACGTTGAGATGGAATCGATGGTGCACCAGGGACAGAGAGCGCTCTCAAGCACAGGAGAAAGAGAGCGAATCGTGAGGATACTCCGCGAGACGCGGGGCGTACTGGCCGGCCCTGAAGGTGCTGCAATTCGGCTCGGGATGAAGCGGACCACGCTTCAATACAAGATCAAGAAGCTGGCAATCGCTCAAAGCGAGTGGTGGCCTGCCGCCGCAGAGTAGATCTGGTCGAGACGCTCAGTAGATTCGAGACCATCACAACTGGCGCAAGGTCTTGTGGAGAGACGACTGATTCTTTCCACTCCGATCGATAGACTCCTTTGGTGCTATCGCATCACGCTCGGCATTCGTGCCGAAACTCTGCCGAACTGGCACTCTGCCGAACGTTGGCAGCATGATTTCGGCACACAGTTTGCCTTTCTTGTATCTATAACTCCTTCACTCTCAATACTTGATTGCTCGTCTGTGCCACTGGAAAGTTTGGCAACGCGCATGCCTTAAGGAAGGCGTACAGAAACCGGCATCTCAGCGATGCCGGTTCAGGAGAACGGAAATGCTCCGAATCAGCGTGTCGAGCGAGCCCGGAATTTCGAGGATCAAACTCGAAGGCAAATTGTCGCAGGAGTGGGTTGATGAAGCCGAGAACGTGTGGTCGCTACTGAGAACAACTACGGTGGGCGACGCGATCCTGGTTGATCTTTTGGCTGTGTCCTATGTCGACGCGGCGGGCCACGGACTGCTTGCCGCAATGCATAACGCGGGTGCGGAACTGATCGGCAGCGGCTTGCTCATATCCTCACTGATTGCCGAGATCAAAGCGCAAAACACCGCAATGATTGGCCGCTCAGTGTGCAGCAAGTCACCCGATGCGGAGGGAAAACATGATTGTTAAATCCAGCATAAAGGTCCATCTCAATAGCCCTGGACCAGAGAAGCCTCAGGACTGTATCGATGAGCTTCGTCTGCTATGCAATGCGTTGATCGACGATGAGATCCTTCGCGAACAGATCCTGACCGCAGCCAGGGAACAGTCCGGCTTACACCGGAACAATCCGGGGGATCGGATGATCACGATGTGGGCGCGTTGTCTCGTCATCAAGGATTGCATTGCGGTTTCAAAGGCGCTCACATCGATCAGTCCGGCACTTGCAACATCAACAGCATCTTCGGGAGATCTCGAGCGTGATGCATTCGAGGAAATGCAAATGCCGTCAGATGTGCTCTGTCTCTGCCTGCGCGGGCTGGATACTCTCCAGCGACTTGTCTTCGTGCTGAGAGCGATGGAAGGGTACACATACCGGCACATTTCGGACTTGCTTACGTTGAACGAAGCGCAATGCAAAGCTGCTTTTTCAATTGCAGCTTCCGAGGTTCGCGCTCGACTTGCGATAGCGAAGCAGTCTCGCGGACTTACGCAACACACACTCACCAGGTCTAGCTGACCTGGCTGCGACACAAACCAAGAAACGAAGGAGAAACCTATGCGAAACACAGTCAAATCCACGATAACCGGACGCGTCGGCAAGCTTTGCCTTCTGGCGACACTGCTCGCCAGTCCGTTCCACACCAACCTCGCCGAAGCAGCACAAGCTCCATCTTTGTCCAAAGGCCTGATCTATGTTCAGGACTTCGCTGTCGACAAGGCCGTGTCGCAGCCGCAGGATCCGGAAGCAGCTCACAAGCTGATCGAGTTGATGTCAACCTCCCTGGTTCAGAACCTCAAGAAGGCCGGTTACCAGGCAAAAAGAGTCCAGGCTGGTGAGGTTCCACACGAGGGCTTATTGCTCGCTGGCACGTTCACTGAATTGAGCAAGGGCAGCCACGCGAAACGTGCCCTGATCGGGTTCGGGTCGGGCGCCGCCAAGGTCGACCTGCAGGTCACGGTGATAGACGCCTCTAAGACCTCCCGAGAGACTGTTTACTCAACTTCAGCGCGCAAAACCAGCGGGAATTGGCCGGGCTCGGTCATTATGCCATCGCTCACTCCGGTGAAACTTGTGCTGACCAGGAACTCAGCTGAGAAGACCGTTCGGAAGGCCGCGGCGAAGATCGTGTCGCAGCTCTCAAACGAGCTTACCCAGAGAGCGAACTCGATGGCAGCGAGTTCCACCACAAACAGCGGCAGAGGCGAGTTATGAAGAAGATCATCGCGATTGCGGTTGTTCTAACGATTGCGGTGTGCTCCACAGCCTTCTCGTTCCGGCGGCACACCAATCACCTCACGGCATCCGGGGTGCTGGAAGCGCGCAACATCAGCGTAGGTTCCAAGATGGGTGGCCGCATCACCCGGGTCCTGGTCTCGGAGGGCGATCACGTCTCTCCCGACCAGCTCCTGGTTGCATTCGACGACGCCGAACTGAATGCCCAGTTGCTTCAGGCAAAAGGCCGAGTTGAGCTCGCTCGCGCCGATCTGGACAAAATGTTGCGTGGCTCTCGTCCGGAGGACATCGAGGAAGCAAGCGCAGCATCGGAAGGCTACCGCAAGGCCGAGCTCGCGCAGGCAAAAGCAGACCTCGATCGGGCTCAGACGGATGAATCGAACGCGAGCCGGGAGCTGATGCGCACGGAGGCATTGACCGCGGGAGGCGCAGCATCGCAGCAATCTCTTGACAATGCACGCGACCGCCAACGCGCTGCCAAGGCACAGGTGGAATCCCTGACGAACGCCGTCTCTGCAGCCGAGGGTCGATTGAGAGCCGCGCAGGCAATCACCGAAAAGGTCCACAAGGGATTTCGGTCGGAGGAGATCGCAGCCTCACGCGCTCAACTGAGGCTCTCTGAAGGCCAGCTCAAAGAGGCTGAAGCGCGCTGGGCCGAGCGAGAGGTGCGGTCGCCGGCATCGGCGGTTGTCGAAAGCCTCGATCTGCGCCCTGGCGACCTGCTGAATGCGAATGCTCCCGTTGCCCGCCTGCTCGAGGCCGATCAACTTTACCTGATGGTTTATGTCCCTGAAACAAAGATTGGCCAAGTCAAGGTGGGTCGATCAGCTCAGCTCACGGTGGATACGTACCAAAACGAGAAATTCACCGCGACCGTTGAACAGATCCGTCAGCAGGCCGAGTTTCTGCCGCGCAATGTACAGACGAAAGAAGAGCGCGCGCATCAGGTTATCGGCGTACGGCTAAGGATCAAGAACCCCGATGGCCGGCTGCGCGCGGGAATAAGCGCCGACGTGGATTTTGGATTGGAGAACCGGTAATGCACGCAATCGAAACAACCAACCTGACCCGCCGCTTCGGCGACTTTGTTGCGGTGAACAAAGCCTCTATCTCCGTGGAGAGGGGTGAAGTCTTTGGCTTCCTGGGACCAAATGGCAGCGGCAAAACGACTGTGATCAAGATGCTGACTGGGATTCTGCCGATCAGCGAAGGCGAAGCTCGCATCGAGGGAATCGACGTCCGTACAAATCCTGAGCAGGTTCGGGAGCGCATAGGTTACATGAGCCAGAAATTCAGCCTTTATGACGATCTCACCGTGATGGAGAACATGCGGTTTTACGGAAAAGCCTATGGGCTTTCCGGCACGAGGCTCACCAGGAAGATCGATCAAACGATCGAGGCAAATAAGCTAGCGAAA
>Ga0207694_10002109_pt1 | contig 16406 bp, 10 predicted proteins | sample KBSC34metaG_FD_184353 | JGI IMG/M metagenome (GOLD analysis project Ga0207694, IMG submission 184353) | Corn rhizosphere microbial communities from Kellogg Biological Station, Michigan, USA - KBS C3-4 metaG (SPAdes) (version 2) | ecosystem: Host-associated > Plants > Roots > Rhizosphere > Soil... | reverse complement strand
GGTCGCGGTGTCCGTGAGTGCGACGCCCATGCAGGTGGCGCTGGCGTGGCTGCTTCATCGTGCGCCGAATATTCTACTGATCCCCGGCACATCTTCGGTCAAACATCTCCGGGAGAACCTTCAGGCTGCGGCGCTGCCTCTTTCGCCGGAAACAATCGCCAAGCTCAATGCGATCGCAAACAGCAAGAAAAGCTGAAAAAACGATTCACCGGGGAGACCAATGCCCCCTTTCTCTCGCCCGCCAATGTCTTTCGCGCGCGCAAGCAGAAAGTCCTACCATGGCATTTCCTGATTGATTTCGTGGATGAAGCGGCCGTTCCCAGATATTCGTCGAGAAAGTCCAGCAGAGCCTGAAGTTTGGGTATCAGGCGCGAGGGGCTGAAGAAGAGAGCGCATAAAGTGATCGGCTCAAATGTCCAGCGGGGGCAGAAGACGCTTCTAAGGAAGCAAATATCCGCTGTTGGCTAGCATCGTCCGGCCTTCAGCGCCGAGGAGAAACGATCGGAATTGGTTTGCCTCTGCAATGCGTGTTGAAGCAGCGACAATTCCTAAAGCCTGCTCAATCGGCTTGTGAAAGTCGGAATCGATCTTGAAGACGGTGCCTTTCTCGTGGAGCACAAGTGAATAAGCGGTGAAGGCAGCACTCGCGCTTCCCGAGGATGCGTACTGCTTGGCCATGCTGATGCTGGTCCCGTATACCAGTTTCGGCTGGACTGTGTCCCAGAGACCCGCACCCTTTAGAACATCCACGCTGGCCTGACCGTAGGGCGCCAGCTCAGGCTGGGCGATCGCCACGAACCGGATCTGCGGCTCAGCTAAGTCCTTCAACTCGTGAACGCCGCTCGGCCCGCCCTCGGGTATCCACAAAGCAAGTTGTCCAAGCGCGTAGACAGCGCGGCTGTCGGCGGCGAGTTTTTTGCCCGCCACTAGAGCGTCCACATGTTCGGTATCGGCCGCGGCAAACAGATCGAACGGGGCGCCGTTCTCGATCTGCGTGGCCAACTGCGCCGTGGAACCGTAACTGAAGACCACTTCCACGCCGGTCTTCGCCTTAAACGTCCGTCCCACCTCTCCCAACACCTCCGTCAGGTTGGCGGCAGCAGCCACGGTCAATTTGGCCGGCGGTTGGTTAGTTCGCGGCGCGCAAGAACCGAGGAACACTGCTCCACACAAGATCCATCCGGCTGGTCGAAGACGCATAAGAGCTGGTGTGTTAATTATATGCCGTCTTGTGGACACTACAGCTTCAAGATGTTGTGTTAACATAACCGAGTTAGTTTAGAACACCATTCATGTCCAGACAATTTCAGAAGGCCCTCGTTTTCTCTATTGGTCTGACCTTGACTCCGGCACTGTGTTTCGGGCAGGCCGGCCGCGCCGAACTGTTTGGCACGATTCAGGACCCCTCGGCGCTCGCGGTTCCCAAGGCCAAAGTCGAAGCGGAAAACCAGGCCACGATGGTGCATTACAGCGTCACCTCGGATGGACGCGGCGAATACCACGTCTTAGGACTACCCGCGGGCCAGTACACGCTGACGGTCGAGCAACCGGGCTTCCGCACCTTTAAGCAATCCGGCATTACCCTGCGGCTAGGCGATCGAACGGGAATTGACGTGAAGCTACAACTCGGCCAGCCCTCGCAGACCGTGGAGGTCACAGCGGAGGCGTCGCTTCTTCAGACCGCAAGCGGGGAGGTGAGCCTGAACGTGGATGAACAGAAGATCACCACGCTGCCGCTCGATGGGCGCAACTTTATTCCGCTGGTGACGCTTGCGCCCGGGGTCGCATTGCCGGGCGGAGGCTCTCTGTTACCGCGCATTAATGGGAGCCGACCGCGCACCAACGAATACATGTATGACGGGATCAGTGTGTTGCAGCCGGAGCCGGGGCAAGTCGTCTTCTACCCGATTATCGACGGCATGGCCGAATTCAAACTGAACATCAACGCCTACTCGCCTGAGTATGGACGGTCGAACGGCGGAACCGTAATGGTGATCGGCAAATCCGGAAGCAATCAATTCCACGGCGACCTCTTCGAATTCTTTCGCAACGACGCACTGAACGCCAGGAACATTTTCGCGCAACCCGGGCCGAATCCGAAATACCGCCGCAATCAGTACGGCGCGACCCTAGGCGGACCGATTCAGACCAACAAGACCTTCTTCTTCGCGGACTGGCAAGGAACGCGGCTGCGGACCGGTCTAATACGTCCGAGCGTGGTTCCGACCGTGGCACAGCGGGGGGGCGTCTTCACCCAGCAGATCTTCGATCCCGACTCAAACCCACGCACGCCGTTTCCGAATAACACCATTCCGACGACCCGTTTCGACCCGATCGCGCAACAGATTCTGGACCACTATCCGCTTCCGAACACTGTCGGCGCGAATAACTTTGTTCGAACCGCGACCGAGCCTGAAAATCAGGATCAAGCCGATTTCCGCGTGGACCGCTACTTCGGAGAGAAGCACCGCGTTTTTGGACGGTACACCTATTTCCGCGACGACGACAACGCCGCGACACCCTTGCCGGACGGAAGCGGCAGCGTCACCACCGCGGTCATCGGGCATGCGATCACTCGTGGCGACGCACTCGCCGGCGACTATACTTGGACGCTGTCACCCGCGACTCTGAATCAGTTCCGGGTCGGCTATTCCAGACGCGATTTCAACCAGTCCTCTCTTCAAGACGGCGGAATCACGATTCCGGGACTGCCCGCGAATTCGTTTGCATCGGTGCTGCCGATCTTCACCGTTACCGGACTGCAGCAGATCGGCCCGACCACCGCCGCCAACTCCAACTTCACCACATCCATAACGGAGTTTCTTGACACGTTTACTTCTATTCGAGGCCGCCACACCATTAAATTCGGAGTCGACTTCCGGCGTGAGGCTCTGGATATTCTGAACCCGCCGAATCCCACGGGATCGTTCGGATTCACTACTACGGGCACCGATAGCTCTACCGCGACCGGGGGCAACGCCTTGGCTTCGCTCCTCCTGGGACAGGTGGGCACGTTCAGCATCGACATCCAAAAGCGACTCCTGCAGGAGCGCGCCCACATCGCCGAATTCTTCGTTGGCGACGACTGGAAGGTATCGCCTCGGCTCACTCTCAATATCGGCACTCGTTATACGCTGAACTTTCCGTCCACTGAGAAGAACGATCAAGGGGCTGTCTTTAACCTGGATACTCAGGTTCTGGATTTTGTCCACACCGCCCGCAAACTGGACTGGGGCGACTTCGGTCCGCGCTTCGGGGCCGCGTATCGACTTGGAAATAGTTTGGTCTTTCGCGCCGGCTACGGCATGGTGTATTTCGAGCAGTCCGGTATCACGACGCCCTTTACCATCCCGCAATTCCCGTTCGTGCAAACCGTCAGTCAGTCCACGCAGGACAACATCAATCGCGCGTTCCTGCTTTCCGGCGGGCCCACGGTCCAAGTTAACCCGCCGAATGCGAACTCGGGATTGGGACAAGGGGTCTTTGGCGTGGACAGCAACAACGGGTCAGGCTATTCGCAGCAATGGAATTTCACGATCCAAAAGACTTTCGGGAAGGACTGGAACTTGGAAGTCGGATACCTGGGTTCGAAGAACACGCGCCTGGGCATACCCGATCCCAACATCAACCAGCTTCCCGCGCAGTACCTTTCTCAAGGCGCGGCTTTACTGACCAAGGTTCCGAATCCATACTTCGGCCAAATTCCGGCCTCGTCGTCTCTCGGAGGAGCGACGATCGCCCAACAACTGCTGCTGCGTCCTTACCCGCGCTTCACCAACGTAGTGCTGTTCCGCGATAACGTGGGCCAATCGACCTACAACGCCGCCACAGCTAAACTCGAAAAGCGTATTTCGCACGGATTGACGGTCACCGCGTCGTACACTTTCTCCAAGCTCATTGACGACGCGTCCAGCGTGTTTTCGCAAACCATCTTCACCGGCCCGGTGCTGGGCACCACCGGCGCGGCGGACGCCAATAATCGCCATCTGGAAAAAGATCTTTCGAGCGGCGACATTCCGCGCGTATTCTCGCTGGGATGGGTCTACGACGTGCCGCGCCTGTGGAAGATCGCGGGATGGCAGATCGCGGGGCTGGTTCGCATTCAGGCGGGCGACACCGTACCGGTCACACAGGCCACCAACAACAACTCGGCGCTGGGTTACGTAGTGCAAAGGCCCAATCGGATCGGCGATCCCAACGATTTTGCCGGCCGCAGCGTGGCGAAATACTTCAACACCGCGGCGTTTACGGCAGCGGGCCAGTTCGTAATCGGAAACAGCTCGCGTGATCCGGTGCGGGGGCCCGGGCTTCAGAACGCCGACGTCATGATCGGCAAGACGTTTCGCCTCCGGGAGCGTATGAGCCTGGAATTCCGCGCAGAGGCTTTCAATGTATCGAACACCCCTCCGTTGAACGATCCCAACGGGATCTTTGGCAACGCGGCGTTCGGCACGATCTCCACGGCGGGCAATCCGCGCGACTTCGAATTCGTTCTGAAGCTTCATTTCTAACCTGACCGTTACAATGTGAGGTAGTCATGTATACACGACGATCGTTAGTTTTAGGGCTGCTTGCCGCGGTCCCTTTTGCTAGCGGGTCTACGAAGGTCCGGATGCTCACCAAGCTTGAAGTCCAATTGAGGAAATAGTGAGAACGAGGACGCGCGTCCAGAACCGCGTGGGCGAGATTCGAAAGAGCCGAGGTGTGGGCGCCTCTGAACTGGCTCGCCGTGTGGGCGTGAGCCGCCAGACCATATATGCCATCGAACTCGGGACCTATGTTCCGAATACCGAAGTTGCGCTGAACCTTGCAAAGGAGCTTGAGGTAACGGTTGACGAACTCTTCCTGCTCCAGGACGGGCCTCAGAAGGCGGCCGAATCTCTTGCCGCCGAGGTTTTGAGCTCTGGGCCTTCCGTGAAGGGCCAGCCGGTACGCGTTTGCCAAATCGGCTCGCGCTGGATCAGCGTGCCGGTTAGCGCTTCCCCCTACTACATGCCGGAAGCCGACGGCATCATCAAGCGAACGGGAAAAACGAATGGCCGTGCCGACCTGGTGGTGTTTGCGAAGGAGGAGGCTGCTCAGAAACGACTGGTGCTAGCAGGATGCGACCCTGCCACCGGTTTGTTGGCGCGAATGGTGGAAAGAATCAGCGGTGTAGAGATTGTCTCCGCGGCCGCCTCCAGCAAGCTAGCGTTAACCTGGCTTAGCGAAGGGAAAGTCCACGTCGCTGGTTCGCATCTCGAAGATCCCAAGACCGGTGAGTTCAATCTGCCCTACCTGCGCAAGCAGTTCCCTAGCGAAGATTTCAGCGTGGTCACATTTGCGCGATGGGAGGAAGGTTTCGTCGTCGCGACCGGAAATCCGAAGAGGATTCGCAAAATTGAGGATCTGGCTCGAAAGAACGTCAGGTTTGCGAATCGAGAACCCGGCTCAGGAAGTCGCGGGCTGCTGGATACACTTCTCGATAAGGCCGGCATGGACGGAGAGAAGGTCCAAGGATACGATCGTATTGCGCACGGTCATCTTGCGGCTGCCTACTGCGTAGTCTCGCGGGAAGCAGATGTCTGCCTTGCGACAAGGTCAGCCGCACAGACCTTCGGACTTGATTTTGTTCCTCTACACAGCGAGCGATACGATTTGGTGATGCGCAAGCGCACGGCGGATTTACCCGCGGTGAAGGCTTTCCTGGATGTTTTGCAGCGAGCCACATTACGGCGAAAGCTGGAAGTGCTGGCTGGATACGATACTTCCCAGACAGGGACAGTCCTTGCTTAAGCGGATCGCCGCGATTCTTACTTCTGCTGCCAAAACTGCGAACGGTTCACGATGGCAGGCTCTTGAGCGCCTGGCTCGTCTCGTTTTGGGTCCACGAAATATAGCAGACGCCGTGACGGTTGCCACAGAATCTCGCGGCGTTTTTCGCGGCGCCTCAGGTTTTTGAATCGGTTAGCGGTGGAATCTCGATTGCCCTAACAAGATGGAACGGACCAGCAGGCTTCTTCCTCCGAGAGGTTGGCTTTGTCCGTTACCGGGGAGAGCGGCGTTCGATCCAGATCGCCGTTTCCTCGGGCTTAAGCACCGCGTATCCTCCAGCCGGATTCAATGTAGAATGGACCGCGTGCTAGCTCGATCCGTACTCCCAAGTCTTGTGTTGGCCGCTATCGCCACACTGCCCGCTGGCGCAGCGGTATCGGGCGAAGCCGTGTACCAGCGCCGCTGTGCCTCCTGTCACGATTCCGCGAGTGAACGGACTCCGCCTCGTGACGCGCTAAAGCAGTTGTCGGTCGCGCGCATCTTGCGGACGCTGGATTTCGGGGTGATGATCAACATCGCCTATGTTCTCAATCGCGAAGAGCGCGAAGCGGTGGCGAGTTACCTGGGCGTCCAGCGGCCCGACACACCGGTGCCTCCGCAGGCCTACTGCGCCGACCGCACTGTGAATATCGGCACTGCACCAAGTCCAACGTGGAATGGCTGGGGCCCGGATCTATCGAATACGCGTTACACGACCACCAGCGGCATCACGCTGAATCAAGTTGGAAGACTGAAGTTGAAATGGGCCTACGCCTTCGAAGGCGACGTGAGTGCGTTCGGCGCTCCCACAGTGCTGGGCCGAACGCTGTTCGTCGGCAGTGCGGGCGGCATGGTGCAGGCATTGAGCACCGATACCGGCTGTGTGCGATGGGTCTACCAGGCTACCGGGCCCGTGCGATCGGCTCCAGTGGCTGTGCCCAACGGGAATGCTCACGTACTAGTGTTCACCGACCTCACCGGCTGGGCCTATGGCGTGGAGGCCGAAACCGGACGCCAACTGTGGAAGAAGAAACCCGAGGCGCACGAATCCACGCGCTTAACGGGCTCCGCGGCAGTCCTGAATGGCGTGGTCTTCATTCCCGCGGCGTCTTGGGAAGAGACGCGCTCCAGCAATCCCGATTATCCGTGTTGCACCTTTCGGGGCAGCGTGACGGCGTTACGCGCCAAAGACGGAACACAGGTCTGGAAGACCTACACCATTCGCGAGAAGCCCAAGCAGCTGGAGAAGGGACCGGGCAACGTGGGAACGTGGGGGCCTTCGGGCGTGGGCGTATGGGGATCGCCGACGCTGGATGCCAAGCGCGGACTTCTATATATCACGACCGGCGACAACTTCTCATCGCCCGCTACCGAGCTGAGCGATGCGGTGCTCGCGCTCGATCCCAAGACCGGGCGAATCGTGTGGTCGAAACAAGTGACGCCGGGAGACATCTACAGCGGCGCCTGCACCGGAGGCTCGTGTCCTGGGCCCGACTACGACTTCGGATCATCCGTGCTGATCGAGAAACTCCCCAATGGCAGCGATGTGCTGCTGGCGGGGCAGAAGTCGGGCGTGGTGTATGCACTGGATCCAGATCGCAAGGGCGCGATTCTTTGGCAGACTCGCGTCGGCAAGGGCGGCACCAACGGTGGCGTGCAGTGGGGCATGGCCAGCGATGGACAAAAGGTTTACGCGGCGGTTTCAGATTTGGCGCGAAAGGCGCCTCCAGGCACCATCATCCAGGTGGGATTGCCGCCCGATCCCGCACAAGGCGGAGGGTTGACCGCATTGCGTATATCAACGGGCGAGAAGGCATGGTACGCCGCTCCGGCGCCATGCGGGCAGAGACCTCAGTGCAGTCCAGCGCAGGCCGCGGCACTGACGGCGATTCCCGGCGTCGTGTTTTCCGGATCGGACGACGGGCACTTGCGCGCCTTCACCACCGAGGATGGCCGGGTGTTGTGGGACTTCGACACTGCGCGCGATTATCAGACCGTGAACGGAGTGCGCGGCAAGGGCGGGTCGCTGGATGGCGCGGGTCCCGTCATTGTCGGAGGGATGCTGTTCGTGAACTCGGGTTACGCGCGTAATGGCGGCATCGCGGGCAATGTATTGCTGGTGTTCGCGCCGGAGGAATAAGAACAGCTGAACTATTTGATGGCGACCGCGTTGGGCGGCGTGGCGATTCCGCCTTCTAAAACCATCGGCGCCGACACCACCATGAATTCGTAACGCCGGTCGCGCGCGCAATCTTCGGCCAGCGGCGCAAGGACAAACAATTCGCCCAAGGGCAGCCCCAGCAAGGGGAGAGCCCGGTAATGCAGAATTTTCTCATCGGCGAAATTGCTCGGCAGCGCCTCCACTCCTGGGCAATCGGTTCCGATCGCGGCGACGCGCTGGTCCCACAGCCACGCGACCATTTCCCGCGCGGCTTCAATCCCAGCGGATTTCATTCGTTCAAAGCTCGACATGTCGCGCTTTTGCTCGGGCGTACATTGTTCATAGCTTTCCATCCAGCCGGTGCGGACCAGTAGAATTGTGCCGGGCTTGATCGCGGTGCCTTGATACTCCAGCGCGCCTTTCAGATCCGCCAACGTGAACACGTCCCGCTCCAGAGGCTGGACCTCGCGGCCGGCGGCCTTACGAAATCCGAATGCGTCAATCAGGACGCCGCGGCCTACGAATCTCCCGGCCCATCGATGGATGCTCAACTCGCCGCCGGGACCGATCTGGTTGGGTTGGACGCCGTTGTAGTAGCACCCCAAGCTGGGGTAGCCGACGTGGGCGAATCCGTCCCACTGGCTGCCTTCCTGGGTGTTGAAGTTATTGACCAGATCGTCATTGGCAAACGGGGCCAGCGGAACCACCTGGTGGGTGACGGAGGCGCGGCCGAATAGCGCAGGCTTCGCGAATCCGATCTTGGCGTCTAACCGGAAGACTTTTCCGTTCTGGACCAAGCGTGCAGCATCGACTACGCCTTGTGGCGTCAGAAAGTTCAGGCAGCCGAACTGGTCGTCATCGCCAAACACGCCCCAGGAGGACTCCGGTGGTGCGCCCTTTTTGACCGGTAGTCGGTCAAAGCTGGGGATCTTGGCCCAATCGAGATTTTTCATTTTTCAACGATAGCTCATCCTCGTTAGGTCATCTCGTTGTGGGAGTGCCTTGCCTTACTCCCCGCCTTGGCGGAGAATCAATCCTGTGAAACGCGTGCATCGGACGAAACTGTATTTGATTGTTCTCTCGCTGGGACTGCTTGCTCCCTTGGGGCTTTCGCAATCCGTCGAGTGGCCTTCTTATAACGGCGACCTCAGCGCAACCCGGTTTTCGCCGCTCAACGAGATCACCCCTGGCAACGTGAAATCTTTACGTCCGGGCTGCACCTATGACACGGGTGAAACCAGCGCCTTCCAAAGCGGCCTTCTGATGGTCCAAGGGATGCTCTACTTCACGACCTACAACACCACCTACGCGGTGGATGCGTCCACTTGCGCCTTGAAGTGGAAGTACAGCCGACCGGGGCCGGCGGGCGGGCTCGGCGTCAATCGCGGAGTCGCCTACCTCGACGGCAAGTTGTTTCGCGGCGCCGGGGACGCGCACCTTTTCGCGCTGGATGCCGCTACGGGCAAACCTGCGTGGGAAGCCGCTCTGGGCGATCCGGCCAGCGGAGATTCCGTTCCGATGGCGCCTCTCGCGTGGAACGGGATGGTCTTTGCGGGCAATGCGGGCGGCGATAATTTTGCGGTCACCGGACGCATCTACGCTCTGAGTGCCGCCGATGGCCACCAGCTCTGGCGCTTTAACGTGGTGCCCGATTCGGGTCCGGCGCGCGCCACCTGGAAGAATTTGAGCGACCGTAACCCTCCCACCGGCGGCGCCACCTGGACCAGCTACAGCCTGGATCCCGCGGCGGGCGTGCTGTGGGTTTCAACGGGAAATGTGGCGCCCGATTTTCTTCTCGCTCTGCATCCCGGCGACAATCTTTACACCACTTCGGTCATCGCACTCGACGCCAAAACCGGATCCTTGCTGCGCTACGTTCAGCCCGTCAAGAACGATTTTCACGACTGGGACATGACGTCTCCGCCCACGCTGATTCAAACCAAGGGTGGACGCCAATTTGCCGCCGCCGCCGGGAAAGACGGAATCCTGTACGCTCTGGACCGGGCTGGCGTCGCTGCGGGAGGTGCGTCCTCGCAAGCGCCGCTCAAAATTGCCTACGCGACGCCGGTCACCACGCGCACCAACGTCAAAGCAACCTTTAACTCCAAGACGGAAACCCATTTTTGCCCGGGTACGCAAGGCGGTACGGAGTGGAACGGCCCGGCGTTTCATCCCCAGTTGAATTTGCTGCTAGTGAATTCCGTGGATTGGTGCGCGTCGGTGAAGGTTGCTGACCCTGCCACCATCACCGGCAAGCGGGGCTCCATTTGGCCCGGCTCGGGCGACCCTGAACATCCCTTCGGCCGCACCGATCCCAAAGAAATGTGGGGTGGGTGGCTCACCGCCATCGACGCCGATACGGGACGCGTACGCTGGAAGTACAAATCGTCCACGCCCATGTTGGCGGCCGTCACGCCCACCGCGAGCGGCTTGGTCTTCACCGGCGATTTGAACGGCGACGTGCTGGCGGTGGATGCGGGCAACGGATCGGTGCTGTGGCGCAATTCCACCGGCGCGGCTCTGGGCGGCGGCGTTATTACGTATCAAATGGGGGGCCACCAACGCGTCGCCGTGGCTGCCGGCATGAGCCCTGCAAACTGGCCCTTGCCGAAGACTACCGGACGCGTCATCGTCTACAGTCTGCCGTAGGTTAGGGTCCGGCGATTGCTGTATACTACTCGCAGCGCAAAGCTAACGTCTATCCACGCAACTACAAGAGGCCTTATGACCACACGCTCGCTGACCGCAGCCGCAATTATGCTCGCAAGCACGTTTGTCGCGCCCCACATCGGGTACGCCCAAACCTTCAAGGCTGAAAAGTTCGATATCAAGGGTGACGGAGGCACGGACTATGTCGCCGCCGAAGCTGCCACGGGGCGGGTGTTCGTTTCACGTGCCACCCACATGATGGTTGTCGAAGGCGCCAGCGGCAAAGTATTGGGTGATATTGCGAACACCCCGGGTGTGCATGGCGCTGGCATCGCCACCAAGTCCGGTCACGGCTTCACGACCAACGGCGGCGACTCAACCGTCACCATGTTCGATCTGAAAACGCTGGCCGTGATCAGGCAGATTCCGGTGATGCAGGGTGGTCTGGACGGCATTATGTATGACGAGCCCGACGACAAAATCATTCTGACGAATCACAGCCGCCCGATCGGGACACTGACCGCGATCGATCCGAAGAGCGGGGACATCGTCGCTACAGTCGAGCTCGAAGACACCGCGCCCGAAGGCGCCGCGGCCGACGCCAAAGGACACATCTTTGTCAACAACGAAAGCAAGAATACGATCCAGGTGATCGACGTCAAGACCTGGAAGGCGACCGCCTCGTGGCCGCTCGCGCCGTGTCAAGGGCCGACGGGCATCGCATATGACAAGGCATCGGACCGCATTTTCTCGGGTTGCAACAATACATCCGTGGTTGTCGATCCCAACGGCGGCAAGATCGTGGCGACCATCAAGAACGGCACCCGCGTCGACGCCCTGGGATGGGATCCCGCGGAGAAACTGATTTACATTCCGAATGGGGGAGAGGGCAACGTCACCGTGGTCCATCAGGATTCGCCCGAAAAGTACACCACGGTTGCCACGGTTGACACGTTCGCCGGCGCGAAGACCATCGCCGTGGATGCAAAGACGCATAACGCCTACCTCTTCCAGCCTGAGCGCGGACCGGCTCCTGCGCCAGCCGCCGATGCCCCCAAGGGGCGTGGCCGCGGCCCACAGGGTCCGATCGTCGCCTCATGGTTTATCGTGGTCAAGCACTAGCTCGGGTGGATCGCGGGCCGACCAACGGCGATCGTCTAAAATAGCAGCCGGAGGCAGCAACACTTTGGGACGGCGCGGAATGCGGGTATTGGCATCGCTGGCCGGTGTTGCCCTGGTGACGTTTGCAGGCTACCGCTTGCTTCCGGTCAACGCCACCACCATCGGCTTCGCATACCTGCTCCTGGTGTTGATCGTGGCAAGTATGTGGGGATTCTTTGAAGCCTCCGCTGCATCGATCGCCGCCACGCTCACTTTTAACTATTTCTTTTTACCGCCGGTCGGACGATTCACCATCGCCGATCCGCAAAACTGGGTCGCCTTGTTCAGCTTTCTGACCACGTCGCTCATCGCCAGCCGCTTGTCGGGCGAAGTCAGACGCCGGGCGCTGGAGGCTGTCGAGCGGCAACAGGATTTGGAGAGGCTGTACACTTTCAGCCGGGCGATCCTGTTAATCGACAACACGGAACCCTTTCCGAAACAACTGGTTCAAAAGCTGGCCGACATCTTCGAGCTGAGCGCAGCGGTACTCTATGAGCGCCGCGCGGAAGAGTTTTATCGCGCCGGCCCGCTGGATTTTGACGGTCTGGACGATCAGCTACGCGACGCAGCACTCCAGGGCACGGCATTCGCCGATGTCCAGCACCAACGCGTGATTACGGCTGTACGTCTGGGTTCGGAGCCGATTGCGGGCCTCGCGCTGCAGCTTGCAAACGTGGGCGCCCGGATGCCCGATGCCGTGCTCCAAGGAATCGCCAACCTGGTAGCCATTGGACTCGAACGGGCACGGGCGCAAGATCTTGCTTCTCAGATCGAGGCTGCGCAGCGAAGTGAAAAACTTCGAACCACATTATTGGACGCCATGGCGCACGAATTCAAGACCCCGCTGACATCCATCATGGCCGCCACCACCGCGCTCATGGCGAATCCCGAGCAGCCCGCCAACAGCAAGTCGGAGCTGGTCAAGATCGCCGATGAGGAAGCCCAGCGTCTTAACGAACTCATCGACGATGCGGTGGAGATGGGAAGGCTGGACACAGCGAACATTCAGCTTCACACGGAACCGTCGAATGTCGGCGATTTGGTTCGCGAAGTGGTCGCGTCTATGCGCAATGTGATCGACGGCCGGCCGCTGAACGTGGTCGGCGACGAGCACCCTCCGGCCGTCTCCGTCGATCGAAGGTTAGTTAAGCTGGCGATTAAGCAGCTTCTGGATAACGCTTTGAAGTACTCGCCTCCAGATACGCCCGTGACCGTTCACATTCACAACGGTAGCGGCGTCACGGTGGAAGTGACGGACCATGGGAAAGGGATCCCCGTCCAGGAGCAAAGTCGCATCTTCGAGCGCTTGTACCGGAGTCCTTCCGTGCAGCCTCAGGTACACGGGTCTGGTTTGGGTTTGAGTATTGCCCAGAACATCGTGCGGGCACATCACGGCGACCTGGTCGTGGCGAGCCATCCCGGAGAGACCACCTTCCGGCTGACGTTTCCGGCGGATCGAAAAGGAGATCGCAGTTGAGCGCGGGCCGCATTCTGGTCGTAGACGACGAACCTCAGATCCGGCGCATCATGCGTACTACGCTGACCAGCGCCGGATACGAAGTAGAAGATGCCAAGACCGGTGAGGAAGGGCTCGTGAAAATGCGCGAGTTCCGTCCGGACCTCGTTCTGCTGGATATCAACATGTCGGGGATGGGCGGCCTGGCAGCGTGCCGGGAAATTCGTGCGGATCCAAACGTCGCCATCATCATGCTGACGGTTCACAACACTGAGGCCGATAAGGTCGAGGCTCTAGACGCGGGCGCCGATGACTTCGTGACGAAGCCGTTCAGCACTCCGGAACTTCTGGCGCGCATACGTGCGGCTTTGCGGCGCCTTCCTGTCACCCAATCGTCACCGGGCCGGCTCCGGGTGGGGCAGCTCACCATCGATTTCGATGCACGAACGGTCACTCAGGGAGCGAAGGCATCCCACCTGACGCCGAAAGAGCTGGACCTTCTTCGATACCTCACGCAGCATGCCAACGAAGCCGTGCCGCATCGCGAGCTCCTGCAGGCCGTGTGGGGACCGGACTACGGCGACCAGGTGGATTATCTGCGCGTGTTTATCAAGACCTTACGGAAGAAGATCGAGCCGAATCCGGAACAGCCACAGTTCATCACGACCGAGCCGTGGGTGGGATACCGCTTCAACGGCGCGCCCGAACCGTTCTGAGCTCTGATATTACGGGCATCCCGGATCTTTATAACTTCTTCATGGGTTCTCCATGACTTCTTCAGGCCCTGGGGAATATTCTCAGGACGTGGGAAGGCAGAATCACATGTCACTCGCAATTGAGAAACTCCTGGCGCCGCAAGTTGGACGCCCTACGCGGCCCATCGGGGAAGAGGCGGATCAGAAACTAAACGTTGCCGTCGTGTTCACGTCCGTGGAATCGACGCTTGCGGCCTTGAAGGAAGCCGGCACCCTCGCGAATAGCCTGGGTGCCCGGATTACGCTGGTGGTGCCTCAAGTGGTGCCGTATCCGCTTCCGCTCGAAAGTCCGCCGATTTTGGTGGAGTTCAATGAGAATCGCTTTCGCGTGATCGCCAGCGAAAGTCCGGTAGAAACAAACGTGCAAGTCTACCTGTGCCGCGACAGGGTCGAACTGCTGTTGGGTATGCTTAGCCCCAACTCGTTAGTGGTCGTCGGCGCGCGCAAGAAGTGGTGGCCTACCAGCGAAAAACGGATGGCACGCCGTCTGCGTCAGGCTGGCCACAAAGTGATCTTGATGGAAACGGAGTGACTTCAGATGCTCGATATTTTCTACGTAGCTATCGGTTGTGCATTTCTACTAGTCTGCTGGGCCTTCACCAGGGCCTGCGACAAGTTGTAAAAGCCGGAGAGAAACATGGACTACATCATTGCTGGAATCGCATCGTTGGGGTTGTTCATTTACCTGATTTATTCGCTGCTTCGTCCGGAGAAGTTTTGAGGAGAGGATTATGACTAGCATTGGAGTTTTGCAAATCGCGATCTTCTTCGGGCTGATCCTCATCTGCACGAAACCCCTTGGCGCCTACATGGCGAAAGTATTTGAAGGCCAACGCACGTTTATGCATCCGATTCTGCGGTGGCTCGAAGTGCTCACCTACAAATTAATCGGCGTGAAAGAGGAAGTCGAGCAGCGCTGGACCCAGTACACCGCCGCGCTGCTGAGCTTCAGCCTCTTCGGCTTCCTGCTGACCTACCTGCTGCAGCGTGCGCAAGGTCTTCTGCCGCTCAATCCTCAGAACTTCAATGCGGGCAATGTTCCGCCGGATCTGGCGTTCAATACGGCGACCAGTTTCGTCACCAACACGGACTGGCAGGCGTATGCGGGTGAGGCGACGCTGAGCTATTTCGTACAGATGGCCGGCTTGGCAGTGCAGAACTTCGCTTCGGCAGCCGCGGGCATGGCGATCGCGGTCGCGCTCATCCGCGGGTTCGCCCGGCAGGAGAAGAAAACCATCGGCAACTTCTGGGTGGATGTTACGCGGGCCACGGTATACGTGCTGTTGCCGCTGTCCATAGTCGCAGCGCTTCTGTACACCTCGCAGGGTGTCGTGCAAAACTTCAAGCCCTACACCGAGGTCACTACGGTCGAGGGCGCGAAACAAGTTATCGCCCAAGGGCCCGTCGCTTCGCAGGAAGCCATCAAGCAGCTCGGCACGAATGGCGGTGGCCCATTCAACGCCAACTCAGCGCATCCATTTGAGAATCCAACTCCGCTCAGCAACCTGCTGGCGATGTTCTTGATCTTCCTGATCCCGGGAGCGTTGACCTACACCTTCGGCAAGATGGTCGGCGATACCCGGCAAGGCTGGGCCATATTCGCGGCCTTCTCCGTCATGTTTCTGATTGGGGTGTTCGTCTGCTACCACTCCGAGCAGGCGGGCAATCCCATCATTGGGAACTTGGGAGTCCAGACAGCGGCAACCTCGGGACAATCCGGCGGAAATATGGAAGGCAAGGAAACCCGCTTCGGGATTGCCAATTCCGCGCTGTTCGCCACCATCACGACCGCCGCCAGTTGCGGCGCGGTCAATGCGATGCATGACAGCTTCACACCCCTAGGCGGTCTGGTTCCGATGTTCAACATTATGACTGGCGAGGTCATCTTTGGGGGTGTGGGGGCCGGTCTTTACGGGATCTTGCTCTACTGCATCCTGGCGGTGTTCATCGCCGGCCTCATGGTAGGCCGGACCCCTGAGTACATCGGTAAAAAGATCGAGCAGAAGGAAGTCAAGATGGCCATGCTGGCGGTGATCGCCACGGCCTTCGCGATTCTGGTCTTTAGTTCGCTTAGTTCGGTGATCAACTTTCCGGCACACGGGTACTGGAATCCTCAAGGTGCGGCGACAGCCAATCTGAACAACAGCGGTCCTCACGGCTTGAGCGAAATACTGTACGCCTACGTTAGCGGAGCCGGAAACAACGGCAGCGCTTTCGCCGGAATCACCGTGAACACACCGTGGTACGACCTTACGATCGGACTAGCCATGTGGATCGGACGATTTATGTTCCTGATTCCCTTGCTGGCGGCGGCCGGAAGTCTGGCCGCGAAGAAAAAGATACCGTCCACGGCGGGAACATTTCCAACTCACGGCCCCTTGTTCGTGGGACTGCTGGTCGGCACCGTCGTCATCGTCGGCGCGCTGACCTT
>Ga0207694_10002108_pt1 | contig 16406 bp, 11 predicted proteins | sample KBSC34metaG_FD_184353 | JGI IMG/M metagenome (GOLD analysis project Ga0207694, IMG submission 184353) | Corn rhizosphere microbial communities from Kellogg Biological Station, Michigan, USA - KBS C3-4 metaG (SPAdes) (version 2) | ecosystem: Host-associated > Plants > Roots > Rhizosphere > Soil... | reverse complement strand
CCGGGCGGCCTCGCGTCGCGCTCTATCCTGAACCTCCCGGGCATTCGCCGCGTGCCGCGCCGCCATGGTGCCATAGCCGCCCGGCTGTTGGCGCAGCGCGAGAAGAGCGCGATAGGCGTCGCGCTCTTCCGGCGCGAGGTCTTCGCCGAGCACGGCCGGAAGCACATCCCTGACCGCCGCGCGTTCCTGGGCAAAATCCCGCGCCAGCGTCGCCGGATCCTCCTGCGTCAGATGAGTATCGCCGCCGATCATCTGATTTTCCCGCAGGCCACGATGCAGCACGTGATTCCAGGGATCGACGACCTCATCGCCGACGACCGCGTATCGGTGCCCCATATTGCCCGTGGTCCGCACCTGCCCATGGCCGCCCAGGCGGGCATTGATTGCATCGAGGGCGCCGAAAGTATCGCAAACGCCGATTCCCGCCTCCTGCCCCACCGCGGCATGGTGGATCAACAGTTGCCGGCCGTCCGCGGCATCGGGATCGATGCCGCGGCGGCGCATCACCTCATTGAGAATGCGCATCGAGGCGTCATTTCCCGCCGATACGGTCCGCGACGTCTCCTCGTCCAGTTCATGAAACGCCGACGGCACCTTGTTCACCGGCTCGCCGAGCGTATTGACGGCATCTGCATGAAGGCGCTCACCCGAGGGGGGCCCGAACGCCTCTTCGCTCGGCATGTCGATGGGGACGAGCGACGAATGGCTGGGCAGTCCTTGCTCGATATCGACGAGCGAGGAATGACCGGGCAGCTCCAAATCCTGAGGGTCTTCCTCGGCGTCTTCCTGTGCGGCACGGCCGGCGGCCGGAGGCCCGTCGTCGATGCCGACCAGCGAGGAGTCGCCGGGCAGCTCCAAGTCCTGAAGCTCCTCCTCGGCGGCGTCCATGGCGGGAGGCTCGCGCTCGATATCGACTGCCGGCGAACGGCCAGGCAGTTCCTGCTCATGAGGGGCCTGCTGGCCGGCATGACCGGCGGCCGAAGGCCTCCGGCGATCGCGCCCGGCCCCGAGCACGATGCCCTGCAGGCCGGTCCGCGTGGTGAAGACGTTCTGAAAGCGAGGGGCGGTTGCGAACCGCGTCATCTGAACCGGCGCCGAGCGTGCGTTCAGCTGCTGGTGGAGCGCGGATAAGGACGCCACCCGGCTATCGCCGTTGAGCGACCGGGCCATGCCGGCCAGACCGGGCAGTCTCCGACCCGCCGGTTTCGCACCCGCAGTCTCGGGCTGAACCGACCGGCGTTCGTGTTTAACTGCTCGATCGAAGCCCATGCCCGCAGCCCTTCCAGCCCATTATTTTGGATGGAAGAGTAGCCCCACCGGCGGGTGTGGAAAAGCCGGATTCTCAGGGGTGCGCGTTTAACCGGACGCCAGTTCGAACTGGTCGTGGAGCCCAAGCTCCTGGGCGATCTTCTTAACCGACGGCAACACCGCCTCGCCCATCAGGCGGATGGCGTCGAGGGAGCTTTCGTGGTCCAGGCGGCCATCATTGGGCCAGAGCATCAGCAGGCCCGGGCGGGTTTCCTCCAGCCACCAGCGCAGCCGCGCGATCACCTGCTCGGGCGTGCCGACGACCATGGTGCCGCGTTCGATCTGGCCTTCCAGCGAGCTGTTGGCCTTGTCCATGGCGGCGCGGCCGGTGCGGGCCTCGAAGCTGGAATAGCCGGTGGGCGCAATCCAGGTCGGGCGGCCGAAGCCGGCGAATTCGCCTGACATCCACAGATGCTCGCGCGCATTGCGCAGCGCCTTTTCCTCGGTCTCGGCGACGATGCAGCGGACGAGATAGCCGCGATGCTGCGGCCCGGCCTCAAAGCCGGTTTCGGCCGCGACCTTGTCGTACAGGCCCCAGATCCGCTTGGTGTCTTCCATCGTCGTGTTGAGACAGACGAAGGGATAGGCGTGGCGGGCGGCGAACTCGATGGTTTCCTTGCTGGTGATGCCCGGCACCCAGACCGGCGGGTGCGGCTTCTGCAGCGGCACGGCCCACGGGTTGACGATGCGCTGATGGTAATGCTCGCCCTCCCACCGCCACGGGCCGGGCACGGTCCAGGCCTTGATCAGGAGGTCGTGCGCCTCGTGGAAGCGCTCGCGGTTGTAGGCCGGGTTGACATTGTTGGCGAGCTGCTCGGCCCCGCCGGCGCGCACGATCCCGGCGATCAGGCGACCGTTCGAAATCATGTCGATCATCGCCGTCTCTTCGGCCAGCTGGACCGGATTGTCCCAGGTCGGCAGCGGGTTGCCGAGCTGGACGATCTTGACCCGCTTGGTCCGCGCCGCGACGACCGACGACATCACCGTGATGCGCGCCTGCATGCAGAAGGGCGCGTTGTGATGCTCGTTGACCATCACCCCGTCGAACCCGACCTCCTCCGCCAGCTCATATTCGCGGATACGCTCGGCATAGAGGCGGCTGGCGGCGACGGGGTCGAAGAAGCGGTTGGAGTGGATCAGCACGTTGTCGCCCGCCCGGCGCGCCGGATGGTCGAATGGGTGCAGGTCCCAGGCATCCTCCGCGCTGAGCGCGGAATAGGGCTGTTCGGTGAAATAGGAGATCAGCATCCGAGGAATTCCTCGACCAGGGCGGCCAGAGCGTCCGGCGCCTCATATTCCGCCATATGCCCGCCGGGGATTTCGGTATAGTGGCCGCCCAGCGCATCGCGATAGATCTCGGCGCAGGAGCGCGAGACGATAGCGTCAGCGCTGCTCCAAACGGTCAATGACGGGATCGACACTCCGCGCAGCAGATGCGGCAGGGCGAGATCGAACATGGCCGGCTTCCAGGCGATGCGGGTGGTCATCTCCCGGTTGCGGTCCAGCCGGGCCGACCGCCCCTCGCCTTCCTCCGCGCGCTGCCGGTCATAGGCTTCCTGGCTGGAAAAGCCGAGCCGCACATAGTCCTCGGCCTCGATCAGGAACTGATCGAATATCTCGCCCTCAGGCGGTTTGATGCCCATCGGCGAATGCAGGATCAGCTTCGCGACACGCGACGGGCTATGCGCCGCCAATTCCGCCGCGGCCCAGCCCCCGAAGCCGAGGCCCAGCCACGCACCCGACTCTCCACCCAGCGTATCGTCGAGCATACCGATAAGGGCTGCCAAGCCGGTCACATTGCGCAGCCAATCCGGACGGCCGGACGAGTCATAGCCGGGCAAAGACGGCGCGACGACATGGAAGCGCTTCGCCAGCCGGGCGTGCAACGGGGTCCAGCCGGCCCGGCCGGTATCGCGGTGGAGGATCGTCAGACGCGGCCCGTCACCGTCCGAGAGCACGTCGATCTCAGTCCCGGCGATGGCCTGCCTGAAGGAATGCATTACGGATTCCGCTCGGCAAACACGCTCTTGAACGCCGACTGCGGATAAGGCAGCGGCTTTTCGCTGGCCGCATCCAGCTTGGCCAGTTCGTCGTCGTTCATCGTCCAGCTGCCGGCGGCGATATTGTCCTTCAGCTGCTCCTCGTTGCGGGCGCCGAACAGGACGGTGGAGATGGCCGGCTTGCGCAGCAGATAGTTCATCGCGACGTTGCCCATCGAGCAGTTCCGCGTCTCGGCGATCTCGGCCAGCAGATCGGTGATATTGTCCAACTTCTCGCGCTCGATGCCGCCGACCGGCGCGCCGGTCAGCGAACCGCGCGCACCCTCCGGATCGGGCTTGCCGCGGCGGAACTTGCCGGTCAGCAGGCCGAAGGCGAGCGGCCCCCAGACGATCGTGCCGACGCCCTGGTCGACGCCGACCGGCAGCAGGTCGGTCTCGGCGTCGCGGCCGCACAGCGAGTAATAGAGCTGGTGCGAGATATAGCGCTCGTAGCCGTGCTTGTCGGAGATCGACAGCGCCTTCATCAGCTGCCAGCCGGCATAGTTGGAGCAGCCGATGTAGCGGACCTTGCCGGCGCTGACGAGGTCGTCCAGCGCGCGCAAGGTCTCCTGCAGCGGGGTCATCGCGTCGAAGGCGTGGATCTGGTAGAGGTCGATATAGTCGGTGTTGAGGCGCTTCAGGCTGGCCTCGCAGGCCTGAACGACATGGAGGCGCGACGAACCGATATCGTTCGGCCCCGGCCCCATCCGGCCCCAGCATTTGGTGGCGAGCACGACGTCGTGGCGCTTCCCCTTCAGCGCATGGCCCAGAATCTCTTCGGAACGGCCGTTGGAATAGGCGTCGGCGGTATCGATCAGGTTGATGCCGCCGTCGATGGCGACATTGACCAGGCGCTCGGCTTCTTCCTCCTGGGTGTTGCCGACCATGGCCATCATGCCCACCCCGCCGAAGGTCATGGCGCCGAAGCTCAATACCGAAACACTGAGCCCGCTCTTCCCCAGCAACCGTCGTTCCATCGCGTTCCGCCCCAGTCGTGAATTGATGATTTCGTTGCCGGCACCATGCCCCGCCAAACCGCGCCCGGCAAGGCGGGAAAGGAGGCGCGGCGCGCTTCCCATCGGCGCATGCTTATGTCAATTTCGACTCGCGTTTGGTAATGTTCGTTAAACCCCTCACGCGCAGGTTGAAATTTACGAGACGGGTTGCCGCAGAATGGGGCAACACTCTTGACATATTCTCCCCATCCCTGCATCTGGACCAAGTGCATCAAAGCGCGAGGCCAACGACACCCGAAACGGCTGGAAACCAGCATCCGAGAGTGACACGGGGGCCTGGGCGCGGAAGTAGCCGAAAGGCTCCTCCGCGGTGTATGCTGCGGTGCCGCAATCACGCGTATGTTTGCGTGAAACTCGCGATAGGGTATGTGCCATGAAGCAGAAAGCTCAGGGTCTTTACGATCCCCGGTATGAACACGACGCCTGCGGCGTCGGCTTTGTCGCGCATATCAAGAACACGAAAAGCCACGATATCGTCGCCCGCGGCCTGCGCATCCTGTGCAACCTGGAGCATCGCGGCGCGGTCGGCGCCGACCCGCTGGCCGGCGACGGCGCCGGGATTCTGATTCAGGTTCCGGACGAGCTGTTCCGCGCCGAATCCGCGAAGCTGGGCTTCTCCCTGCCGACGGTAGGCGATTATGCGGTCGGCATGACGTTCCTTCCGCAGGACGCCGACGCGCGCGCCGCGTGCCAGGAGACCCTTGAGCGTTTTGCCAAGGCCGAAGGCCAGACCGTTCTCGGCTGGCGCGACGTGCCGGTCCAGCACTCAGCGCTGGGCGAGAGCATCAAGCCGAATGCTCCGATCATTCGCCAGATCTTCATCGGCCGCGGCGCCAACGCCGCAGACGTGGACGCGTTCGAGCGCAAGCTGTTCGTCATCCGCAAGCAGACCCATGCGGATGTCCGCTCCAAGAAGGTCGACCCGTCAGGCTCGTTCTATATCGCCAGCCTGTCCACCCGCACCGTGGTCTATAAGGGCATGGTCATCGCCGCGCGGCTGGCCCCCTTCTATGACGACCTGCGCGACGAGCGGCTGAAGTCGGCGATCGCGCTGGTGCATCAGCGTTTCTCGACCAACACCTTCCCGTCGTGGGAGCTGGCGCATCCGTTCCGCTTCCTGGCCCATAACGGCGAGATCAACACGCTGAGGGGCAACATCAACTGGATGATGGCCCGCCGCCATTCGATGACCAGCAAGGTTCTGGGCGACGACCTGGCCAAATTGTGGCCGCTGATCGGCGACGGCAATTCTGACTCGGCGACGCTGGACAACTGCCTGGAGTTGCTGCTGGCCGGCGGCTATTCGCTGCCGCATGCGCTGATGATGATGATCCCGGAGGCATGGTCGGGCAACAAGACCATGTTCGACGACCGGCGCGCCTTCTACGAATACCACGCCGCGCTGATGGAACCGTGGGACGGCCCAGCCGCCATTGCCTTCACCGACGGCCGCCATATCGGCGCGACCCTGGACCGCAACGGCCTGCGGCCCGCCCGCTTCATCGTCACCCATGACGACCTGATCGTCATGTCGTCCGAGGCCGGCGTGCTGGAGTTCCCCGAGGAGCAGATCAAGCAGAAGTGGCGGCTCGAGCCCGGCCGCATGCTGCTGGTCGATCTGGCCGAGGGCCGGATCATCGGCGACGGCACGCTGAAGGCCAAGATCGCCCAGGCCCGCCCCTATCAGGCCTGGCTGGACGAGACCCAGATCCGGCTGGAAAGCCTGCCGGAAGAGGTGGCGCCGATGCCGCCGTCCAAGGACGTGCTGCTCGATGCGCAGCAGGCCTTCGGCTACACCCAGGAAGACCTGAAGGTGTTCCTGAAGCCCATGGGCCTGTCGGGCGAGGATGCGCTGGGCTCGATGGGACGCGACACGCCGCTGGCGGTGCTGTCGAAGCGGCCGAAGATGCTGTTCGACTATTTCCAGCAGCGTTTCGCCCAGGTCACCAACCCGCCGATCGATCCGATCCGCGAGGAGACGGTGATGTCGCTGGTCTCGCTGGTGGGCCCGCGCCCGAACCTGTTCGACCTGGACTCGGGCGGCAAGCATATCCGGCTGGAGCTGAAGCAGCCGATCCTCAGCAACATGGACCTGGAGAAGATCCGCCGCATCGAGGACAACTCGAAGGGCGCGTTCCGGGCCTATTCGCTGTCGATCTGCTGGCCGGTCGAGGAAGGCGCGGCCGGGATGGAAGCCGCGATCGAGCGAATCTGCAGGACCGCCGAGAAGGCGGTGACCGACGGCCACAACATCATCATCCTGACCGACCGGCCGATGGATTCGGACCATATCGCCGTGCCGTCGCTGCTGGCGACCGCGGCGGTCCATCATCATCTGATCCGCAGCGGCCAACGCACCGAGGTGGGCTTGGTCGTGGAGACCGGCGAGGCGCGCCAGCTGCATGATTTCTGCCTGCTGGCCGGCTATGGCGCCGAGGCGATCAACCCCTATGTCGCGCTCGACACGCTGTCGGTCATGCGCCGCGACATGGCGGAGCAGGTCAGCGAGTACGAGATCCACAAGCGCTATATCAAGGCGGTCTCGAAGGGCATCATGAAGGTGATGTCCAAGATGGGCATCTGCACCTTCCAGTCCTATTGCGGCGCCCAGATATTCGACGCGGTCGGCCTCTCCTCCGCCTTCCTGGACCGGTATTTCACCGGCACCGCCTCCCCCATCGAGGGCGCGGGGCTGGATGATATCGCCGAGGAAACCGCACGGCGCCACGCCCAGGCCTATGGCGATGCCCCGAATTACCGCAACGCGCTGGATGTCGGCGGCGAGCTGGCTTACCGCGTCAACGGCGAGACCCATGTCTGGACATCGGAGGTCGTGTCGCTGCTGCAGCACGCGGTACGTTCTAATGATTACAAGATGTTCCGTCAGTATTCTAAGAAAGTGGGCGAACAGAGCGACGGGCTGATCTCGCTGCGCGGCCTGCTGGACTTCAACTTCGCTTCAGAACCGATCCCGCTGGAAGAGGTGGAATCCGCCGCCTCCATCGCCAAGCGTTTCGCCTCCGGCGCGATGTCGTTCGGCTCGATCTCATGGGAGGCGCACACCACGCTGGCGATCGCGCTGAACCGGCTGGGCGGCAAGTCCAACACCGGCGAGGGCGGCGAGGACCCACAGCGCTACAAGCCGCTGGAGAACGGCGACACGATGCGCTCCGCGATCAAGCAGGTCGCCTCCGGCCGCTTCGGCGTCAATGCCGAGTATCTGGTCAATTCCGACGACATCCAGATCAAGATGGCCCAGGGCGCCAAGCCCGGCGAGGGCGGGCAGCTGCCCGGCCACAAGGTCGACGACTGGATCGCCCGCACCCGCCATTCGGTGGCCGGCGTCGGCCTGATCTCGCCGCCGCCGCACCATGACATCTATTCGATCGAGGATCTGAAGCAGCTGATCCACGACCTGAAGAACGTCAATCCGCGCGCCCGCATCAGCGTGAAACTGGTGTCCGAGCTGGGCGTCGGCACCATTGCCGCCGGCGTCGCCAAGGCGAAGGCCGATCATGTGACCATCGCCGGCTGGGAAGGCGGCACGGGCGCGAGCCCGGTCACCTCGATCCAGCATGCCGGCGAGCCGTGGGAGATCGGCCTGGCCGAGACCCACCAGACTCTGGTGATCAACGGCTTGCGCAGCCGCATCGCCGTTCAGGTCGATGGCGGCGTGCGCTCCGGCCGCGAGGTGGTGATCGGCGCGCTCCTGGGCGCTGACGAGTTCGGCTTCGCCACCGCGGCCCTGATCTCCGCCGGCTGCATCATGATGCGCAAATGCCATCTGAACACCTGCCCGGTCGGCGTCGCGACGCAGAACCCGGAACTGCGCCATCGCTTCATCGGCAAGCCGGAAGACGTGGCCAACTTCTTCCTGTTCATCGCCGAGGAAGTGCGCGAGCTGATGTCCAAGCTGGGCTTCCGCAACTTCAACGAGATGATCGGCCAGACCGACCGGCTGAAGCAGCGCCGGGTCAACGACCCGAAGGTGCGCGGCATTGACCTGTCGCGCGTGCTCTACAAGCCAGAGAACCCGTCCGGCGCCACGCTGTATCAAAGCGAGACGCAAGATCATGCGCTGGACGAAGCGCTGGACAACCAGCTGATCGCCCAGTCGCAGTCGGCGCTGGAGCATCTGCAGCCGGTGACGCTGGACCTGCCCATCACCAACGTGAACCGCACCGTCGGCGCCTTGCTGTCGGGCGAGGTCGCCCGGCGCTACGGCGACGACGGCCTGCCGGACGACTGCATCCATGTGAACTTCACCGGCACCGCCGGCCAGAGCTACGGCGCCTTCCTGGCCCGCGGCGTGACATTGGAGCTGGAAGGCCAGGCCAACGACTATGTCGGCAAAGGTCTCTCAGGCGGCCGCCTGATCATCTATCCCAAGCGGCAGAGCGAGCTGGACCGGACCAAGAGCGTCATCGTCGGCAATACCGTGCTTTATGGCGGCATCGAGGGCGAGTGCTATTTCTCCGGCGTCGGCGGCGAGCGTTTCGCCGTACGCAACTCCGGCGTGGTGGCCGTTGTCGAGGGCGTCGGCGCCCATGGCTGCGAATACATGACCGGCGGCTGCGTCGTGGTGCTGGGCAACACCGGCAACAACTTCGCGGCCGGCATGAGCGGCGGCGTGGCTTATGTGCTGGACGAGGACGGCACCTTCGAGCAGCGCTGCAACCTGGCGATGGTCGAGCTGGAGCCGGTCCAGGCCGAGGACGAGGCCCTGGCAGCGCTGGAAGGCCGCGGCGGCGACCTTGAGGCGCACGGCCATGTCGACATCATGCACAACATGACGGCCGACGACGACCGCCGCTTGCGCACGCTGGTCCAGCGCCATGCCGATTACACCGGCAGCCCGCGCGCCAAGGCGATCCTGGCCGATTGGTGCAACTACCGCTCAAAATTCGTGAAAGTGATGCCCACCGAATATCGCCGTGCGCTGACCGCGCAGCAGGAATCGCGCCCGCTCATCTCGGTAGGAGCCTGATCCCATGGGTAAGACCACAGGTTTCCTCGAGTTCGAGCGCCACGACCGGACCTATGCGCCGGTTCAGGAGCGGCTGGAGCACTATAAGGAATTCGTGAAGCCGCTGCCGGAGGACGAACTCAGGCAGCAGGGCGCGCGCTGCATGGATTGCGGCATCCCCTATTGCCACCAGGGGTGCCCGGTCAACAACATCATCCCGGAGTGGAACGACCTGGTCTATAACGGCAGCCACCGCAATGCGCTGCACGTTCTGCACCAGACCAACAACTTCCCGGACTTCACCGGCCGCGTCTGCCCCGCCCCGTGCGAGGCGGCCTGTACGCTGAACCTCATCGAGTCACCGGTCACGATCAAGACGATCGAGCATGCAATCGTCGAGCGCGGCTGGGAAGAAGGCTGGATCGAGCCGCAGATCGCCACCCACCGCACCGGCAAGCGCGTTGCGGTCATCGGCTCCGGCCCGGCGGGCCTCGCCTGCGCCCAGCAGCTGGCGCGCGCCGGCCATATCGTCGCCGTCTATGAGAAGGCGGCGCGGATCGGCGGGCTGCTGCGCTATGGCATTCCGGACTTCAAGATGGAGAAGACCGTCATCGACAGGCGCATCGGCCAGATGCGGGCCGAGGGCGTGGAGTTCCACCCCAACAGCCATATCGGCGTGAACATCAAGGTCGAGACCCTGCTGGAGAAGTACGATGCCGTCGTGCTGGCGATCGGCGCCGAGGCGCCGCGCGACCTGCCGGTGCCGGGCCGCGAGCTGAAGGGCATCCATTACGCGATGGAGTTCCTGCCGCAGCAGAACAAGCGCGTGTCGAACGAGCCGGTGGGTGTCGAGGACATCTTCGCCACCGACAAGCACGTGCTGGTGATCGGCGGCGGCGATACCGGGTCCGACTGCATCGGCACCTCCAACCGGCACAAGGCCGCCTCGGTCACCCAGTTCGAGATCCTGGCCCAGCCGCCGGAGCGCGAGGACAAGCTGTCGACCTGGCCCTACTGGCCGCTGAAGCTCAGGACATCGAGCTCGCATCAGGAAGGCTGCGAGCGCGAATTCGCGGTGGCGACCAAAAACTTCACCGGCGAGGACGGCCATGTGACCGGCCTGAACGTGGTGCGGGTGAACTGGACCAATGGCCCCGACGGCCGGCCGCAGATGCAGGAAATCCCTGGCAGCGAGTTCCACCTGAAGGCCGACCTGGTTCTTCTGGCGATGGGTTTCGTCTCGCCCGTCCATAAGGGCGTGGTCGAGCAGCTCGGCATCGAGCTGGACCCGCGTGGCAACGTGAAGGCGGATGACGTCAAATACGCGACGACGAAGGACAAGATCTTCGTCGCGGGCGACGCCCGCCGCGGCCAGTCCCTGGTCGTCTGGGCCATCCGCGAAGGCCGCCAGTGCGCCCGCGCGGTGGATGAGTATCTGATGGGGGCGTCGGAGCTGCCGCGCTAAGCGGCCTTACTCCGCTCTATCGAATATCTCGTCGAAGGCGACTTCCGGCGTGCCGGGCGCGTGTTGTGCCCAGGCGTGGCAGACCAGCTTCTTTCCCGCGTTCCTGATCTCGCAGATCGAGTTCTCGCGCACGAAGCCCTTATCGTCGTGCCGCACCGCGCGATAGGCGCTGGTGCCGATATGGGTGAAGGACAGGCTCTCCCCGTTGCTCATATTGTAGTACCGCCCGTCATAGGCGCCGTCATACTTCTGAACGTCGGTCTTGCCGTCATTCACCACCGTCTCGGTATAGACAAGCTTGTCGCCGTCATCGGTGGTGACGACCATGTCGTTCGCGGTGACATGCACGCCCTTGGGATAGACGGTTTCCTTCTTGTTGAGATGCCAGGTGCCATGCCAGGATTCGTACTTGGTCGCGGCGGCGGCCGGCAGGGTGAGCGAGACGGTTAGGGCGGCGATCAGTAGCCCGCGCATGGCATCCTCCCGATAGTTCATTCTTGGCCCTCTCCCTTGATGGGAGAGGGTTGGGTGAGGGTGAATGATTCAGCTATTCGACTGAAAGAGAAATCTCACGGCGCCTTATCGAAAATCTCGTCGAACGCCACCTCAGGCCCACCCGGCTCATGCTGGGCCCAGGCGTGGCAGATCAGCTTCTTGCCGCCGTTCTTCAGCTCGAAGATGCTGTTCTCGCGCACGAAGCCGTTCTTGTCGTGGCGCACGGCGCGGTATTCGGTAGCGTTGATATGGGTGAAGGCCATGCTCTCGCCCTGGCCCATGTCGTAATATTTGCCGTCATAGGCGCCGTCGTATTTCTGGACGTCGGTCTTGCCGTTGGCGACGACGGTCTCGGTATAGACCAGCTTGTCGCCGTCATCCTTGGTCACCACCAGGTCGTTGTCGGTGACCATCACGCCCTTGGGATAGACCGTTTCCTTCTTGTTCAGATGCCACGTGCCTTCCCAGGATTCGTACTTCTTCGCCGCATGCGCCGACAGGCCGATCGAGGCCGCCAGCGCCAGGGCCGAAACGGTCAAAACTCCACGCATAACATCCTCCCGATGGTTCGTTCCTTGGCGCCGCACGATACTAATCATCCGCACGCGTATGAATTCATAGCACACCGAAATTGTGCGCTACCAGCGGGAAGTTTCACACATGAAAAGAGCCTTCCGCCCCGAAGGACGGAAGGCTCTCGCGTCTGGAAGGCCTATCAGACCAGCGGCGGGTAGCCGAGGCCGCCATAGTAGGTGTCAACGCGCTCGTCGGCCGTGCTGGAGCCGAAGCGCATCATCTCATCGCGCGAATAGCTGGGCGCGGACTTCAGCTGCTCCGGCGTCAGGTCGATATTGTAGCCGCCCTTGTTCTCGTCATAGGTCAGCACGTTCCAGGGCAACGGATGATATTTCTCGCCGATGCCGAGAAAGCCGCCAAACGACATGACGGCATAGGCGACGCGCCCGACCCGCTTGTCGATCATCAGGTCGTGGATCGTGCCCAGATTGTCGCCGGCCGCGTTATAGACCGTCGTCCCGGTCACTTTGTCGGCCGAGATCAAGTCGCCCGTTTCGCGGATATGCTCGTCCTGGATCTGGCCGGAGCCCATACCGGTGGTGCCGTAAGTCGTCATGCTCTTCCCTCCTTGAATGCGATACGTAGTAACCGGTCAACGTACTGGTCTTATTCACGTTCCGATTTACAGCGGGGTGCGGTGGGAGGGCTTGCGCGACGCACGAACATGCTATGGTGGCGGCATACAAGGACCTAAGCGACGGATGACCGGGCAGACCGATAAGAGCTGGAAATGGCACGGCGTTTTGCTCTGGGGCACCTTTGCCCTGGGCGCCGTCCTGCGCCTGATTGCTCTCGGCCACGTGCCCGGCGGGCTCAATTCCGACGAGGCGTCCAGCGGGGTGGAGGCGCTCTCGATCCTGCAGACTGGCGCCGACCTGTGGGGCAACCGCCTGCCCGTCTGGTTCCCGGCCTGGGGCTCGGGCATGAATGCGCTCTATACCTATCTCGCCGTGCCGGTGATCGGGGTGTTCGGCCTCAGCAATGTGACCCTACGGGCGGTGGGCGCGGTGTTCGGCGTGCTGACCCTTCCGGTCGCCTATACCGCGGCCCGCCTCCATTTCGACCGGCGTACGGCGCTCATCGCCACCTTCCTGCTGGCAGTCCTGCCTTGGCACGTGATGGCGAGCCGCTGGGCGCTCGATTCCAACCTGGCGCCGCTGTTCTTCACGCTCGGCCTCTACACGCTGGGCCGGGCGATCCGCGACGGTGGGCGCTGGCCGCTGCTCGCCTTCGTGCCCTGGTCGGTGGCGATCTATGCCTATCCTGTCGTGATGTACGCGGTGATCCCAGGCAGCATCGCCATCCTGGCAGTCTTCTGGAGACAGATCCTGGCGCAGTGGAAGCCGTGGCTTGGCGGCATCGTGATCGCCAAGCTGATCGCACTGCCCTTCGGCCTGTTCCTGATCAAGAATTACATCCTCCACACGCCGCATATGGCCATCGAGGACGCCCTGCCCTTCTCGGTCCCCGCCCTGGCGGCGACGCGCCTCAGCCAGATCAGCCAGGGCTTCGCCGTCACCATCTTCAACAACCTGACCTTTATGGCCGGCGCCTATCGCGACGAGGCGATCTGGCACCAGAGCCGGTTCTTCCTGCCCCTGACCGGAGCCGCCCCGCTGCTGACCCTGGCCGGGGCAGCGCTGCTGGCCCGGGACCGGACCCGGCGGACGAACATCGTGCTGATCGTCGCGGCGATGGTGGTGTTTCCGATCCTGCTGCTGCCGCTGCAGCTGACCCGGCTGAACTGGTTCCTGATCCCGTCGCTGATGCTGGCGGCCTGGTTCCTGACCAGACTCCATCGGACAGTCTTAGCGGCCTCGGCCGCCGCCTACCTCACTCTCTTCCTGGTGCCGTTCTACGCCTACTACTTCACCTCCTATAACCAGGAAGCTGCGGTGCTGGACACGAAGCTGGGCAACGGTTTTCGCCTGGGGCTGGAGGATGCGCTACGTACGGAGGTTGCCCTGGCCCAGCCGGGTGAGCCGGTCTATGTCGCGGCGGGCGAACCGCAGCCTTATCTGTATCCGCTGTTCTATGGGCTGGGGTCGGTCGCGGAGTTCCAGTCGACGCGGCAGATGACCGTGGTCGATGGCGTGTTCAAGGTGTCGGGTTTTGGGCGGTTCGTGTTCGACAGGGAGGCATTGCCGGCGGAGACGAGCTTCGTGTTCGTGACCTTGGCGACGGCGTTGCCGTGCGCGGCGCCGGAGAGCTTGAAGTCGGGCCCGATCTGGGCGACCGGGAGGTGCCCGTAGGATGGGTAGAGCGCAGCGAAACCCATCGTTCAACGCGCTGGATGATGGGTTTCGCTGCGCTCTACCCATCCTACGAAATCGACTAAGCCGGCCTATGCGCCAGCATGATCAATATATCCCCCTGCGGGCTCCCCGCCCGGTCCAGCGCCTTCATCAGCTTCGTCACCAGCCGCATCTTCCACCAGCCCTTCCACGGGCCGGTATATTCGGCCTGCGAGGTCACCCGGTCGATCTTGAAGCCGGCCTCCAGCGCAGCCTTGCGCAAGACCCAGAGCGGCATCGGAGTGATGTGGCCGTATTCCATGTAATCGCGGTCAGTGTACCAGCGTGACGTGCCCGAGGTGATGTACATCGCCTTCGAGAGTGCGCTCTCCAGGTTGGGCGTGGAGAGCAGCAGCTTTCCGCCGGGCTTGAGGCAGGCGAAGCACTGGCGCAGGAACTGGCGCGGGTTTTCCAGATGCTCGATGATCTCGGTCGCGGTCACGGCGTCATAGAGCTTGCCGACCGTTTTTGAGAATTCGGTGTTGAGGTCCAGCGCCTGGAACGGGACCTTGCCCTTCAGCTTGAAATTCTCCTCCACCATGTCGCAGCCGGTCATCCTGAAGCCGGCCTCGGAGAGGCGCAGGCACATGGCGCCGGAGCCTGAGGCGACATCCAGCACCTCGGCGCCCTTGGGGAACTCGGCCATGGCGATGTCGCCCACCATGTCGTGCAGCCCCTGGACCGCATGCATGCGCAGGCCGTGATAGTTGATGTCGTCTTCCTTCAGCCCCTTGGCCTGCTCGCGATAGAAGGCGACCCGGGCGTCGTCGCTCAAAACCGGCGATTCGTTCTCGCTCACGCGCGCTCTCCCCTCAGGCCGTAACGCCCTGTGATAATGGCTGAAACCAGGGCGCCCAGCAAAACGCAAAAGAACGGCACCCACCAGATCATGTAGTTGTTATGCGCGTCCGGCCCGGTGAGCAGCGCGCCGACGATGCACAGCACCACCAGCCCGCAGCGCCGGGCCAAGCCGGGCGTGCGCAGCACCAGATAGATCAGCACTGCAAGCAGGAACAGGAAATAAGCCAGCTTCGCCAGGGTCGGCACGATCGCCGGCATATCGTGCATCCAGCTGGTGATGTCGATCGGGCGAGACAGGATGAACAGGAACACGTTGCGGGTGAAATCCGCCGGATCCCACAGATAGAAGGCCACAGCCGGCAGGATGCCGGCGATGCCGCCGAGGAAATAGAAACCGATCCGCTCGCGCCTGAGGGCGCACAGCGCCATCAGCAGGCCGGGGAACAGCTTGGCCGCCACCGACAGCCCGATCAGCAGCCCCGCCCTGCCCAGCCGTGTCTCGGCCAGCAGCAATGCCACGATCAGCGGCAACACGGGGGCCAGATCGGTGACCCCGTGCTTGTAGATGTCGCGCGGGAGTACCGGCAGCATCAGCCAGGCGATCAGTGCCAGAATGGCTGCCGTCTGCCCGCCTATACGCCGGGCGGAGAAGAAAACCGCAGCCGACACGCCGGCATCGAGCAACAGGTTCATCAGCCGCAGCCCCGCCTGCCCCAGCACCGAGGCCAGCGGCGCATAGGCCGCCATCATCATCGGCAGGTATTTGTAGCCGGGGAAATCGGGATATTCTGGATGCAGGTCGATCGGCGCGGCATAGGGGTTCTGCCCGACGAGGACGGTACGGATGCCGGCGATGGTGGTGGTGCCGATATCCTCCATGTCGGGCGCATGCAGGAATCCCAGCGCGATGCGCAGCCGGTTCAGCGCCAGCAGCACACAGATCGCAGTCAGGAGGGCCGGCAGCCGGTCCAGCCCCGCCACGCCGCGCATGCCGGCGGCACGCAAGGCCAATGGCGCCGCCGCCAGCCCAAGAGCGACAACCGCCTCCGCCTGGGTAAGGCGCGAGGGCGTCAGGACGGCGAAGACCACCAGCACCAGGCCCAGGCCGGGGATCAGTGCCATCGGGTATGCAGAGGGTCTGCCCTCCACCCCGATGGTTGCCCCGACGGTCGCAGCGGCGAGACCGATCAGCATGATCGCCTTGGCTCCGCCGGCGAGATCGAAATCCTGCATCAGCGCGATGGCGATCCAGAACATGCCGAACAGCAGCAGGCCAGCCGACAGCGCCCGCGCCGTCATGCCGGCTTCCGAACGTAGGGCCGGTAATACCAGGCGATCCCGGCGACCGCGGCAATCATCGCCGCCGCGCCGATATGGGCGGCATAGACGGTGCCGACCGGGAAGTCCGGCACCGAGCTTCCCGGTCGGCACCGTCTATGCCGCCCA
>Ga0207694_10002107_pt1 | contig 16406 bp, 13 predicted proteins | sample KBSC34metaG_FD_184353 | JGI IMG/M metagenome (GOLD analysis project Ga0207694, IMG submission 184353) | Corn rhizosphere microbial communities from Kellogg Biological Station, Michigan, USA - KBS C3-4 metaG (SPAdes) (version 2) | ecosystem: Host-associated > Plants > Roots > Rhizosphere > Soil... | reverse complement strand
CGCATGGCGTGGAGAATGCGGTGCCGATGGCGAATTGGAGCCTGCCGAGTGCAGGTTCTGGAACGAGGACTGCGCTCGGGTGCCACGAGCAGGCAGCAATGGAGTCGCCACTTGCTGCTGCCCAACGACTACACCGCGCTCGACGGTGCGGATCGCTACCACCTCTACCGTGCAGCGGCCGCACACGCGGCGGCCCACCTGCTTCATTCGGTGCCGGGTCGACCCGCGGGCAAGCTCAAGCCCATGAGCCTGGCGGTGATCTCGGCGATCGAGGATGCGCGCGTGGAGCGCCTGCTGCTGCGCGACTATCCGGGCATGCGCCGATGGTTCGCGGACGCACTGGGCCATGCGCTGCAACCGGGTGGCTTGAGCTTCTCGGCGCTCATCTCGCGCATGAGCCTCGCGCTCATCGACCCGCGCTACGAGGACGACAACTACTGGGTCGACAAGGCGCGACATCTCTTCGAGTCGCAAGCATCGATCCGACTGGACGACTACGCCGCCTTCAGGCGCATCGGGTCCGTGCTTGCGAACGACCTGGGCCAGATGCGCGTGCCCTTCAGGGCCGAGCTGTACCGGGTGCCGGCCGCCTACCGCGATGACAACACCTTCCTGTGGTCCTTCGACGACGAACGCGCGCAGCCCCTGGAAATCGAACTCCAGCGCCCGCCACCGGCATCGCGAGGATCGCGCCCGGAGAGCGACGCAGACCTGCTTTCCGAAGCGGCTGCAACCCACGAGCTCGAGCTGGGCCGCCATGCCTATCCCGAGTGGGACCATCGCCCGGCGATCCTGCGCAGCCACTGGTGCACCGTCATCGACAAGCTGCCGTCGTGGCGCACAGCGCGCGGCAGCTTCGGGAGCCCGGCCATGGCGGGCGCCGGCCAGGCACTGCGCCTGGTGCGCGCCCACCGGTTCAGCCGTGCGCATCGTCTGCGCCGGCAGTGGGAAGGCGACGATCTCGATCTCAACGCGGCCATCGAGGTCATGGTGGCGCAGCGGGCGCGCATGGCCGCCGACCCGCGGCTGTTCATCCGGTGTGCCAACCAGGAGCGCACCAGCAGCGTGCTGGTGCTGCTCGATCTCTCGGAATCCACCAACGACAGGCTCGACGAAGCCGGCCCCAGCCTCCTCGACATCGAAAAGCAGGCCGCCTTGCTGCTCGCGCGGGCGGTCGCCGACAGTGCAGACCGGATCGCGATCCACGGCTTTTCAAGCAACACGCGCGCCGAGGTCAGCAACTACCGGCTGCTCGAGTTCGGCTCCCCGCTGGAGGAGGTGGCCGAGGCCATGATCGCCTCTGCACCCGGCCGCCATTCGACGCGCATGGGCGCTGCATTGCGCCATGCGGTGCGTGCGTTCGCCGACGAGCCTTCGGACAGCCGCATCGTGCTGCTCGTGACCGACGGTGCGCCATCGGACGTCGACGTCCACGAACCCGGCTACCTCGTCGAGGATGCGCGCGCGGCCGTCCACGAGGCACGCGACCAAGGCATCCACGTGCACGGCCTGGCGGTGGATCCGCAGGGGCACGCCTATGTGCGCAGGATCTTCGGTTGGGGCCATTTCGACGTCGTCGACGATCCCCGCATGCTACCGGCCAGGCTGTGCCGGCTGTATGCTCGCTTGAGTGCCGCATGAAGCGCTGAAAGTATCCGCAATCGAACCTGAGGACCTGCCCGTGGCCAACAAAGATCCCGTTCGCGTCGGCGTGCTTTACTCGAAGACAGGGGTGACCTCGACGATCGGAAAGTCGCAGCTGCAGGGAACCCTGTTGGCAATGGACGAGATCAACGAGGCGGGCGGCCTCGACGGCCGGGAGCTGGTGCCGGTCTTCTACGACGCGCAGTCCACACCGGCGGTGTATGCCAAGCTGGCCGAGCGCCTGATCCTCGAGGACAAGGTCAACGTGATTCTTGGCTGCTACATGTCGAGCAGCCGCAAGGCGGTCCTGCCGCTGGTCGAGAAGTGGAACAAGCTGCTGTTCTATCCAACCCTCTACGAAGGGTTCGAGTTCTCCAACAACATCATCTACACCGGCGCCGCGCCCAATCAGAACAGCGTCCAGCTCGCAGAGTTCATGACTGCCAATTTCGGATCGCGGGTGTACCTGATCGGGTCGGACTACATCTATCCGTACGAGTCGAACCGCATCATGAGCGAGTTGGTGCTCCAGCGCCAGAACAGCGAGAAGGTGGCAGAGCGCTATGTGGCCCTGGACGCCACCGAGCAGGACTTCCATCCGATCATCGACGAGATCCGGGACTTGAGACCCGACTTCATCTTCTCCACCGTCGTCGGCGATTCCGCGGCCTGCCTGTACCGGGTCTATGCAGAAGCCGGCCTCGACCCCAAGACCATGCCCATCGGGAGCCTGACCACCTCGGAGGCCGAGGTATCGCAGATGGGCGGGGCCGGCATCGGGCATTTCACATCGGCACCCTATTTCCAATCCATCAACTCCGAGACCAACCTGCGTTGTCTCGGGCGGTTTCGGCAACGATTCGGCGCGGATTGCGTGCCGAATCAGTGCTGGGAAGCGGCCTATTTCCAGACGCATGTCTTCGCGAACGCCTTTGTGCGCGCGGGAACCGACGACCCCACGCAGCTCGTGCCCAAGATCCTCGGCAGCGAGCTCGATGCCCCGCAGGGCAGGATTCGCATCGATCCGACCAACCACCACACCTGTCTTTACCCGCGCATCGGCGTGGTCAACTCCAAGGGCCAGTTCACCATCGTGCGCGAGGCGACGCGTGCAGTGCACCCCGACCCGTACATGGTGACCCATTCGATGGGTGACTGGGCCGCAGAGCTGAGCACGCTGGAGCTCTGACGTGGAGACCGATTCCGTCCGTCAGAAGGCCGGGCCGACACCGACCCAGCTGAAAAATCTCCGGATGCTGCGGATTGCAGTCTGTCATCCCGACGATGCAGACGGCCAGCAAATGACGCAGCAGCTTCGCCGCATCGGCTGCCATGTCCAGGCGTTCTGGCCGCCGCTGCCCGTGTTGCCGGAACTTACCGACGTGGTATTCCTCGCGGTTCGGCCGGACAGCATCGACATGAACTTCGAGTGGTTCAACGCCGACGAAGGACCCACCATCATCGCTGTGGTGAACTACGAGAACCCGACGATCGTCGAGATCGTTCTTCGCATCGGGGCCAAGGCGACACTGCCCTCGCCGGTACGCTCCTTCGGGCTCTTGTCTGCGCTGGTGGTAGCTCGACAGGTGCATGGTGATCTCAAAGCCCAGAAGCGTCAGCTTCGAAAGCTCAGCGGCAAGGTGCTTGGCGTGCGGCGTATCGAGGAGGCGAAGAATGTCCTGATGCGCTCAAGAAGCATCAGCGAAGCCAAGGCTTACGATCTGCTCCGCGAACAAGCCATGAGCAAACGGGTCAGCATCGAGGAGATCGCCCAAACGATCTTGAACGCCAACGAAATCCTTTCGTTAGGCAAGACCTGAGGCTGCTCTCGCGGCTGGCCCGCCGGTCATACGGCTGGATTCAGGGATCGCAAAGAGCGCTCGACGCTGCCGCGGCGCGCCCGGAGGAGCGGCGGCTCGGTGTCCGGAATGACTCTTGAGCCTGGTCGAGGCACGCCGTAGGTACGTATTGACTTATCGAGACGCTTGGTCTAATAATTAAAGCATGTCAAACGCCACGGCCCTTCCTCGCAAACGGGGTCGCCCGCCGATAGTCGACGGCGACTACCGCGAGATGCGGGAGGCCCTGCGGCGCGCGGGCGTCGCCGCGATTCGGGTTCCGGCGGGGCTGCCTTGTCGGCAATCTGGGGCAAGAGATAGGCGCTCTGCCAGAAGCCTTCCGTGTCCAACTCACCAATGTGCTACTTGATTGGCAGGCGCGCATCACGCGCTGCCTGGAGGCCGCCAGGGCGACAGGCGAGATCCCGAAGCACGCCGACTGCGCTCGCTGGGCGGCCTTCTTCTGGATCGGCTGGAAGGCGCCGTGCTGCGCGCAAAGCTTGAGCGCCAGAGCGGGCCGCTGCGCGTGTTCGCCGAGATGTTTCAAGCAAGCCTGAGGTCCTAGGCCTCTTTTTTTTGTCATTTACTATACGATCGGTCTATTTTAATGGAAAACCTCACGTCTTTTGCCAGACTCGGAGCGCTTCAATGAATGCGCCGACTTTCGACTACGTCGTCATCGGTGCCGGCACCGCAGGCTGCCTGCTCGCCAACCGACTCAGTGCTGATCCGACCCGGCGGGTGCTGCTGATTGAAGCCGGCGGCCCCGACAACTATCCCTGGATCCACATCCCGGTGGGCTACCTGTACTGCATCGACAATCCGCGCACGGACTGGCGTTTCCGCACCGAAGCATCGCCCGGGCTCAACGGGCGCGAACTGCTCTATCCCCGCGGCAAGACTCTGGGCGGATGTTCGAGCATCAACGGCATGATCTACATGCGCGGCCAGGCTCGCGACTACGCGCACTGGGCGGATGTCACAGGCGACGAGGCGTGGAACTGGGAGAACTGCCTGACCGACTTCCGCGCACACGAGGATCACTATCGGCTCGACGCCGCAGAAACTGCGGGCCTGGGCGGTCAAGCGGCGGCCTTCGGCGCGCTGCATGGCTCGGGCGGGGAATGGCGCGTCGAGAAGCAACGCCTACGCTGGGAGGTGCTCGATGCCTTCGCGGAGGCGGCGCAACAGGCAGGCATACCCGCGACAGAAGACTTCAACAGGGGCGACAACGACGGCGTCAGTTACTTCGAAGTCAACCAGCGCAGTGGTTGGCGCTGGAACGCGTCGAAAGCCTTCCTCAGACCGATTCGCAAGCAACGTCCCAACCTGGCGGTCTGGACCGGCGCGCAAGTATGTCGTCTGCTATTCGAGCGCCGCGAAGACGGACAACAAGCGTGTTGCGGCGTCGAGCTCATTCACCAGGGCCAGCACCGCAGCGTCCGGGCGGCGCGCGAAGTCGTCCTCAGCGCCGGCGCCATCGGATCCCCACAGTTGCTGCAGCTTTCGGGCATTGGCGACGCTAGCCTGCTGAACGAGCACCAGATCCCGGTGACGCAGCACTTGCCCGGCGTAGGCGGCAACCTGCAGGACCACCTTCAAATCCGTTCGGTCTACAAGGTGCAAGGCGTACCCACACTGAACACGCAGGCGACCACCTTGTGGGGCAAGGCCGCGATCGCCCTGGAGTACGTACTCAAGCGCAGCGGCCCGATGAGCATGGCGCCCTCGCAACTGGGCATCTTCACGCGCAGTGATCCTTCCTACCTGCATCCCAATATCCAGTATCACGTACAACCTCTGAGTCTCGAGGCCTTCGGACAGCCCCTGCACGGTTTCTCCGCGATCACTGCGAGCGTGTGCAATCTCAACCCGAGCAGCCGGGGCAAGGTGTCGATTCGCAGCGCGGACTTCCGGGAGGCTCCGCGCATTGCGCCCGACTACCTGAGCACTGACGAGGATCGCCGCGTGGCCGCCGACTCACTGCGCGTGACACGGCGGATCGCGTCGCAGCGCGCACTGGCCCGCTACCACCCCATGGAATTCAAGCCGGGAGCGCAGTACGAAACGGACGAGCAATTGGCCCGCCTGGCCGGCGACATCGGCACCACGATCTTCCATCCGGTGGGCACCGCCGCCATGGGCTGCGCATCCGACCCGAGAGCCGTGGTGGACAGCCACTTGCGCGTGCATGGCATCAAGGGACTTCGGGTTGTCGATGCCAGCGTGATGCCCACGATCACGAGCGGCAACACCAACAGCCCGACGCTGATGATCGCCGAGAAGGCCGCGCGCTGGATCGTCGCTGGCACCTGATTCATCAAACGAGGAGACATCCGCATGGACACCCCACAAGGCCTACTCCCCAAAAAAGGCCCTCTGGACGGCATCACCGTTCTGGACTTCTCGCGCGTCCTGGCCGGACCGTACTGCACGATGGTATTGGCCGACCTCGGTGCGCGCGTCATCAAGATCGAGAGGATCGCCACCGGCGACGACACCCGCGCGTTCGGGCCGTTCGTAGACCAGGAGTCGGCTTACTTCATGTGCTTCAACCGCGGCAAGGAAAGCATCGCGCTGGACATCAAGAGTCCGCGGGACCGCGATCTGCTCGAACGCATGCTCGGTGAGGCGGACGTGCTGGTCGAGAACTTCCGGCCAGGCGTCATGGATCGGCTGGGGTACGGTGCCACACGGCTCGCACGGACCCATCCACACCTTGTCTACGCTTCCATTTCGGGATTCGGACATACCGGCCCGTTCAGCGACCTACCGGGCTATGACATGGTGGTGCAGGCCATGGGCGGCATCATGAGCCTGACCGGCTGGCCCGACGCGCCGCCGGCGCGCGTGGGTACGAGCTTCGGCGATCTCAGCGCCGCGTTGTTCGCAGCCGTCGGCATCGTTTCGTCGCTCTACAAGCGCACCCGTGACGCACAAGGCACGCGCGTGGACATCGCGATGCTGGACTGCCAGGCGGCGCTCATGGAGACTGCGCTGGCGCGTTACGACGTGGAAGGCAAAGTGCCCACACGCACGGGCGACAGCCATCCGTCGCTCGCACCGTTCGAGACCTTTGCCGCGCAAGACGGACGCTTCGTGATTGCCGCCGGCAACGACCAGCTCTTCATGCTGATGGCCGATGCGCTGGACGCGGCCCAGCTGGCGCTGGATCTGCAGTTCATCAGCAACGACCTGCGCTGCCGCAACCGCCCCGCGCTCGTCCGGGCCATCGAGGCGATCACGCGCACGGCGCCTATTGCGCATTGGATCGAGCGGCTCAATGCGGCGGGTGTGCCTTGTGCCCCGATCAATACCATAGACCGCTTGTTCGACCACCCGCAGTTGCAGGCGCGCAATATGATCATTCAGGTCCAAGGCGCCGCGGAGCGGGCTATCCGAACCGCCGGCAACCCGATCAAGCTCAGTGCCTTTGCCGACATTGACGCTGCCACGCCGCTGCGCGCACCGGCTCTCGATGAGCACCGTGAAAGCATCCTCGCCGAACTGATGTCGGGAACCGGAGATTACGCACCGGCCGGCGGGATCCTCGATGAACCACGGTTGCACGACGCCTGCGTGCTGCCGAGGCAGGCCGCAGCTTGACCATTCCGATCTGTCAGACTTCCCAGGAGATATCGTCCATGTCCACTGCAACCGCGCCTTCCACATCAAACTCCAAGGGCGCAAGCCCCCAACCCATCGCCGCCAAATCCGAACGCGAAATTACGTCCGCCGTCGCTGCCGAGTCCGCGCCCTCACAGCGCTACGAAACCATCCTGGTCGAGCGGCGCGGGCGCGTCGGGTTGATTACCCTGAACAGGCCGAAGAGCCTCAACGCGCTGAACGTGCGCATGTCGCGCGAAGTGACGTCTGCTCTGCGGCACTTTGATATCGATGACAACGTCGGCGCCATCGTCATCGCGGGTAGCCCGAGGGCCTTCGCGGCCGGTGCGGACATCGAAGAGATGGCCGACAAGACCTTCGCCGAACTGCAGTCGCGCGACATCTTCGCCGCCTGGCAGGAACTGCTCGCCATCAGCAAACCGATCATCGCAGCCGTCAGCGGCTATGCGCTGGGTGGGGGCTGCGAGTTGGCGATGATGTGCGATTTCATCATCGCTGCAGACGACGCGCATTTCGGGCAACCGGAGATCAAGCTGGGCATCCTGCCCGGTATCGGCGGGTCGCAGCGACTCACCCGCTCGGTCGGCAAGGCCCTGGCGATGGACCTGATCCTGACAGGCCGGAGCATCACCGCCGCGGAGGCCAAGGCGGCCGGACTGGTGGCCCGGATCGTTCCCGCGGCTGAACTGCTGCAAACGGCGCTGGAGGCGGCGCACACGATTGCCGGCTACAACGCACCGGCGGTACGAATGGCCAAGGAAGCCGTGAACCGTGCGCAGGAAGTCGGCTTGGCCGAAGGCATGCTGCATGAGCGTCGACTGTTCCAGGCGGCATTCGCGACCGATGGCCAGAAGGAAGGCATGAACGCTTTTCTCGGCAAGCGCGCACCGGTCTTTCGTCACCGCTGAGACTTGTAGCCTCAAAGCGGTGCGCTGCGTGAGCGGAAGCTCCGACGTCTTTGTGCCAACTTATAATTAGCGCGGGGATGGAGCGCACCGCCTCATAACCAAGACCAACTTCATCAGTCGACGGCATCGAGTGCCAAAGTGGAAGTTCGATCTCACTGCTGTCCGGTTAAATGATCCGCGGCCAGGCTGAGATCAAGCACTGGCGCGGGCTGCAGGCCGATTTTGTTTGGTGCCGATTTGAACCTCGATCACTCAGAACCGCGTACTTTCCCCGCTTTGACGGCCTCGGGGAGCGCGTGTGCACATCGGCAAGATCTTGTTCGCTCAAGTCATGGAGTTCGTGCCATGGACCAGCTTCGCTCGAATCGTGCAACGCCACCGCGGCAACTCCGGCGTGCGTGCGCTGTCGTGCGCCGAGCAGTTCCGCGCCAGGGCCTTTGCTCAACTGACGTGGCGAGAGAGCCTTGCGACATCGAGGGCAGCCTCTCTGCCAATGCCAGCAAGCTGTACGCCATGGGCTTCCGCTCGGCGGTCAGGCGCTCGACGACGGCAACACGGTCTATGCCCTGGACTCCAGCACCATCGACCTGTGCTTGAGCCTGTTCTCGTGGGCGCCGTTCCGCTCCACCAAGGCGGCTATCAAGCTGCACACGCTGCTGGACCTGCGCGGGGCCATTCCCGCGTTCATTCATATCAGCGACGGCAAGCTGCACGACGTGAACGTGCTCGACATGCTGGTCTTCGAGGCCGGTGCGTTCTACGTCATGAATCGCGGCTACGTCGATTTCGAGAGACTGCAGCGCTATGCCGCGCCGCTGCAAAGCAGCGAGCTGTCGCGTTTCGGCGGGCGAGCGTTGCGGAAGGAAGGTGGATACATATACAGTTCCCGGGATGGACACCCGTCGTTACCGGAAGGATGTGCCCATGGATTTGGTGGTCGGCGCAGGGGAGGTCTTGAGGGTCATCGAGCGCGCGGAGGGGAGCGGTGGCCGGACTACCGAGCCAGCGAGCTGGCCTGTCGTGTGCTTGCCAGCGTAAAAGGGTCGCCCTTGCGGCTGCCGCTGCGTCAGCTCGAATGAGGATCCTCGGGTCAAGCCGGGGCGACGTGTTGAACGTTGGGGCGGTCGACGCGCGGCGGTGCCGTCGCGGTGAGCGCTATGACCACGCCGCACGCGTTGGCCGAGCGGGCCGGGCAGGCACTGCGTTGGTCGCTGAAGCTGGCTTGCGGGCGGCCGGGATGACGCCATGACCTCGTTGCTCCCACCAGCACCATCGAACGATTCGTTCGAGCGACTGCATGGCCAAATTCGCGAACTGCTGTCGACGGCACGGGCGCGGATTCGGCGTGCCGTCAACAGCACCATGGTGCAGACCTACTGGACGATCGGCCGTCTGATCGTCGAGGAAGAGCAGGTGCGTATTTCAGCCCATCGTGGACGCCATTTCAGGCTGATCGTGGACGCGATTTCAGCGTGATGGTGGACGGCGTTTCAGACTGATCGTGGACGCTGTTTCAGCGTGATCGTGGACGATTGGGGTGCGCGCAAGTGATTTCCTGACCGGGCGTCAAGCTCGCCGCTTTTTGCGGTCGAGCCGATGCCCACGAACAGAGTCACCATGCGCCGAATCCGAGAGACATTGCGCCTGCATTGGCAGGCCAGGCTGAGCTACAACGAGATCGGCCGCGCGCTGAAGATCTCCAAGAGCGCGGCAGGCAAGTACATATCGCTGGCCCGCGCGGCCGGCGTCGACTGGGAGGCTGTCCAACGCCTCACCGACGAAGAGCTCGAGGCCCGGCTGTACCGCCCCGCGCTGCCCCGGTCGAGCCACCAACTCGCCCCCGACTTCGCGCTCGTCCACCAGGAGATGAAGCGCCCCGGCGTCACCCTGCAACTGCTCTGGGAAGAGTACGCCCGCGACAACGCGCTGGCCTACAAGTACACGAGCTTTTGCATCAAGTACCGCGCGTTCGCGCAGGGCTTGAAGCGCTCGATGCGCCAGGTCCACATCGCCGGCGAGAAGCTCTTCGTCGACTACGCCGGCCAGACCGTGCCGATCATCGACGCGATCACCGGCGAGATCAGCGCCGCACAGATCTTCGTGGCCACCCTCGGCGCGTCGAACTACACCTTCGCCTGCGCCACCGCGCGCCAGACCACTGCCGACTGGATCGGCGCCCAGGTGCGCGCGCTCGAATTCATCGGCGGCGTGCCGCGCCTGATCGTGCCCGACCAGGCCCGCGCGTTGATCAAGTACCCCGACCGCTACGACCCCGAGCCCACCCGCAGCTACGAAGAATTCGCCAGCCACTACGGCTGCGCGCTGCTGGCCGCGCGCCCCGCTCACCCCCGCGACAAACCCAAGGTCGAGGGCTCGGTGCTGCTGGTCGAGCGATGGATCCTGGCGCGCCTGCGCAACCGCCGGTTCTTCAGCCTCGGCGAACTCAACCAGGCGATCGCCGAACTCGTCGCGGATCTGAACCAGCGCCCCTTCAAGAAGCTGCCCGGCTGCCGGCGCAGCGCCTTCGAGGCGCTCGACGCGCCGGCGCTCGGGCCCTTGCCGGCCGCGCGTTTCGAGATCAGCCGCTGGAAGACCGCCAAGGTCAACATCGACTACCACGTCGAGTTCGACGCCCACTACTACAGTGTGCCGCACCGGCTGGTCGGCACCCACGTCGAGCTGCGCGTCACCGAGAGTCTGGTGGAGGCCTTCCAGGCCAACCAGCGCGTCGCTTGCCACGCGCTCAGCCACCGGCGCGGCGCCCACACGACCGTGGCCGAGCACATGCCCGCGTCGCACCGGGCGCACCTGCAGTGGACGCCGCAAAAGCTCATCGACTGGGGCCAGCGCATCGGCGTCAGCGCCGCTGCCGTCGTGACCTGGCAGCTCGAGCACCGCCCGCATCCCGAGCAAGGCTACCGGGCCTGCCTGGGGCTGCAGCGCCTGGCCCGCGAGTACACGCCCGCCCGGCTGGAGGCCGCGTGCGCGCGGGCGCTGGCGATCCGCTCGCCGACCTACCGCAGCGTGGCCTCGATCCTCAAGAGCGGGCTCGACCGCCAGCAGAGCTTGCTGCCGGCCACGGCGCCGGCGTTGCCGGCCCACGAGAACGTGCGCGGCCCCGACTACTACCACTGAGCTTCGCGTCCCCCAGGGCGCGCCCTCGCACAGCCCTGGGGGGTGCCAAGGGCCGGCCGCTCGCCGTGATCACCGAGCTTGTCCTTCGCCACCCCACCCATCCACCACCCCTGAAGGAGATCGACCGATGTTGAACGAACACACCCTCGAGCAACTGCGCAGCCTGCACCTCGACGGCATGGTGCGCGCCCTCGAGGAGCAATCCACGAGTACCGCCGCGGCCGCACTCGGCTTCGACGAGCGTCTCACACTGCTCGTGCAGCGCGAGGTCGCCTGGCGCGATGACCGGCGCGTGGCGCGCCTGCTCAAGGCCGCCAAGCTCAAGGTCAGCGGCGCCTGCGTCGAGGACATCAACTGGCGTGCCAGCCGCTCGCTGGACCGCGCGCTCGTCGCCGCGCTGGCCGGCGGCGACTGGCTGCGCAACGGACAGAACCTGCTGATCACCGGGATGACCGGTTGCGGCAAGACGTGGCTGGCGTGCGCGCTGGCGCATCAGGCCGCGAGGTCGGGCTTCTCGGTGCTGTACACGCGTGCGGCGCGGCTCTTCGACGAATTGCAGGTCGCTCACGGCGATGGCAGCTTCGCGCGGCGGCTTGCCGCCTTGGCCAAGCTCGATCTGCTGGTCATCGATGACTTTGCGATCTCTCCGATGGGCGCTGCCGAGCGCAACGATCTGCTCGAGGTGCTCGATGACCGCGTGGGCAGCCGCTCGACCTTGATCACGAGCCAGTTGCCGGTGAAGGCGTGGCACACCTACCTCGACGATCCGACGCTCGCCGACGCGATCCTCGACCGGGTCGTGCACAGTAGCCACAAGATCGAGCTCAAGGGCAAGTCATTGCGCGATCACGATCAGGGCGACTGACCTCCCCATCGGGCCGTGACAGTCACGTCAATGCACTCGCTGAGTGCAGCCTCAACGCAGGGATCGAACCGACCGTTGCCGAGTTGCGCAAGACGACCGCCGCAGACGCTGAAGATCGAACCACGCCCGGCCGCTTCGCGTCGGGCCCCAGGGGCCGGGTGCTTTGCACCCGGCAGGCTGTGGACATGTGGACGATGCGCCTGCGGCGCACCGGGCGCGGGCCGTGGACAACGCGGCGCCAAGGCGCCTCGCGTTGCCCACCGTCCGCGCCCTTCGACCACATGACCACAGCCTTCGAGATCGAGAGACAAAAAGCCCCAACCCGACAACCGCCGGGCGCCGGCTACACGGCCGGCCGAAGCCCGAGTCCGACAGCCGTTTCAGGCTGATCGTGGACGATTGCGATAAAGTAAAACACTCCGCTTGCGCGCATCCCCGGCGCGTCCGCGATCGCGCTGAAACGCCGTCCACGATCAGACTGAAACGCGCGTCCACGATCGCTGAAATCCGCAGGACGAGTGGGCTGCCGAGACACCCACCGTCGCGAAGGACGCCAGCAGGAGGGGAAGGAATTTCATCGAGGTTCTCCGGGTAGGCGAGGTCTGCGTGACCTCGAAATGTTCAAGCTGCACCGGAAAACCGACGGAACGCGTCACGCACGGGGCTGTCACGTCCCGTTCGAGGCAACCCCGCTATCTTTCGCATCTCTGCTTGAAGACCGGAGGCTTTGCGTCCCCGCCTTTCGACGGGTTTGCCATGTGTGCGAAGCGATCGTAGTGCCGGCCGTACTTACTGGCCGTTACTTTTTTGGCGCCTCCGGCTGCAGGTCGGGACGAGCGGTTGAGTTGGACCCGCCCGACGGTCAACCGCCAGATCCCGCGGCGCCGCTCCGCGAGCGCGAGTCTAGAAGTCGTACGTCAGGCGTGCCGTGAACATCTGACCATGCTTCGAGTAGGTCGAGCCCGTCAGGTAGGCGGCTTGCCAGCAGAGCATGCCGGCGCCGGTCGGCACGCTTCCGAAGAGCGCCGACCCCGCACGATGCGATTGCTCTTGCCGCGGCGACCAGTGGTCCCACGGCCCGACTTCACCGAAGCCCTGGGCGCCGTAGTGAAGCCACGGCTTCCAGTGGTAGCGCACTTGCCATTGGTACTTGAGTTCAGTCGGCTCGCCGGCCATCAACTACCAACCAAGAGAAACGCAGGGTAGGCACGTGCGTCAGGTTCGAAGCCCGGATAAGCGCGGCAAACGCGGCTACTCGCAGCCTTCGGTTGAACAGGCGCGTCGACATGACGCCCTTCTCGTCGAATACCGGCGCTGTACGGCCTCTATTTCGCGGTCCGCGCCGGGACACTCGCCGCTAGCCTATGCCGGTCGTCATGAATCGCTGCAGTCCTCGCCATGAATCACCAGCGCCAACCATCCAGCACCGTCCACCGAAGCGACAGCATCGAGTGGGAGGAGTTGCCGTCGCTGAATGCCGCGCATCGCCATCACATCGACAGCCGCCGGACGGAGTCGATGCGCATCCCTGCGCCGGTGTGGCTTGACACGGTTCCTTCCGAGCTGGGAGGGAGCGCTTCGGTCGATCAACCGTTCCGCGAGGTGCTCGAAGGGCTTGCCGTCAGAGAAGTGGGCGGCGCCGATCTGATTCGACATCTCTTCGGAGCCGGCAGAGGCGGCTGACCGGGGCCGGTCCGCCTCGGGCCGGCGGTCATGCAGACGACGAAGCGCTGAGTTCGAGCAAGAGAAGCCGCCCGTCGGCGACGGCCTCGAGCCGGGCTGCGTCGCGCACCAGCACCCGCGGCTCGCCGAGCCCGACGATGCCTTCCAGATGCAGCTGACGCAGCGCCCGGTTGATGCGCTGCCGGCTGCCGCCGACGAGCGCGGCAATGTCGCTCTGCGACAGCGACAGGTCGATGCTGGTGCCCTCGTCGACCGTGCGCCCGAACTGGCGCGCCAGGCGCTGCAGCTGGCACGCGAGGCGCTGCGGCAGCGGCATCGATTGCAGTTCCTCGAAACGCCGGAACATGTGGCGCAGGCGCCGGCAGTTCAGCTGCAGCAGGCCGTTGCCGAGTTCGTCGTAATCGGCGATCAGGCGGTGCAGGTCGGGCTTCGAGACGAACAGCAGCTTCGAGCGCACATGCGCGGTCACGTCGAGATCGTTCGGCCGCTCGTCGATCAACGCGATGTCGCCGACCCATTGGCCGGGCCCGACAAAATCGAGCGTGAAGCCGCGGCCGTCGCGCAGTGCGGTGTCCAGGCGCAGCGCCCCGCTGGCCAGGCCCATCCAGACCGAGGCCTTGTCGCCGCGACGGGCGAGTACGGCACCGGCCTCGACCTGGCTGACACGCGCGCTGCCGAGGATCGCGATGCGCAATGGCGACGGCAGTTCGCTGAACCAGGCCGCGCCGTGCAAGGTCGCCCGTTCGTGGTCGTACAGGCCTGGCAGCGCGCGGCCGGCCATCGGAGGCGGCGGAGCAATGCTGCGCGCAACAGGCGCAAATGCGCCGCGCTCGATGACGCTGCCGATCAGGGTGGGGGCTTGCAACATCGGGTCCGCCTTTCAGGCCACTTGCTCGGCGAGCTTGGCGTTCAGTTGAAGGTCTGGCCGGCTTCCGCCAGCTGCAGCAGCAGCGGCGCCGGCTGCCACGAAGCATCCGCACCCGGCTCGGCGGCGAAGCGCTTCAAGGCACGCACCACGTTCGGCAGCCCGACCGCATCCGCATACAGCATCGGCCCGCCGCGATGCAGCGGGTAGCCGTAGCCGTTCAGGTAGACGATGTCGATGTCCGACGCGCGTGCAGCGATGCCTTCTTCCAGGATGCGCGCGCCTTCGTTGACCAGCGCGAACATGCAGCGCTCGATCACTTCGTCGTCGCCGATCCTGCGCGGGGTGATGCCGGCCTCGCTGCGGTATTGCGCGATCAGCTGCTCGGTCAGCGGATCGGGAATCGGATCGCGCTGGCCGGCTTCATAGCGATACCAGCCGGCGCCGGTCTTCTGGCCGAAACGCCCCGCTTCGCACAAACGATCGGCGACCACCGGCTTCATCTCGATGCCCGCCTCGGCCGCCTTGCGCCTGCGCGTCGCCCAGCCGATGTCGAGCCCGGCCAGATCGCCCATGCGGAACGGCCCCATCGCCATGCCGAACCTCTGCAGTGCGCCATCGATCTGCTGCGGCAGCGCGCCGGCGTTGATCAGGCCGTTCGCGGCCGCGCCGTAGCGCGCCAGCATGCGGTTGCCGATGAAGCCGTCGCAAACCCCCGAGACCACTGCGATCTTGCCGATCTTCTTCGCCAGCGCCATCGAAGTCGCGAGCACGTCCGGCGCGGTCTTCGCGCCGCGCACGACTTCGAGCAGCCGCATCACGTTCGCTGGGCTGAAGAAGTGCAGGCCGATCACGTCCTGCGGCCGCTGCGTGAACGACGCGATCCGGTCGAGGTTCAGGTACGAGGTGTTCGAGGCGAGGATCGCGCCGGGCTTGCAGACTTCATCCAGGGTGCGGAACACCGTCTGCTTCACCTCCATGTTCTCGAACACCGCCTCGATCACGAGGTCGACGTCGCGGAAGCTGTCGTAGGCCAGGGTCGGCGTGACGCGGGCCATGCGCTCGTCGACCTGGGCCGGCGTCAGCTTGCCCTTCTTCATCGAGTTCTCGTAGTTCTTGCGGATCGTCGCGAGGCCCTTGTCGAGCGCTTCCTGCTTCGTCTCCAGCAGCACGACCGGCATGCCGGCGCTGAGGAAGTTCATCGTGATGCCGCCACCCATCGTGCCGGCGCCGATCACGCCGACTCTGGCGATGTTGCGCAGCGGCGTCTCCGCCGGCACGTCCGGCAGCTTCGCCGCTGCGCGCTCGGCCGCGAAGACGTGGCGCAGCGCTCGCGATTCCGGCGTCGCCATCAGCGCGATGAAGGCTTCGCGTTCGAGCCGCAGGCCTTCGTCGAAAGGCTTGTTCAGCGCGTTCGCGACCGCCTCGACACACTTCAGCGGCGCCGGGAAGTTCTTCGCGCCGGCCGCGACCGTGTTGCGCGCGAACTGCAGCAGCGCTTCGGCCCGCGGGTCATCCAGCTTCAGGTCGCACACGCGCTTCACCGGCCGGCCTTCGGCGATCAGCTGGCGCGCGAACGCGCTCGCACCGGCAACGAGCTCACCGTCGATGATCCGGTCGATCAACGGCGTGCCCTCGAACTTTGCCGCGGCCACCGGCGCACCGTAGACGATGATGTTCAGCGCGGCTTCGAGCCCGATCAGGCGCGGCAGCCTCTGCGTGCCGCCGGCGCCCGGCAGCAGGCCGAGCTTGACCTCGGGCAGGCCGAGCGATGCATCGGCCAGCGCGACGCGGAAGTGCGCGCCGAGCGCCAGCTCCAGCCCGCCGCCCAGGCACTGCCC
>Ga0207694_10002104_pt1 | contig 16415 bp, 13 predicted proteins | sample KBSC34metaG_FD_184353 | JGI IMG/M metagenome (GOLD analysis project Ga0207694, IMG submission 184353) | Corn rhizosphere microbial communities from Kellogg Biological Station, Michigan, USA - KBS C3-4 metaG (SPAdes) (version 2) | ecosystem: Host-associated > Plants > Roots > Rhizosphere > Soil... | reverse complement strand
TTGGCGTCATCACCTAAGGCAGGAGCCGGATGCGTTAGTAGCGCTCGTCCGGATCTGTGGAGGGGGTGATTAGTAATAGTCATTCCTACTCCGACTGTGAAGTATCGGGAAGAATAAGTTGAGGGGGGAACAGGCGAACCATACGCCGGGGCAAAGAGGATGTCAATATGATCTGCTTGACCACCTCCCGAAAGCGACGAGCCATATTCAAAGTGGGACATTTCCGTAATGTCGCCACAGTAGCGATGACTGCTTGATCGAACCGACACATCCTCTAACGACGGTTGGGCCGCATTAACGAGTGCAGCGCATTATCGTGAAGCCTACACTGGACAATCTTCGGTGCGCCAAGCAAAGCTTGGTGATTCTGATTGGGTGCAAGTCCCAATTGGAGTAAGGTCTAACCAACCACTCATACCGAGTGTTGCCGTCGTCGAGGGGATGAGTCAATCAGCGAACGAAACGATTGAAGCGTACACAGGGCATCACATAGGCCGTAAGAGAGACCGCACTCTCTGAAGCTTGATACAGCCTCGTCACGTCCAACAAAGCAGATGGCGATGGGTCGAAGATCCAGAAGCCATACAGAGCAACCGTAAAGGTGAGGTTGCCGAGGGTCTGCCGGGGTCGCCAAGAGCATGGCATATGGGAAGAGAAACACCAGAGAACTTGGGAGACCTAACTCGTTCCTGCACTGCCAAACGTAGGCCACGCCCAGAAAACGCGGCTCAAGGGCCAATGCTTTGAAAGCCTTGAGGGAACTTAATAAACTTCTTCTTGAACATGCGAATTGCGGTCTGGTAGTCCGTATTCGAGATTAAATTTCGCCAATGAACTTGAGCATCCCTGGAAATGAATCTATCGGGAAACTCTATCCTCAGTACTTCCGCGAAAAGTGGATTAGATTCGTCCGGGTTTTTTTCTTGCAGCTGTAGCTGTCCGAGAGCATAAAGGGCGTTGGCCCTGCTGTGTATCAGGTTTGCTGACTGTGCTCTAGCAAGTGCCGTTTGGAAGCGTGTTCGAGCTTCAGAAAGTTCCTGGTTGCTTCGAAACGTTTCTCCAATCTCGATCAGACCGCGTGGCGCCAACTCTTCGTGATGAGTGGTCTCCGCCAAGCTAAGAGCCTGACGCTCGTACTCGACGCCATCCTGCTTTCCCTCAGCGTACAAAATGCACGCAAGAAGAAAGAAACATCTAATGGCTTGAACGGAGTTTCCACTCGCTACGGCCAGATGCAACGCCTGCTCGCCATAGTTTCTCGCTTCTTGGATATGATTCAGCCTCTTGAATAGGGCACTGCGTTGATAGAGAATTTCTAGCTGTCCTTCTGAACCGTTTTCAGCAGTAGTCCGATACAAATAATCAGCACGATCAAATGCAGCATTTGCCGCCGAGAAATCCCCCATTTCCCCGCGAGCAATAGCGAGGCGCAAGAATCCCACGGCTGACTCTGGATCAAGCATTGTGGCCTTTAGATAACTTGAGGTTGCCCTCTCCAGATCTCCATTGCGCTCATGTGCGAACCCAAGATCGAGATAGATTTCAGGTCTGTCGGGTGTGAGGGCCGAAATTTGCGAAAAGGTCTCGGCAGCAACATCGTAGTTTCCTTGTTGGCTTTCGGATAGGGCGCTGAAGTATAGTCCGTCAATTTCGTCAAGAGACAGAGGATTATCATTTCTAATAAGGGTTTCATAACTGACAGCCCGGATTTCCATTATCATGTTCTTCGCCGTTTCGAATTCTCCAATTGAACCTGAAGTCTGTTCTAAGTCTTTCAGGACGTTCGCGGATCTCACGTGAGCCACCGCAAATTCGTTGTCTAATCGAATCGCGCGATCAAGCGCCTCATTTGCCTTATATAGATCGTTGGCAAAAATCGCGTTAACGCCTTTTTCGTATTCCGCGAGCGCGGCTGGGCTGGGCTTATGAATTGACGCACGGCTTAAACGATCGATTGACCACGTCACCGCTAGACCGAGTGTGATAGCAGCTACAAACAACGCAAACACGTATCGTAACGCCAGAATTCGGTTGATGCCCTTTTTTCCCCTGGCGTTTCGTATAGGATTAACCACCGTTAATGAAATCCATGCCTTCAGAAATCTCATCGTTCGCTGTTTGTGTTGCCGGATGTTTGACCTTAAAAGGATTCTCGTTTCGTAATCAAGGATGGCATCTGAGTTTGATTGCAAACTTCGCGCTAAGTTTTTCAGATCGGTGATCATGTCAGAACTAGAGAGGTAACGCTCATCTTTGTCCTTGCTGAGCATCTTTTGAAGAACCTTTTCCAGACCGGTCGGAACGTTGTCGATATGTTCAATGATCGGCGTCGGCTCTTCTTTTAAGACACCGGCAAGCACGTCCATATTTGTCGAGCCATGAAAAGGAGTCCAGCCGGTCACCATCTCATACAGCACTATGCCCAGACTCCAAATGTCGGTCCTGGCATCCACCTCGAGTCCTCGTGCCTGCTCCGGAGACATGTAAGCAGGTGACCCCATCACCATTCCCGGTTGAGTTTCAACAGGATCTATTATGGTGGTGGCATTCCAATGGTCACTCATCCGGTCAGTTAACTTCGCGAGTCCAAAATCAAGAACTTTGATATGGCCATCTCTATGGATCATTATGTTCTCGGGCTTAATGTCACGGTGAACGACGCCAGATGTGTGAGCAGCAACGAGGGCAGAGCCCACTTGCAGCGCTATATTCACCGCCTCTTGCAACTCCAATCTCCGTTGGTCCATTAGCTTTCGCAGGGTAATCCCATCAATAAACTCCATCGAGGTAAAATGGTATCCAGCGTCAACACCTATTTCGTAGATATGCGCTATGTTTGGATGGGAGATGGCTGAGGCGGCGCGCGCTTCCTGCTGAAACCGGTAAATCCGGCTTGGATCTTCAAGAAAGGAGCGCGGCAACAGTTTAATCGCCACTCTTCTGCTGAGCCGAGGATCTTCAGCGAGGAATACCTCTCCCATCCCGCCGCTTCCAATCGGCTTTATTATTTTGTAGTGGCCCAGCGTGCTACTTTGCAGGTTAGTTTGTTCATCCTTTAGCATTTGCATGCCAAGCCCAAATGCCGAATTCCCCATAAAGCTGCCAGGTTGTTCATGAGCCACGAGCAAGGATTGCACTTCGTGGAAGAGCTCCGCGTCTCCTTCACATACTCTTCTGAGAAACTCCTCCCTCTCCGTCATCTCGATTTCCAAGGCGGAATAAAATAGGTTCTCAATTTGACGCCAGCGCTCGGTTTCCATAGCGGTGCTCTTAGCTGTCCTAGCTGTCTATCTTATTACGCGACTAATCAAGGCAAAGCCTATCTCCGACAGAGATCGCCTACGGCACTAAGACGGGGATCCCCTGGCTATCTCCCGACGAAGCCAGGCTCTCGCCATCTTACCGTGCCGCATAACAGTGATCGGAGCGATCCCCAATGCCTCTGCAATCTCTTCTACGCCGAGTCCACCAAAATAGCGGAGTTCTGTGATCTTGCTCATCAACGGATCGACGGCCGAAAGCCTGACTAACGCCTCATCCAAAGCGATCAGCTCTTCAGACTTCTTGTTAGAGAATGCCAGTCGATCCGATATTGAAACTTGTTGCATGTGACCGCCCCGTTTTGCGCGATTCCGTTTCTTAGCGTGGTCAAGAAGAATGCGCCGCATTATTTGAGCGGCTATCGCGAAAAAATGAGCTCGGTTCTGCCACTGTGCCCGGTTTTGATCAACAAGCTTTAGGTATGTCTCGTTTACAAGAGCCGTCGGTTGAAGGGTATGACCCGGATTTTCCTTGCGCATGAAATTTCTGGCTAAGCGCCGCAACTCTCTTTCAACAAGCGGCATTAGCTGATCTAACGCTGTCTCATCACCTTCACTCCATTGAATTAGTAACTGAGTAATGCAGTGAGATTGAGTCATAAGGCCGAGCGCTTTCGGAGATTTCCTGGCGAAATCTTTATGAGAACCAAGAGTGTGTCGCAGAGGAAGACTACAACAACACCAGCTTGGGAGGATAGTTTTTTACTGCAAACGTCGCGTCTAGCACCGTGACTCTGGACTGGGAGAGCGGGAGAGCCGCTACAAGGGGAAGGGGCTGACGTGATACGAAGCCAACAACGGAAACACTGACCGAGCATGAAGGAACGGACGCCAGTGCAAACCTCACTGTTGGGGATAGCGAACAAGGCGAGAGCATCGCTCTAGCCTTGCTGCGGAAGCGAGTATTCACGAAGAGTCCGGTGCGGGAAAACCGCACGCCGGGATCTGTTCGGGGGGCTGTCGGGTGACTGGCAGTCCTACCGCGCTCAACTTTTTTGTTGACGCCAATGACAGCAATGCGACGCTTCTTTCAGCAGTTGGGAAAGAGTTTTTGTCCGGCAAGTCGAATCGACCTCACGGTGCCAAATCCAAGTTGGTATGAGAACTTAATTTAACAAACTTGAATCGAGATGCAGCCATGAGCAAATTGAACAGTCGCGTTCACCTGCGCGGCGCAACGTGGCGAAGCGGCGTCAGCTGCACTCGTTGCGTACGACGCATGAGCGGCGATCGTTACGACAGTGAGTTTCCGTCCCACGTGTGATTCGGATCGGGATAAAAAGTCAGTCCAATCCCACCGCCGAGTTCGACTAACAGCAACCAGCCGCCGGGGACTTTCGCGCGTTTCGCGCTGCCTGCGCCGATGTATATTTCTTCCCAATCGATTGTCGGCATCGTCAACAGCTCCTTAGCATAAAATCTCCTGCGCCGGTCCAATATCACAAACTCTACTAGGGACAGATTGGCCGCCGCTCCATGATAAAACGAAATTATTTCTGTTTTCGAACTCGTTACTCCTGACCCTTTGTTCTTGACCTTGCCGGTACCTTCTTTAGCAGATTCTGCTTAACCTGGATAGGAATAGAAACCAGGTATGGCGGAAAAGTTGGACCATGGTCCAGTAATTAATTGACTTTTAAGTTTCCGCGACTCGGCGATCGCTTTCGTTGTCAAAAAGCAAGTTTGAAGAGTGAAGGCCGGTCGATGCTATTAGCAGCCGGACAAAGATGCTTACCGGCCTGTTTGTCTTCTCTGGAGGCCGATCAAGCTCTGGAACGAACGCGAACCGTGGCTTTCTCCTCAGTGGGATTCTTCGAGGCGCGTTAAGTAAGAATGTTAGCGAGGCTCTGCTTCTCAGGGCGTCGCCGGAGCCTGGAGTTTGACTGTGTTCGTTGGTTGGGTTGGATTCAGCGTCACTGTATAGAACATGTTCGACGCACAGGTGGGCCCATTCGCACTGTACGGCGCGGCGGCTGCAATGCCTCCGACGAGATAGCCAACGGTCGACGTAGCGGTGATCGAAGTCAAAGTGATCACACCCGGCGTCACCTGCTGCAAACCCGAGGCAATCACAAATTTCGTCTCAGCTCCGCCCAAAGGAGCTGCGACCGTGCTTGTCCCGGAAGAACACTGCGGAATTCCTCCGCTCGGCGCAAAGGTTTGGCCCACGTGCAGGAACTGCGCTCCCATATCGTTGCTCACCGGCATCTTCAGAGTAGAGATGCTGTTGATAAACGGCAGTCCGTCGACGCCCTTGCTTATATCGACTGGATCACGTTTGAGACTGTTCGTAGCAGAGTCCCAGTAGTATTGACTAATACCGCCCAGGAACGTCGTGTACATGATTTTCCCCGTACTGTCATACAACTGAATAGCTGCTGTGTCGTACTGGCTCAGCAATTGAGAAGTGCCGGTGTTGGGCGTCACCGTAACGGTGTTAGCACCGGCGTTAACAAACACCGGGTTCAGGAAACCCTCAAAGCGCCCGCCTTTGAAAACACCACCGTAAGCGACGAGCCTGCGATTACCCGAAACGTCAACCGAAGCTTTCATCGTCAGATCGCGGCGATGGAATTGATTCTCCGGGTCCATCTGCGTGCCGGGCGGATTCGGAACCGAAGTGACGAAAGTGATAGCGGTCGGCTTACCAGTGCCAGTAAACTTAAACAATCGCACACCGTCAGCGTAGTTCTGGTTAACCAATCCTCCACCCGGCGTGTATTCACCATCGTATTGCTGCCCAAACGCGAGCACGAATAGCGTGCCTCCCGTACCATCAGGCAGTAGCTCAAGATCTCCACCGGTTAGTGCCAGAGCGAGATGCTCGAACTGGACAATGTTTGCATTAGCAAAGGCCTGGTCGAGCGGTTGGTGGTTAATCACTGCGTTCGCGAGCGCGTCGAAATTGACGACCGTGACGTAACCCAGCGTGGTCAGCGTGCCTTTTTGCGCATCCAGACCATAGCCACCCATTACGTAAAGCCAACCGTTGAGCATTTCGTATTGCAGGTTCGTGGCTTTGAGCTGGTTGGCAATTTTTGCCGGCAGCGTATTAACGCTTGCGCTACCAAGCAGGGTCTTCGTCGCCAGATTTAGAGCGTAGATAGTATCGTTGGCTTCCGTCTTGGGAAACGCAGGTCCTTTGGCGGCATCGTGGCCGCCCGGAAACCCGTGGAGGCCGTTACGCCGTCCGCCTAACACGAGAAGCTTTTCAGGAGCGCCGGCAACGACCGCGGAATGAACTCCGGGGAAGCCTGAGATCGAAAAGCCTGCGAGCGTAATACTGTAAGGAACATCGGCCGCAACTCCGGGCGCCGGCGAGGCGGTTGGCGTGGTGTTAACGTTGGTAGTCGGCGTTGTAGTGCAGCCGGCAACGATGACGAAGAGTGAGAGGAGAATTAGTTTCTTCATGATGTTTCTCGCGTTAGCTTTGCTTTAACTGAGTTTTTAGCCAGGAAACAATCATTGCCACCTTGGCCGGCGACAGATCGCGCGTGACCGGCATATAAGCTGGGTCTTCTATGGGGACAGCCATGTGAGCCAGCACTGCATCAGGATCGCCGAGGACCGTTGCCTGATCGGAAATATCGAACCGCGACTTCATGCCCGGATACATGCGCGCATACGCTTTAAAAATTTCACCGACGTCGTTCCAGGTAGGATTTGCCGGCGCCGTATAGGCCTGAAACACGAGAATCGAAAGCGCAAAGTTCTCGGCTGGTTCATCGCCGATCGGTTTACCGTTTGAATCAGTCATCGTAACGAAATAGAGCAGGCTATCGAGTGGCTGCCGATCCGCCGGCAATGTCAGTTGATTGACATTCACCTTTGTATTGACAAGAGCCAGACCGTCAGCATTCAAATTTCCAAACCCGATACTCACGTCGGTTGGAGAGCCACCATCGTCTACTGAAACCTGGGCCGTTACAGGCACTGGTCCCGTCACCGGGTTGCCAAACTTGCGCACCATAATTTGCGACGTAGCACTTTGGCCCATACTACAGATGAGCCGTTGCGAAGAGACGGAGACATCAATCCAATATCCACTCGAATACTCCTGGGCCACGGTCGTGCCGTTGACCTGGATCGCAAGCGGATTACTCTGGTAACTGCTACCGTCGGCCGCGGTGATCGGGAAACTGAACACGCAACTGTTTTTCACTAACGTGGTGTTCTTGGGGGTTGATGTCAACGTTTGATATTGGGGCGCTATATTGATGCCGCCATTCTGAAAAGGCGTGAATTTTTGGGTCGATGTATTGAACACGCCAACGACGATGCCGGAGTCGACTACAAAGGTTCCGTCCGACGTTGGAGGGTTACCTGGCTGCGAGTTCAAAAGGATGCAGCCACCGATATCTATACTGAGCAAGGTTTGCGTGCCTACCTGGCGAATGATGGCGCAGGCGGGATTCCACGGAGCTGGCGGTACAGCGGCGAGAGCATTGGCCTCAGGAATGGGTTTTGCGGCTTCCGCATCTATTTGAGCTGCGAGCCGGTCACGTGTTCCTATTTTTGGAAGGGGGGCGGTAGCTGCCAATAGAGGAGTGACAGTTGCCGGCGTTCCTTTTTGCAAACAGCGGCCGGGAACGACTTGGGTCAACTCTGTAACGAACGCGGGTCCAATCGACCCCAGGACGCGTCCATAACAGAACTGGTCGCCTGTAGTGAAGATGTTTTGCGGCTGGTTGCGATGAAGATCGACGGTAAGTTTTACGTTCAAGCCGGGGTAGTTCCCGTTCTTCAGCGACTGGAGAAACGGCGAGCTGGAGATGTCGCCGCTCCATTGCACATTTGTCAGAGTTCCCATCCAGTTACCCACAAACGCCCAACTTCCGGTACCCTGCACGACAATGCGCCGATTCAATTGTCGCAACTCAGGAACGGTCATCAGTCCCTGAAAGCCTGCCCCGTTTGGCAAAAGCACGGCGATGCGCACGCCGTACAGGGCACTGCGAATTTGCATGTCCACGTCCAGATCAACCATCTTTGCGATATCGTAGTAACCACCGGTTCCATCGGCCATCGGCGTCTTCGGACTGGGTGATTGCACGGCAGCGCCGATTACGCTATCGCTGGAAGAGATCGCCGCTCCTGTTGATCCGACTGCGCTTAGCACCGTGCACTCTTCGAGCCACCATTGCGCGACGCCAAGGGGATTCCACCCCGCATTTGGGTCTGTCGGAGGCTGGATAAATTGGCCGGCAGAATTTACAAGCGCAGTGGTCGGATCGTAGTTCTCAATCAGGTTATTGATCGTGTTTGGGCCAGTGAAGAATAGACCACTGAAGTGAAGCCGTGGAACGTCGAGATAACTCATTTTGTCTCCTCGAATCTAAACGTTAACGAGAATTAGCAACAAGAAGCCCGCTTGTGAGTGAACGCGATTTGATGGTTGAGCACGCAGAAAATACTCAAGTTAGGTGACAGTGTCAATAAATGAAGAAAATCAAACCAAGCCTGGTAACACCCGGGGGGCGCCGAGGATTGTTCAAGCGGAAAGAAACCCGACACCGTCGGCAAGCCGTGGACCATCTCTGACGGAAAGGTCGCTGGAACTGCATCTAGCGACCTTCGTCGAATGCTCACCACAATGGGCATCTTCGGTGCGCCAAGCAAAGCTTGGTGTTTCTGATTGCGTGAAAGTCCCAATTGAGTAAGGTCTAACCAACCACTCATACCGAGTGTTGCAGTCGTCGAGGAGGTGAGGTCAATCAGCGAACGAAACGATTGAAGCGTACAAAATGCGCGGGTATCCAGTATCGCGAGTGCCGATCTGTTTTTGTCTCCTGGTCCAGTGGTATTGACTATGCAGACGGACCATGTGCGCGTAGGACGGCATCTCCGTCAGGGCGTCCTACTGTCATGTTTCGTAAGCGAGAATCTCTGCCGCAGTTTGTCCCGACTTTGGGCGGGGTCATCGGGCCAGGCATATCCACAGAAGACCGCGGAGTGCTACTTGATGCCACCCCGCCAAAACTGCTGCCGTTACGCAGAGTGGTCCTACGCCTGAAATATTTGGACCATGAGGCCGATGTTTAAACAAAACCAGGACGGAGGAGCTTGATATTGCGATTTATTAAGTCAATCCAACTTCAATTACTCTTCCGGCAGGTTCACGTGGTCATCGATGAGAGCTTCCACCGGCACACCAGCGAGTCTTGCGTAGCGCAGTATAACGATTAAATCCGGTTCACGTGTGCCCAGCTCAAAATTGGAAATAGCCGAATAATTGACCTTCAATTCCAGCGCAATTGCCATCTCTGATTGGCTCATCTTTAAACGCTTCCTGACAGTCAATAACTTCTCACTCAGCCGCTGCGGCTTGTTTCGGCGCGAGCGTCCCATCAGGCCACAACTCCTGATGAAGATGCGCTCTTGTTGTTATGTGTATTTTCACATACACGGCGCGCTGTTCTGGAGGATAACCGATAAGCCCGAGTTGATCGGGCCCTACTCACTAGCCGGTACGTCCTCGCGTTCTATTCAACATCTACTCCTTTTACTATGTCGTGTGTAGTTCGGGAGCGCGCGCACCCTGGGGACAAATTGTCGGCGCCATGTGCGTTCCAAAGAGAGCGGTAGTTCGGCTTTGAGAAATTATAGACCGCTCTCACCTGGTATGATTGCTGGTTACTGCCCCACCTACCACATATGATGTTTCTGCCGGCTATTGCTGCTCATCATCGCAGGATTCGGAGGTTAGCCCGCGAGCTTCGGGTAGCAACCACTGCTGCAACCGTTCCTTTGTAATTTCTGTAAACTTAAATAAGGGCAGATGCCTCAACAGTCTCAAGCAACCCTTAGTGATCGAGTAGCAATGGAAAGGCTCAAATGATTCTATGACAAAATTTGCATCTTCGGAACCGAACGGTTTCGCGGCTCAGAAACATCAGGAGCGAAATTTATCTTAGCGCGGCAACACCCACCAGGTTTCTCGAGCGTTTTGCGTGGTAGTCTTCGAGATGGCGTCCGCTGATAGTGCGTTAGCTCCAAGCGCTTGTTAGAGTCGCGCTTCATAGCCACTTTGGCCTTGCGCTTACCGAAGCGCTACCCGTGACTCCGCCAACAACCATACAGACCATCACCACATATATCAGACTGCCAAACGTCGGGGACCAGTTTGTTAGAATCAGATAACCGCAAAACCAGCCCATGATTGTTCCCAGCAGAGCTGCTAGCCAGGGATTCTTGAGGAACGTCAGACCCTGAGTTGACATGAGCCTCAAGGGAAGACTAACTAAGACTCCTGTAGCCGACCCTAAAGGAATGCCGATTAACCCGCCAATGAAAGCTGAGCCTCTCATGCTACGCACATTCGAAGTATCCATAGCAGCGAGAGCAAAAATGTGGCGAAAGTTCCGATAAAACATCCAATCAGAGGACCGAACAGACCTCCAACCATCAGTCCAACGAGAAACTCCTTATACAAGGGTGGCTTAGCAGGCATGGGTTGGTTATGAGAATTCAATGAGAATTTTCAGGGACCGAACTAAATGTATGGATAAACTCGAGACTCAGTGTTAGCCTTCTTTCCCTTCCGCATAAACCGACTTCGGAGCGGCCCAACGATGCGCTTGAGCGACTCGCGCACGCAATCTGAATAAAAGGCTACTCGCCAGCGAGGCCGCTCCAAGCGGTGCTGGTCCATCAGAAAACAAATTACTTCTAAGACTCCGCCTTTTACAACCTGTGGTTACATAATTCCTTCGATTGAATGCGAGCTGGCAACTATCAAGGATCGTGCCAACTCCTACATGCGTGGTGGTATTTTTTCTTAAACATTGACTCACGTTTCGCTGTCACTTCGCATACTGATCGCCGCCGAAGAAGTGCAAGGAAACATAAGGTTCGTCTCCGATTACCCAACTATCATGCGGTGCCGGCGGCACGTAGAACAGCGTGCCTGGTGTAAGCTCCACGACGTTGCCATCTTTCATGGCGGCCGTCGCCCGGCCTGAAAGAACGAGTCCAACATGTTCGACCTCACAAAACGCGGTTCCCGCAACCGGACTTACATGTTCAGACCATTTCCAACCCGGCTCGTAGCTGGCCCGGCCAATTGTCATGCTTCCGATGTGCACAATCTCAAACTTACCTTTCTCAAAGACGCGCGTTTCATCAGGCATATCGAACCGCTTCAAAATCACGTCTAACATTTTCTACCTCCTTTGAAATCTGCGAGTGCCTCTCCGGCTTAGACAGGTTGCTCTCAAGCCTCCATCGCCTCGAATCTTGCTGATATAGTGATACAAGAGACAAAATTGAAACCTGCGATGAACAAGAAACTTGCTCTTCTGTTTGATGTGGACAACACGCTGCTCGATAACGATCGCGTTACGGTTGATCTGAAACACCATCTGGAACGTGAGATTGGACACGAACGGCAGGAGCGTTACTGGTCCATTTTCGAAGAACTGCGGGCCGAACTCGGCTATGCTGATTATCTCGGCGCGCTGCAGCGCTATCGAGGTATCTATCCCCGCGATCCGCACGTGCTCAACCTTTCAGAATTTCTACTGCATTACCCGTTCGCGAATCGACTATTTCCTAAATCGCTCGACGTAGTGAAGTATGTAAAGCGATTCGGCACGCCCGTAATTTTATCCGACGGCGATGTCGTTTTTCAGCCGCACAAGATTCATGACTCGGGCTTGTATGAAGCGTTTGCAGGAGGAGTGCTCATTTACATCCATAAGGAACTCGAACTGGAGGATGTCGCGGCCCGATATCCTGCGGACCATTACGTTCTTATCGACGATAAACTGCGAATCCTGACTAGTGTCAAAAAAATCTGGAAGCAACGCGTTACTACCGTATTCGTACGGCAAGGTCATTATGCGTTGGACGAGAAAGTAGTCAGCAGCTATCCGCCAGCTGACATCACGATCGAGCGCATAGGGGATATGCTGCAGCTACCCTTCTCGGATTTTGGGGCTGCCTCACCATGATAATGATACGGGTAGCCGCGTGCGATCCAGCCTTGCTCTTTGTATTGACATCTCCGGCTAAAATGTATAAAAGGCGTTTATTCTAGGGTGTTCGTTCTCACGAGAATCACCACTCGTAGTCTCTCATGCGGTTGCGCGGGCGCGGGTGATGCCTGGCATTATGCCCGCTCTCGTCCTTGTGCGAAACGTCATGCGACTCCTCATCTTGATTGTCGTGTTTTCGCTAACTCCTTTCTCGTACAGCGTCCAGACCCCATCCGCGTTGACGTTTTTTCCGATTGAAATAAAAGGTAAACATGGTTACATCGATTCTTCGGGAAAGATCGTAATCCGCCCACAGTTCGACGATGCGTGGGGGTTTAGCGAAGATCTCGCAGCAGTTCGTGTCAGCGACAAATGGGGCTTCATCGACAAAACGGGAACGATCGTCATTGCGCCTCAATTCTTCGAAGCCAGCTCTTTCAATGAAGGGCTCGCGGTCGTCGGTGCTTTCTTTAAGTCCGGTCCAATCAATAGTGTGGTTGGTAATTACGGCTACATTGACCACACCGGACGCTTTGCTATCGCACCGCAATTTGGAGTCGCATTTGATTTCTCAAACGGTTTGGCTCGTATTCAAACGGAGGATTACAAGAACGGCTACATCGATAAATCAGGGAAGGTTGTGTTCTGGGAACAACGACTTAGCGAAGACTTCTCCGACAACCTAGCTTTGTTCACAACTCACGGCAACATGCCTGACAGTAGAACTGGCTATCTCGACTTGACGGGTCACGAGGCAATCGCTCCAACCTTCGATGGGGGGCACCCGTTTTCGGAGGGGTTGGCTTGCGTGTCACAGAACAACAGGTTCGGCTTCATAGACACGAAAGGAAATGTTGCCATCCCATTTCGCTTCGACAATTGTCGTAGTTTTTCGGAAGGACTTGCCGCCGTAGCGATCGATGACAAATGGGGTTACATTGATAAGACCGGGAAGCTTGTTATTGAGGTGCGCTTTGCAGAAGCGAAAGAATTTTCTGACGGCATTGCCATCGTACGCGCACTCTCGGCGTCCGACAAGCCGCGCCCGAAACGGCAATACAAACCCGGAGACATTATCACTTCCGTGATGTCGGGAAAATTCGGCGCTATAGATCGAAATGGGAGAACTATTCTGCCAATGAAGTTTGTTCAACTTGGAGAGTTCTCTGACGGCCTGGCGTGGGTCAATCTCGGCAAAGATTATATAGTTCACGGCAACCCTGACCGCTGGGGCTACATTAATAAAGCCGGTAAGTTTGTGTGGACCTCTCGTTGAATTTAATTGCGCAACCAAAACTCGTTGGACAATTCCTGTGGAGCTTCTGATTCGAATTTCCTATTGCCCTTCTCGAAATCCGGTCCAACCTGCAAGTCTTACCCTCATTAGACGTTCAGAAAATAGAAAAATACACCTCAATCGGATTATCTGGCGTAAGGTGGTGAATCCTGTTGATAGCGGAATACGTTACTCTGTCCAGCCGGGTCATTCATTCGCGCCATTGCTACTCCAAGTTGCCGGACGGCACTATACCTTCTGACCATAATCAGTCAGACTTGGTACAACATGAGCTTACGAATTAAGAGGATCCATTGATGAATGCAACTTCTTCTGAACTGCTCGGAGCAGATGTCATGATTCGAAACGTTTCCCGCCACACCATTCTTGTTTCTTCCCTGACTCTTGTCGCTCTGGCTTCGGTTATAGCTCTGCGAACCGATGCGTTAGCAACGCATCTGACTCAGGGATCCACCTGGACAGCCGCGTGCAGTTCAGAGATGGGCGGTAACGTTGTTTACGTCAGCAAGATCTTCGACGTTATCTCTCCGTCTTTCATGACGCAACTCGACACCAACCCGCTAAACAATGCCTTCAAGAACTACCTGGTAGAGGAGTATGACTTCAAGAGTAGTGCGAACTACTCTACCGGTTGTCGAGTTTTCCAAACCCTCAGTCAGGCAGAAGCGAACAGACGCCAAATAATGAACCAGGCGCAACAAGCGAACAAACAGATTGTGGAACTCAAGTGGAATCCAGGCCCCATCGTCGCAGTCGGTCATGGCGACGGCTTTATCATCGGTCCGAAAGTACAGCCGCCGACCCACACCATCTGCGCCATCGGCCACGAAAGCACGACGTACTTCAGTGCTGTGTTCGACACTAGCGGCTCGCGGGTAGATCCGGCCTGGGACAACGCCTTCAATAATTTTCTCAAGAAGAATTACGGCGCCGAGGGCTTAGCCAACTGCACGAGCATGGCCACTGTGCGCGAAGCGACACGATTGCTTCATGACCGAGTTGTCGGGCTGCGTGCCAACAACCACAAGGCGGTCGAAACGGGATGGAAGTTTGACCCGACTGACGTAGCAGCTAACAAACCCAGACCGAGAGCTACTCCCACACCCGACGACGATCCGGAACCAGTCGCAAAGCAACGCCCAGCTGCACAGACGGCGCCGCCGTCGCAGTCGATCAAAGATTTCGCGGCGCAGGAAGGCCCACAGGCTTTGGCCTACTGCCAAAAAGATCCGAGGTTGAGCAAAATATTTGATTGTTACCGGGTGCAACGGAGTGTCTACAACTATCGCATGGAGCATGGCAGTAGCGAACCACTCGCCAGTCTTTTTAAGCAGGAGAAAGTGAATCTCGCGGAAGCTATCGGCACTGGATTGGGGCAATGGGTAAGAGACCGTGCGACTGCCCAGGGACTCGACAACCGAGTCATCAACTGTATCGAGCAAAAGTTCAACGTCAGCTTTTACGAGAAGCCCTACATCAGCAAGATGCAGGAGATCTACAACGCCTCACTTGCTGCGTGCAAACAGTGAAGATTTGACGTAATGGGTCAGTTTGAAATACGCCGAAGGCGTTGGCTAATTCCAGCCCAGGGTTCGAGCGCAGCGAGAACCGTGGGTTTGTTGTTAACGATCAATTGAACCCTGTAAGGGTTCGCCAAACACCTAACCCTTTCAGGGTATAGCGTGTATTTTGAATCTATACCTAGGGTTGTCGCTGCGCTCCAACCCTAGGCTGAAATTAGCCAACGCCTTCGGCGTATTTTCAAACTGACCCACTACCAGATTTGACCTTCGTTTTGAACGCAACAAGCTTGCAAAGTGGGAATCTCCATGCGGGCGGGTTTGGGACCCCAGCCTGTAGCCCTCGAAACGCTCGATCTTAATTTGAAGCTATTCATTCGCATCTTATCCTTTATCTATTCTATCTATTCTGAGCGTACTCGTCGGTGGCCTAATACTCACAGGAATAACCTGGGCGAAAAATCGAATCGAAATCTACTTCACTACCAACGTGTGCGTGAATTAACCCATATCGTCGGGTGTGTATTTTATATGAATAAGTATAAGAGGCTGCCTGACAACCAACATCCGGCAGAGAAGAACAGCTCCTTGACGTAGTGAGATTCACCTCGTTTGGTACTAGACACATGATATAAGCTGGTCTTTCTCCTGGTCCTACCTCAATCCTCAATGCAAATGTAAGGGTGGCCCTCCGTGGCCACCCGTTCAGGAGTAAATGCTCGAGTTTTGACCAACGAGTGGCCACGGAGGGCCACCCCTACATTTGCGCTATCGGCTACGAGCAGCGGAACCACCTGTGTCAAGGCGCTTCAAGGCGTAAAGGGCAAGCGTTCTGGCGCGTTTGATCTTCTGTGCCTGGTCGGGGGAACCACCAACACTTACTCGAAGGAAGATCTCGCCTCTTAAAACGTAAAGTGCGCCGGTAAAGGGATCTCCGACCCAGAATGCCTCGTCACCTAATCGGACCAGACGCCTTGGCTCATGCTTCTTTTCGTCAGACTCTTCACGCTCGTCGCGCTCCTCGCGCTTGAACTGCGCTTGCCAGTAATCCCGTGGTCCAGAACGTTTGCTGTCGGTTAACGGAATGCCCACTGCAACGCTCACCGAACTCGACAACTCCGGTGTTCGATAGAAACATTGCGTGAACCGGAACGATCCCGCCGGCTGTTCGCTCGGGATTTTCTGTGCCGGCGCGTGCCCCTGAACCGCGCGCACCTCAGCATCGGTGAGCAGCCGGCACGGATCGCGGTGGCGTTGCGCGGCCGTGCGTTGCGCCAGCGCGAACAAAAGAAGCATCCCGAGG
>Ga0207694_10002101_pt1 | contig 16427 bp, 12 predicted proteins | sample KBSC34metaG_FD_184353 | JGI IMG/M metagenome (GOLD analysis project Ga0207694, IMG submission 184353) | Corn rhizosphere microbial communities from Kellogg Biological Station, Michigan, USA - KBS C3-4 metaG (SPAdes) (version 2) | ecosystem: Host-associated > Plants > Roots > Rhizosphere > Soil... | reverse complement strand
CGGCCCGAGCCAAGGCGAAGGCCGTGCGGGTCGAGACGTTCAACCCGGCGTTGGCGTTCGCGATCGTCGAGTTGACGATGGCGAAGAACACCAGCACCCAGAACAGCCCGTAGGACGCCTTGGCCATGCCGACCCACGAATCGGTGCCGAACGCGGAGAACTTGTCGGGGCCGAAGACCACCGTGGCGGCGTAGGTCGTGAACACGTAGAGGGCACCGATCGCCAGCGTCGCGCCCAGTACGGCCCGGCGGATGGTGCGGCGCGGATCGCGCGCCTCCTCGGCGAGCGGTGCGGCCGCCTCGAAACCCGCGAACGCCAGGATCGTATATACGGACCCTGCGATGACGCCCGACATCCCGCGGTGCGCCTGCGGGGTATGGCTTGTGCCGAACACGGACAACGTGTTGTGACTACCGGCTTTCACCACGAACATCGCGGCCAGTATCGCGAACACCGCGATCTCGAAGGCGCCGAGCACGGTGCCGAGCACCGCGCTGGTCTGGATACCGCGATAGCCGGCGGCGGCGATCACCAGCGCGCCGATGACGACCCACGGCCACCACAGGTCGGCCGGGTAGGAGTGCCACTCGTCGTGCAGTGTCGGCGCCACGGTGAAGCCCAGTTGGAGCAACAGCAGCGTGGGCACGAGCGCTTGGACGAACACGTACATCCAGCCGACGATGAAGCCCGCGGCAGGGTGCAACCCACGACCGGCGTAGGCGCCGACCGAGGCGGCCGCGGGCAGATGCCGGGCCAGCTCGGCGATGGAGTTCGCGGCCAAAAGGCAGGCGGCCATCGCCAGCAGCACCGATAGAGGCAGCGCGCCGCCCGCGAACGCGGCGCCGGAGGGGATGGAGGCCGCGATGGCGGCGCCGGGCGCCATCGCGGTGATGCTCTGGAACAGTACTTCGCGCAGGCCCACGGCATCCCGGGCCAGTTCGGTTCTCTGCTGTACCTGGGTCACGACTGACTCCTGTCGCCAGAGGGGTCGCAGTAGCGTGTACCTCGAAGGTGACAAGTCTGGTGTTTCAGCACACTGCTCTGATACGCGCCAGGATTCTCACCGCCTATCAGCTCTTTCCGCTCTGGTCGGGACGGCAATCATGAGTCGCTTGACGACCACAGACGCTCGGCGACCACACCTCAGCGGCCGCCAGCCGCGACTCCACAGGCGCCAGCCGCGACTGACCGGCCACTGATCAGATGACGGCTTCCGCGCCCTTCAACCGCTGAAACTGGATGTCGGACAGGGTGGTGAGCGTCGCACCCATCTGGTGCAGAACCGCAGTGTCCTGCGTTTCGGGCTCGTAGAGGGCGACCACGGAAACGGCCGTGCCGACCCGGACCTCTACGACGGCCATCAGCAAGGTCTTGTCGCCGTTGGAGATGTAGGCGACACTGCCGGCTTGGTCCTTTCCCATCAGGATCGTCCCGTCGAACGCAATGGAGACCGACTGGCCGTCGCCGTCCTGAGGAGTCATGGTCAGGGCTTTGCACCCCTTCAGACCCGCAGTCAGGTCGGAGATCACCGCCGAGGCCTTGTCGACGGACGGCAACACCGACACCGACGTGATGATCATGTAGCCCTTGGCCTGATCAGTGAGCTTCCGGTCGACCTCGACAGTCGTCCCGTACTTCGTGGACAGGGCGCCCATCGCATCCGCGAGCGTCTGGCAGATGCTGCCTCCGGACGTCACGACATCCGGGGTGTCCTCAGTCGACGTGTCGTCCTTTGAGGCGTCGTAGGTGTAACCGGGGTCGTCCTTGTCGGTCAAAAGCAGCGCCTTGATCTTCTCTGTCGTCAGCGAGGTGCCGGCACCACCACCATCACCACCGGGCAATGAGGATGCGGTCTGACTGACCGACGGACTGCTGGACGTCGTCACCGCTGGCGAAGTCGTGGTGGCCGCTACGCTCGTACTCGCCGCCGACGAAGCGGCCGACGTGCCCGCCGCCGACGGAGCGATACTTCCCGAACTACCGCACGCCGCCATTGCCAGAACGGCGGCTGTGAGCACGGCAATGGAAACGCCCTTGTTTGCAGAACGCATGATGATTTCCCCTCAACGAGACGCACCGCGTTTGAACACCCGAAACGCAGTGCGACGAAAACGTGAAGCCAGCGACGCAGACGATGTTCATCAATCTCACCGTCTGACCTGTCAAAGCCCCATAAACCTCGAAGACCCGACGGTTGACCCGGCCGCAGTCTTAAGCAGCTCCGGCCTACAGACCTCGGGCAACTAACAAAACACTGCTAGCAACTTCTCAACTAACGGAGAGTGTCGCCGTCCTCGGGGCCGGCAGGTGTGAGAAGGAAGTCCTTTACCAGCTTGTCGACCTCGCGGAACAACGGCCGTACGATTTTGAAGCGAGACAGCCCGATCACCCGGGCGACCATCGGCGTGGTGCGGGCGATGAGTTCGCGTGTGCGGCGCGCGCCCGGCGATCGGTCATAGGTCCAGAACAGCACCACGCCGAGGTGGTACATCCACAGCAGATCGGGCAGGCTCTCCAGGATCTCCGAGTCGACTTTCGCAGTGGACCCGAGGACCGCGCGCCGGTGGATCTCGATCACCTTCTCCCGTGCCGGTTCGGATTCCGGGGAGAAGGGGCTGAGCGGCGAGTTCGGGTCCATGGCGTTCTTCGCGAACTGCGCCGCCAGTTCCCGATACGGCTCCGCGACGTCGACCCACGCGTTCAGATCCGCGGCGAGGCGCCCGGCCAGGTCGCGGCGCGCCCGCATGTCGTTGAGCGCCCGTGCGATGTGCTGGTCGGAAAGCACGTCGTAGAAGTACTGGATGAGGTGGTTCTTCGACGCGAAGTAGTAATACGCGTTGCCAACCGAGATCCCCGCCTCCCGGGCGATCGCGCGCATCGTCGTCTTCTCGTAGCCGTCGCGCTCGAACAGGCGCAGCGCGGTGTCCACGATCAGGGCTCGGCGCTCATCGCCGCGGGGGGTGGTGGTCTCGACGCGGTCGCGGGCGGTGCCGGACGGGACCGGGGCGTTCGCCTCTGTGCGGGGCTGGTCCATACGAGCCACGTCCTTGTTCCCCTCCATTTGAACGTGTTCAACTTCCCTCGGCGCTCACCGTAGCACCGAAGTTGAACGCGTTCAACATTCTTTGTGAGCCGACGCTTCAGCTGCTCAAAGTCCTGCTGCGCGTCGAGCCTCAGCCGCCTGCCAGCTCACGGTAAGTCGCACGCCACTGAGCCAACGCCTGCGCTTCCCCGTCGATGTCGGTGACCAGCCGGCGGAGCTCCACGTCGCCGGGGGACCCTGGCCCGTCCAGCGCCAATGCTTGTGTTCGGATGCTCCTTGCCGCGGCCACCACCTGATCAACTCGGATCCTCGCTTGGGGAAGCGCCGAGGCGACCAGGTTCGCGCTCGGCTCGCGGCGCAGCGTGCCGAGTTGGGCATCCAAACCCACTGCGACCGATTCGATGCGGCCGAACAGCGTTGACAACTCTCCGAATGCGGACCCGTTCTCTCGGGCGTATTCAATCGTCCGACGCGTCTGGTTCGTCTCTTCCAGCAACCGCAATCGCAGCCCGCTGAGTTCGCGCCTCTGCGCAGGTCCGAGGGTGGCCCGGAGTCTCAGGTTGGCACGGGAGATCAGTTCGGAATGTTCGGACGCCGCCCGCTTAATCCGTCGCCAAACCAGGGTTAGAGTGACGGTGGTGACAAGAATCGCTACGACCGCCACAATGCCGATCGTCATCGATAGCGTCGATGAGACCTGGATTGCCTTCACATTTTCGCCGCTTTCGGCGAAGAACACCGCTTGCGTCACAGCCCTTACCGCCCTTCGGTTGATTTCGTTACACCCACACTGCGACTGCCAGGCTCGGTGTCAGCGTGTCGTGACTGCGGCCCCGCACGTGCGCGACAAGGCCGCGGCATCGCAGCGCGTGTTGGTCCCGTGCGGGGCGTCCAGGAGAACGGCCAGCAGGAAGAGTGTGAGGACGAGAGCGGGCGCCGTGCGGCCGACCAGTCGGGAACTGGCATCCCTGGAAATGGTCAGCAGGACCGGCACCGCGACGGTGGCAACCATCACGCACAGGACGCTCAGCCCCCGCCACGAAGGTCCGGACTGGTTCAGACATTCCCACGAACAAGCCGCGGACGTGCCCTCGCAAACCGTCCCGGAAACTAAAAAGGCCACAATCAACCAAACGAACGCGCCTACGAACCAGAGCACTACCGCGAGCACGGACGCGAACGGGGCCCGACCCGACCCGGCGTCCCTGCGCGCGCCGACAGCTGCCAGCACGATCAGGCCGGCCGACACCGCCACGGCGGCGAGGATCACGCCGCCCCAAGATCCGCTGTGCACTTCCGGGTCGCGTCCGTACCACAACCAGGACACGAAGATCGCCGAGGCTGCCGCCCAGCCTATGGCCAGGCTCGAGACCTTCCAGCGCTGTTTGTCCGAGGCATGCTCGAAAACCGACATGCTCCCCCCTGTTCTTTGTCATCCACCTTGGAAAGCCCCGACCGTCCCTCGACCAGAGCGCCAGAGTGCTGGTTTGTTGGAATCGGCGTCAGTGCTCGTCGCCGCGCGCGGCTTCGCCGTGTCAGAGATTCGCCGTGTCAGAGATTGGCCGTGTCAGAGATAGGGCGACCGCGGTGCCGACGCCTGCCAGGCGGTGAACAACGGCAGTCCCGTGCTGCCGGCGAACACCACGAGGCCGAACGGTCTGTTGAACGCGATGTGCCTGATCCGTTCAGCGCCCAGGCCGCGGCCCCGACTGCTCTTCCAGACCTGCGTGATCGCCTCCGCCCGGACACCCTCCTCGTCGATCCGCAGCACCGACTCCTGGATGAGCCTGTCGACGCGCAGTGGTTCCGGGGACATGCCGGAGAAGTCCGCGAGCCCGGACCCGGCCAGCGGTGCGCCGAGCGAGGGGAGCAGCCGTTCCGCCTGCAGCCGTGTGTGCAGGTGCAGCCGCGGGAGCGCGACGGTGACCTGGTCGGCGTCGATCGGCCGTCGACGCTCATGCGCCGACCAGGCCGCGGGTAGGACGTCCGCCGGACCTCGACCCGGCGCCCCCAGCACACAGCTCACCTGCAGTGGCAGCCGGCCGGATTCTGCGGTGCAGAGCAGGGCCACCACGTCCACCTCGTCCTCAGCCTTCCCGGAGGGGGCCTCCACGGTCCAGGCATAGGAGGGCCGCGGCAGCGTCGTGGCCATGGTCGGGACGAGATGCTCGGTGCCCTGGACGTCGGTGAAGACCTGGTCGGTGGTCTTCTGCAGCTCGAAGCGCGGCGACGCCCATTCACCCGCCAGTTGGAGCGCGCTGACGAGCAGAAGCAGCTCGTCCCCGTTCGGACGGTCCGGCAGCTCACGGATCGATCCGTTGGTCGCCTTTCTGACCCAGGCGTCGATCGCCGAGACATCGGCGGGGTCCAGGTGGCCGAAGCCGACGTCCGGCAGACGCTCACGGTAGTCCCGGTAGATCGGGGTCCGCGACCACACGCCTGTCGCGGCCGCAACCCCTTCAGTCTGCGCCAACTGCGCCGTCACCTCAGTGACGGCGGAAGCGGCCTCCGGCCCGGCCACACCAAGCAGGTCACACAGCTGCCGAGCCGTTTCCGATTTCGCTCCGGACGCTACGGCCGACAACGCGAGCCACAGCCCGATGGGCGAGCAAGTGAAGTCACTATACGTATACGTATCCGGTACCGCCCCGTCGTGGAGCACCGACGTCAGCAGGCGCTCCGCGAACCGCTGAATCTCGCTGGCGTGTTGAAGTGGGACGACTTCTGCCGTCACTGGAGCCTCCCCTCTCGCACCGACCGGTCCAGAACCACCGGAAGGGTTCGGGCACCTCGGTGCAGAGGGACAACGCTGCCGCGTCCCGCCCCGCCTCGGCATCGGTGCAATCACGCAGATCCACACTGATCTCCCCAGGAGACAGCGAACCTGCTCAGCGCGCTCCGGCCGCAACTGACATCGGTGGAGTTGTTCGGCGGCACCGCCGTCATCAGCCCGGCGGTAGCCGGCCAAGTCACCACGGCGGTGAACGGCCGGTCCCAGTAGCGCGATCCGCCGAAGCGATCGCGAGCAGGCGGCGTCACCGCGTCGATGTCGCCTCTCATCGACGCGTGAGCTGTACAAACCACGCTCACCTGCGTACTAAGCTGCGCGCATGTCATTTGCCGGTGCACCGTGCCACGAGATCTCGGGGTGCCAATCGAAGTGCCGCGCGTCGAGGTGGTCGCGGCCAGATCGGATGGGACGATGGGGCGCTCGAAGACCATGCTCGACGTGGACACCGCGACCGAGGCCGTGCTGCTGAGGCTGGACCGCAACGTCTTTCACCACGGCAGCCTGGGGGTGATCCGCAGCCTCGGCAGGCTGCGGATTCCGGTGCACACGATGCGCGAGGACCGGTTCACCCCGGCCTCGCTGTCCCGGTACGTGCGCCGTCCGGTGTCCGCGATGCCGGTCGGCGCCCATCCCGACGACGTGCTCGATCTGCTGGACCGGCTCGCCGACCGGCTGTCCGGGCCCGCCGTGCTGATCACCACCGATGACGCCGGCGCGATCTTCCTGTCGGAGTACGGGGACAAGCTGCGCCCCCGCTATCTCTTCCCCGATCCGCCGACCGGCCTGCCGCGGCGCGCGGCGGGCAAGGCGAGCCTCGCCGAGATCTGCCGCACCGCCGGTGTCCCCCACCCGGCCGTCGCGCTGCCGGTCGACGCCGCCGAGGCGGCCGCCTTCGCCGAATCGTGCGGCTACCCGGTCATGGCCAAGGTGAACCGGTTCTGGGCCGCCGACAAGAGCTGCCACCTGCAAAGCACCTCGATCGTCCAGAACCGGGCCGAGCTGCTGGCGCTCGTCGAGCAGGTCCGCCAGGCGACCGGCGACGGCCCGGACACCGGGCTGCTGCTCCAGGAATACCTCTCCCCGACAGCGGACGGCGGACGCCAGGACTGGTTCTTCCACGGCTACTTCGACGCCGAGTCACGCTGCCTGTTCGGCCACACCGGAACCAAGGTGCGCTCCTACCCCGCCTACGCGGGCATGACCAGCTACGGCCGCTGGACGCCCAACGAGCGGTTGCGCGAGGAGTCGATCGCCCTGCTGACCGGCCTCGACTACCGCGGAATCGTCAGCCTCGACTACTGCTGGGACCCACGCGACGACAGCTACCGCCTCGTGGACTTCAACCCCCGGCTCGGCGCCCAGTTCCGGCTGTTCCAGGACTCAGCCGGCATGGACCTCGTCCGGGCCATGCACCTGGACCTCACCGGCCGCCCGGTCACACCGGGGAAACCGGTACCGGGCCGAACGCTGGCCATCGAGAACTACGACCCGATCGCCATGCTCGCCTACCGGCGAAACCAGAACCTCTCCCTGGGCTCGTGGCTGTCCTCGATGCGCACGGCCGACGAATACGCCTGGTTCGCTCCCGACGACCTAGCCCCCTTCGCCATGACGGGCGCCCGGACGCTCTGGAACGAGGCGGCACATCGCTTCCGCAAAGCGCGGTCCCGCTAGGCGGGGTGGAGCCATGACGGCAACGCAGGCACGGCGCCTCGCAGACGACGGAGGCGTAGAGAACTCCCATCGTGGCGAACCGCCGTGCCTGTTCGTCAGATCGCTGACTCACTCCGCGTCTGTCCGCGCACTTCCTTAGAACAATCCGGTCCGGATCTCGCCTCCCGAGTCGCAGCAGTGCCAGTCGTAGCCGGCCTGGGCCTTCTGGACCGGCGAATACAACATGGGAGACCAGATGGGCGCGGTCGGCCAGGAGTACCAGATCGAGTAGGCGCTGGCGCCGTCCTGACGGATCACGAACACGGAGATGTTCATGTTCGGCTTCAGGAGACGGCCCCAGTTGGTCTTGCAGCTGGGGCTGTAGCGCAGATCGACGGTGCCGGCCTGTCCGGTGGCCGACGCGACCGTATAGGCGTCCGCAGCGCAACCGCTGGCCTCCGGGTCGACGCCGTCGCAGTTGGCGTCATTCGGGTTCGCCTGGCACGCGCTGACAGCCGGGACCGCGCCGGCAACCGCGCGAGTCGAGGCGGCGGATGCCGTCGGAGCGGTCAGCACGCTGCCGACGAACAGCAGAGTGCCGACCAGCCCCATCGTCCGGCGCGCAATGGATGACATGATCATGAATGCCCTTCTGTGCATCGAGTCGATTCGGAGGGGGCCGCGATGTCACAAGCCCCGGGCAGCTGGTTGGTGGTGGCGGTTCTCAGGAGCACCGAGGCCCGCCCTTGCCCATGTCCTCCTCGGTGGCCATTGCCCGCTTCCCAGTGGGCCGGGGGGTGAGGTCCAGAGTCCAGACGTTTGGACAATCAGGGTTCGAAGGATTGTCCAAAAGGAGAAGACCGCTGATAGGACGGCGTCCTGGCGGAGCAGCCCCGGTCGTCGGCTCTGCTGAAGCGGGTGTTCCGGGTGCGCAGGAGGTGACGATGGGGCGGCGGATGCGGCCGTTGGATCCGATGACCGGGCCGGTGGAACGATTCGCAAGCGAGCTTCGGGTGCTGCGAACGCTCGCTGGGGACCTGCCGTTCTGGAAGATGGCGCGGCGCTGCGAAGTGTCCAAGAGCGCGTTGGCTGCCGCGGTTGCCGGCCGAGTGCTCCCCTCGGAGAAGGTCACCCGGGAATTCGTTCGGATATGCGGCGGAGACTGGCTGTGGTGGCGGGAACGGCGATTGCTGGCTGCCGCGGAGTTGACTGCTGCGGAGCTGGCTGCTGCAGAGCTGGCTGCCGATCACACGCCGTCCGCTGGAGAAGGTGGCGTCCTGGCGATCCCCGGAGAGAAGGGGCTGCGGCCCTTTTTCGTCGGCAAGGATGTGGCAACTCAGGGTTCACCCACGCCTGGACGTATCCTGAGACATGCGGTGTGGCTGTCGGGCCTGCCGCGACGCCGCCGGCGAAACATCATGGTTCTCTGCGCGCTGGTAGCCCTTGCCGGCATAGCCGTCGGGTTCCTGTCCCTCGACCAGCAGCGTCCTTCGAGCGCTCACAACGCCCGCGGGACGAGCGCGGCTCAGGCCGCGGGTCCAGTTCAGGCTGTCAATGACGACACCGACCCGAAGGACACAGGCTGTGACAGGGGCACGGTCGACACCATCGCCACCGCGAACCTGTTCGGCCCGGATCGCTTCTTCCTCGGTTACGTCTGGCTGCGGTACGCGCCGGCATGCCACGCGGTCTGGGCTCGCTTCGAGCCGGCGACCGACGACATGGCAGAACTGCCGGGTGCGACGGTCACCGTCACAGCCGTGCGGCCCTCCGACGGCCGGATCACTCACTATCCGACCCCCTACCTGGGGGCATTCGTCTACGGCAACATGCTGCTGACCACTCACGACTGTGTGTCGGCCGAAGCCACAGTGACCGCGCCGCATCCAACCCGGGGACCAGCCACCGCTCTCCCCTCCGGGTCCATCGTCGCCCACGCCGAAACCGCGTGCACTCCCCCGCCGGCCACCTGAAAATCCACGTCACTGCCGGATGGGCGATGGTGGGCTGGAGGGTTTTGTCGAAGCGCTTCGACCCTTAGCTGAGCTGCTCTGTCGTGCGTAATTCCCTTGACGGGCCCTGACGGTCGGTGAAAGCGTCGAAGCGCTTTACTCGCAGCAGGCACCGAGAAGGGCTTCCGTACTTTGATACCCGGATCTCCGTCTGCGTCCGCGTCTTCGTCTTCGTCCACGTCAGCATCCGCCGACCGCCGCGAGCGCCTGCACATCCGCCGGCAACTGCTCAGCATGCTCCGGGATGGCGGCGCGGGCGCGGCAGGGTTCTTCTGCGTCATCCAGACCGCGCAGGTCGTCATGCCGTCCCTGACGGCGCTGGCCACCGCCGCCGTGGTCGAGGCGGTGCGAAACGACGGCGCGCCGGGCACGTCGCGGATCGCCTTGCCGCTGACCTTGCTCGCCGCCACCCTGATCGCCGCGCAGGTGCTCTGGGCGATCCAGATCCCGACGATGCTCGTGGTGCAGAGCCGCATCGACCTGGCGCACCGGGAGCGGCTCGCGGCGCTGGCGTCCCGGTCCGCGACCGTCACCGTGCTGGAACAGTCCGCGGTTCAGGACCTCATCGCCACCGCCGACGCCGAACCGACCTCCTGGATCGAGAACACTCCGGGCCAGGGCGCCACCGCGCAGGTGGCGGTGATCGTGCGCTACCTCGGGCTCGTCACCACCGCGCTGGTGCTCGTGCGGTTCTCCTGGTGGCTGGTGCCGGTGCTGTTCCTGCCGGCGTTCGCCTATCGGTTCCTGTCCCAACGGCAGTTGCTCAACCACTTCCGGATCTGGGCCGGCGGCATCGAGGACCACCGGCGGTACCAGTACTGGAGCAAGATCGCCTTCGCGCCGGCCGAGGGCAAGGAGATCCGGGTCTTCGGGATCGAAGGCTGGATCTCGCAGACCGGGCTGGACCACGGACTGGCGCACCTGCGGCCGGTCTGGGAGGACAACTACCGCACCGCCCGCCGCAAGTGGGTGAAGTCGCTGCTCGTGTTCTGCCCCCTGGCTGCGGCCTTCCTGGCCGTCGGCTTCCAGAGCGCGCACGGCCACAGCAGCCTCGCCGCCGAGACCGTGGTGCTCACTGCGGCGTGGGCGGTGTTCCAGACCGCCGGCACCCCCTTCGACGCCGTCGAGTTCCAGGGCAGCATCCCGGTGATGCGGGCTTACAACAAGCTGGTGGCTGTGCTCGGCGAGGACGAGCGGACCCGCCCGGCAAGCCCGGAACGCAGCCCACACCCGGCACGCGGGGCCCGCCCGGCAGGCCCGGAACGCAGCCCGGCAGCCGAACCCGAGCCCGAACCGCTCACCGCCACCCCGACCCTCACCTTCGACCAGGTCTCCTTCCGCTACCCCGGCACCGAACGCGACATCCTCACGAACCTCGACCTCCGGATCGAACCCGGCTGCCTGCTGGCGCTGGTGGGCATGAACGGCGCCGGCAAATCCACCCTCACCAAACTCCTCGCGGGACTCTACGAACCCACCGCCGGCACCATCCGCGCCGACGGCCGCGACATCGCCGACATCGGCTACGTCCCCTGGCGCCGCGAACTCGCGGTCGTGTTCCAGGACTTCGTCCGCTACCCGCTCTCGGCCCGGGAGAACGTCGCCCTCGGTGCCGACGTCGACCAGGCCGCACTCGACGAGGCGGCCCGCGAAGCCGGCCTGTCCGACGTCCTGGACCGGTTGCCTGACGGCTGGGACACGCCCTTGTCCAAGGACCGGGACGGCGGCGTCGACCTGTCCGGCGGCCAGTGGCAACAGGTGGTCCTGGCGCGCGCCGTCTACGCGCTCAAGCGCGGAGCGAAGATCCTGGTGCTCGACGAACCGACCGCACATCTGGACGTGCGCACCGAGTTCGAGGTCTTCGATCGCCTCACCCGCCTGACCCGGCACGCCACCGTCATCCTGATCTCGCACCGGCTGTCCACGGTGCGGCAGGCCGATCGGATCGTGCTGCTGGAGGCCGGGCGCATCGCCGAGTCCGGCAGCCACGATGAGCTGGTGGAGCTCGGCGGCCGCTACGCCGAGATGTTCGCCGTCCAGGCCGAACGTTTCCGCGGCGGCTACGACGACCGCATCGAGGAGGGGGAACTGCTGCCGTGAAGGTCTGGTCCGTCTGGCGTGACAACGCTGCCGTGTGGCGCGAGGTGTTCGGCCTGTGCTGGCGGCGCAGCAAGGTCCTGTTCCTCACCGTCTGCCTCTGCCTGGCGCTCGACACCTTCGCCGTCGTCGGGATCGGCGTCGCGCTGCGCACCGTGGTCTCGGGTACCGTCGCCGACGACACCACCGCGATCGCCATCGGGGCGGTGGGCGCCGCCCTCGGCTACGCCGCGAGCGCGACCTTCTCAGAGCTCATGTTCAGTCTCAAGATCACCCTGTGCGAGATGGTCGCGCGCGAACACTTCGACCGCCGGATCCAGCTCGCCGCCATGGGCGTCGAAGGCGTCGGGCACCTGGAGCAGACCGAGTATCTCGACAAGCTCACCGCCCTCTACGACCGCACCTGGGCGATCAGCATGTCCGCGTGGAGCGCGCTGGAATCCGTGGCCATGGTCGTGCGCCTGGTCCTGGTCCTGGGCCTGCTCGGCAGCATCAGCCCGGTTCTGCTGGTCATCCTGCTCGCCGCGGCGGTCCCGCTGGCCCTGGAACAGCGCGCCCGGAAGGTCGTCCAGGCCGGGGAAGAGCGCCGCGCGCAGGACAAACGCCTGCAGCGGCGCCTGTTCGAGATCCTCACCGGCGGCGCGACCGGCAAGGAGGTGCGCGTCGCCGGCACCAGCGCGCAGCTGGTGCGGCTCCAGCGGGCGGCCGCCGAGCGCGGCGAGCGTGTCTGGCTGCGCGCGAACCTGCGCGCCGGACTGCTCGGGGCGCTCGGCTGGAGCGTCTTCGCCGCCGCGTTCGTCGCCGGACTCGCGGTGGTCGTCGACGCCGCCGACCGCGCCCCGTCCCGGCTCGGCGACATCGTGCTGACCATCACCGTCGGCTCGCAGCTGCGCATGCTCGTCGAGAACGCGGTCCGGGCCTCCACCAGCACCGGCAGCTCGGGCAAGGTGCTCGACCCGTACCGCTGGCTGCGCGCGTATGAAGCCGAGCACACGCCGACGGCCACCGTCCCGGCACCGGCCGGGCTCAGCCAGGGCATCACGTTCGAGAACGTCACCTTCGGCTACCCCAACGGCCGGCGCCCGGCTCTGGAGGACTTTTCCGTGACGATCCCGGCGGGGAGCGTGGTGGCGCTCGTCGGCGAGTACGGCTCGGGCAAGACCACCGTCGTCAAGCTCCTGGAGAAGATGTACAGCCCGGACGCCGGCCGCATCCTGATCGACGGCACGGACCTGGCCGAGATCGACGGCCGCTCGTGGCGCGCGGCGACGTCGGCGGCGTTCCAGGACTTCGGCCGGTATCAGAGCACGTTCGCGCAAGGCATCCTGCTCGGTGACCTGCAGAATCCGGAGCGGCTGGCGGCGGCCGTCGAGCACGCCGACGCGCAGATCCTCGTCGACCGGCTCCCACAGGGTATTGATACGCAGCTCGGGCGGGCCTTCGGCGGCGTCGACCTGTCCGAGGGGCAGTGGCAGAAGCTGGCGCTGGCGCGGGCCGCCATGCGTCCGGCGCCGCTGCTGTTCGTCCTCGACGAGCCGACGGCCTCGCTGGACGCACCCAGCGAGCACGCCATCTTCGAGCGCTATATGGAACGGGCACGGTCCATCGCACCCGGCGGAATCACGGTCATCGTCTCCCACCGGTTCTCCACGGTCGCCGGAGCGGATCTCATCCTCGTGCTCAAGGGCGGTCGTCTGGTCGAGGCGGGCGCGCACGAGGAGCTGCTCGCCAATTCGTCCACGTACTCTGAGCTCTACTCATTGCAGCAGACTGCGTATTCAGACGCCATGTGAGGCGACGACAGGTCAGCGGGGCGTGGTGGCAGGCCGGCGATCCGCAAGGCCTTGCGGATCGCCGGCCCGAGTCACGCGAATCCCTCGGCGGTGGTCACCGACATCGCGGGGCGGGTCGACGGGCTGGTGGTCTTCGGCAGACGCTGCCGCTGGACGCCATGGAACAATATTGGTTGGTCCGGCCTTCTGGTGATCGCGACGCCGAACCACGACTTCCGACCGCTGGCCGCTGGAGACGGCGAGGCCCTCGGCCAGGCTCGCGCAGCGTCGGCTTGCAGGTCGCCGCCTACCCCGGCCTCTCCCCCGCCGCCGGATCGGGGGTCGCCGGATCAGGTGTCGCCGGATCAGATGTCGCCGCTGGACCGATCCTCGCGATGATCACATAGCTGACCACGACGGCCACGATCACCAACGGGGTGAGGGCCAGGGCGTCGGAGGGGAACAGCAGAGCGGGCAGCAGTACGGAGGTCATGGGCAGGCCGAGCATTGCCACAGCCATCGCACCGATGCCCATGGCGGCGCCGGCGACCATCGGCAGACCGGGCAGGTGGGAGAGTGCCATCCCGCCGGCGGCGCCGATGTACAGGCTGGGGAAGACCGGGCCGCCGCGGAAGCAGCTCAGCGAGATGGCGTAGGCCAATGATTTGAACAGCACCACCAGCAGCAGTGCGCCGGCCGTCCAGCTTGCCGCGTCGTGCACCAGTGCGGGCAGGGCCGCCTGTCCGGAGAACAGGACCTCGGAGGAGCTGTGGGTGGTGCTCTCACCGAAGGCGATCGCGCAGCCGGCCACGGCCAGGCCGGCCAGTGGCGTGAGGGTGATCATGCGCCGCTCGATGCGCGGCTGCAGGGCCAGGGCCAGGCGGCGGATGACGGCGCCGACCAATGCGGCGCCGAGGCCGATGGCCAGCGCCCACAACAACTCGTAGCCGGTCGGGGTCTTGAAGGCGGGGGCGTCGGGGATGGACAGGCTGAAGGTCCCGTATCCGGTCCAGTCGTCCAGGCCCACGAACATCAGTGCGCCGACACCGGCGGCGAGCAGGCCCGGCACCAGGACGACGCCCAGCATGGGGCCGCCGAGTCCGGCGGCCTCCATGATCAGGAACGCCCCGACGATCGGTGAGCCCAGCAGGGTGGCGATCGCGGCGAAGGCTCCCGCGGCGGCGATGGCGGCGACCGCGCGCGGCGGCGCGCCGCGCTTGAGCAAGCGCACCGCCAGGCCGCCCAGCCCGCTGCCGATGGCGATCAAAGGCGCCTCCGGTCCGAGCACGGCGCCGAGTGCGAGGGTGGCGAGGGATGCCAGGACGATGCCATAGAGGTCGACCGGCCGAACCGTCCCGGACGCCTTGAAGCCTTCGGCGGGCTTGTGGCCGGACGTACCCGGCAGGAACCTGATGCAGATCGCGACCAGCAGGCCGCTGACGAACAGCGGAAGCAGCGGCCACCAGGCCGGCTCCTTGGACCATCCCAGATCCTCGGGCAAGGTCGTGAAGAAGTAGGTCTGAGCGGAACTGACTGCTTTGAGATAGAAGTAGGCCACGGTGGACACCGGGACCCCGACGGCGGCGGCCAGCACGAGCATCGCCACGTAATCGCGGGATTTCACGAGCTCGGCTGGATTCGGCGACGCCGCAGGCCCGGGGGCGGCCAAATCGGTCATATCCGCATGCTAACGACAACACGCGTCCAGATCGGGAATCTGGACGCGTGTGGCATGACCGGAATGCCACCCGCCCCGAAGCGCCACTACGCCAGCCCGACGATCCCGCTGATGACGAAGTACGTCCCCACGACCCCTGCAGTTCGGCCGTCAGGAGCACGATCGCCGCGAGCAGGCTCACGTCGAACACCACGGCTGCTCCACTCGGGTTACCAGGACGTCTTCGACTTTCCCCATGGCGCCGGTGCCACGATGATCGTTCTTGACGATACGGCCGACGGATAGACGACTCGGATGGCTTCCTTGACGCAACCGGGTTACTTGATGCAACCGGGTTAACGGGAGTCGCGCGATGGTCCAGGAAGCGATACCAGCCACGGTCAGGCTGCCATGAGCCGAATGCCCTTCGCCACGTACCGGGCCCGGGTCCGGGCCGACGGCACGGCGGAGTTCCGGGAATCCCGCTGGTGCCGCAAACACCCGGGCGTGGCGGCGGGCGGCCGTCAGGCCTGGTGGGCCCCGGGTGAGCGGAGCTGGTGGATCGGCGTCCTGTTCGCGATCGGGTCCGCGCTGTTCACACTCGGCGTCGTGCCCGCCTACGCGCAGGCGGTCGGAGCCCGGGCCGACAGCCTGACCTTCTTCGCCGGGTCGGTCTTCTTCACCTCGGCCGGCTTCCTCCAGTACCGGGAGGCGGTCGACGCCGTCCCGGCCGCCCTCCGCCACGACCGTCGCGTCCTGGTCTTCCTGCCCGGCCGCATCGACTGGCAGGCGACGGCCTGGCAGTCGGTCGGGACGCTGGACTTCAACATCAGCACCGCGGTCGCCGTCGGGGCGGCGATCGGCTCCGCGCAGTACCGGCACCACGTCTGGCGGCCGGATGTGACGGGCTCGGTCTGCTTCCTCATCGCCAGCGCCCTGGCCTGGTTCGAGGTCTGCCACGGCTGGGCCGCGTGGCGGCCCCGGTCCATCGCGTGGTGGATCACGCTCGCCAACCTCGCGGGTTCGATCGCGTTCGGTGTTTCGGCGCTCGCCGCGTTCGTCCAACCCGGGACGGCTGATCTGCTCAGCGCCCCGGTCACCAACATCGCGACCCTGATCGGCGCGGTGCTGTTCCTCATCGGTGCCGTCCTGCTCCTGGCCGAGCGCGCCGAATCCGAACCCGGAAACGCGCCGGCGCCGGACTGAGCGTGCCGCTCGGCGCGGCACACGCCGCGACACACCGAGCGACACACGGCGCGACACACCTAGCGGCACCCGGCCGCTTGGCCGGTGCCCTCAGTGATGGAATCCGTCTTCCTGCGGTGCCACCGAAGTCCCCTGCCGGCCCGCCGCCTGGAGCCGCTCGACCTCCCGCTCGATGTCGTCGCCGAGCAGGGCCAGC
>Ga0207694_10002098_pt1 | contig 16457 bp, 19 predicted proteins | sample KBSC34metaG_FD_184353 | JGI IMG/M metagenome (GOLD analysis project Ga0207694, IMG submission 184353) | Corn rhizosphere microbial communities from Kellogg Biological Station, Michigan, USA - KBS C3-4 metaG (SPAdes) (version 2) | ecosystem: Host-associated > Plants > Roots > Rhizosphere > Soil... | reverse complement strand
ACCGAGAAGGTTAGCCCGATAAACAGGAGGGCCGGATTCTCTCGAGCGATCGAGGCGACCAGCAGGACGTTGTCGAGGCTCATGCTGAGGTCGGCGACTGCGATGCCAATGGCGGCGTGAAGGAAGGTCTTGCTCGGCGGCGGCCCCTCGACCGTTGGCGTATCGGGGTCGTCGACAGTCACCTCGGCGCGGCGCGGCCGAAGCTCGGTCCACATGTTGTAAGCGACCCAGAGGAGCAGCAGCCCGCCGGCGAACACCAATCCCGTCACGCGCAGCAGCTGAGTCGCAATGACTGCGAAGACGATCAGGCAGACCAGCGCCATGCTGACGCCGAACAGGAGCACCTTGCGGCGATCCTTCGGCGGCAGCCCCGCGGCAAGCGACCCCATGATGACGACATTGTCGCCGGCCATCGTGAGGTCGCCGATGATGATCTGCACGAGCTTGGCGAGCCCCGCCGCGGTGAAGATCGCGCCGAAGTCGAAGCCGTCGAGCATCCCTAGGGCTTAGCCGTCATTCCGCCCGCCGGACAGGCCCGCGAAAGCTCACTGGTTCATCGACGCGAAGAAGTCCTCGTTGGACTTGGCGTCCTTCATCTTGTCGAGAAGGAACTGCATCGCGTCGACCGTGCCCATCTGCATGAGGATCCGGCGAAGGACCCACATCTTGGTGAGCGTGCCCTGCTCGACCAGCAGCTCCTCCTTGCGGGTGCCGGACTTGCCGACATCGAGCGCAGGGAAGATGCGCTTGTCGGCGACCTTGCGGTCGAGGACGATTTCACTGTTACCGGTGCCTTTGAACTCTTCGAAGATGACCTCGTCCATCTTGGACCCGGTGTCGATCAGCGCGGTGGCGATGATCGAGAGCGATCCGCCTTCCTCGATGTTGCGCGCGGCGCCGAAGAATCGCTTCGGCCGCTGCAGCGCGTTGGCGTCGACACCGCCCGTCAGCACCTTGCCCGAGCTCGGAACCACCGTGTTGTAGGCGCGCCCGAGGCGGGTGATGGAGTCGAGGAGGATGACGACATCCTTCTTGTGCTCGACGAGGCGTTTGGCCTTTTCGATCACCATCTCGGCGACCTGGACGTGGCGGCTGGCAGGCTCGTCGAAGGTCGAGGAAATGACCTCGCCATTGACCGAGCGTTGCATGTCCGTGACCTCTTCCGGCCGCTCATCGATCAACAGGACGATGAGGATCACCTCGGGATTATTGTCGGTGATCGCCCGTGCGATGTTTTGCATGAGCACCGTCTTGCCGGTGCGCGGCGGCGACACGATCAGCGCGCGCTGGCCCTTGCCGAGCGGAGAGACGATGTCGATCACCCGCGCAGACTTGTCCTTGATCGTCGGGTCAAGCGTATCGAGCTTGAGCTTCTCGTCAGGATAGAGTGGCGTCAAATTGTCGAAATTGACGCGGTGGCGAACGGTCTCGGGATCGTCGAAGTTGATCGTCGTCACCCGGGTCAGCGCGAAGTAACGCTCACCCTCCTTGGGCCCGCGGATCTCGCCTTCGACGGTGTCGCCTGTGCGAAGACCGAATCGCCTGACGATCGACGGAGCGACGTAAATGTCGTCCGGACCGGCGAGATAATTGGCTTCCGGCGAACGGAGGAATCCGAAGCCATCGTTCAGCACCTCGATGGTGCCGGAGCCCATGATCTCGACCCCATTCTCGGCCTGAACCTTCAGGATGGAGAACATGAGGTCCTGCTTGCGCATCGTCGATGCGCCTTCGATGCCCATCTCCTCGGCCATTGCGACGAGGTCGGCGGGCGTTTTCTTTTTCAGTTCTTTCAAATGCATGAGTTTGTCTTTTCTTGGGGAGTTGTTCTCGAGCTCGTCAGATCAAAGCCGGAGGGCGACAGGACGTCGCCATGAGGAAGCGGGGCCGGCGAATTCAGGAAAACTGGCCGGAGCCGCTTGCGATTCGAGGTATGTCTGACGCGCCCGACTGTCAATCAGCCTTAATCGGCTGAAGCGGCGAAGCGACTAGAATGGCTTGACGATCGCCAGGACTACGATCAGCGCCGCCGCTATTCCCGGAACTTCGTTGAGCATTCTCACCGCCTTCGAGGAGAGCGGTCGTTCACCCTTCGCCAACTTCTTTCCGTATGAACCCAGCCAGCCCTGGTAGGCGCTCAACCCGACGACCAGGACCAACTTTGCGTGAAACCAGCCCTGGGTCCAGGCGCCAATGTCGAAAGCCAGCATCAGGCCGAGCACCCAGACTACGATGATCGCCGGGGTTAGGATGATCGATCGGACGCGACTCTCCCGTTCGATCCACGCCCGGTCTTCGGGCGAGCCGACAGCGCATTCCTGATGGTAGACATAAAGCCGCGGCAGCAGAAACAGGCCGGCCATCCAGAAAATCACAAAGGTGACGTGTGCGGCCAATACCCAATAATGGGCCGGGCCGAGCCAACCGATGTAATTGCTCACCTGTCCCCCTTCACCTCAGCGATCAGCTGCTCGACATGGTCGATCGGCGTGTCCTGAAGGATGCCGTGCCCGAGATTGAAGATGTGAGGACGGTCGGCGAACGCGTCAAGGACCTGTCTGGTGGCGCGCGTCAGCGCTTTGCCTCCCGCCGCAAGCGCCAGCGGATCGAGATTGCCCTGGACCGGCAGGCTCTTCGGTAATTGCTTCGCCGCCCAGAAAGGGTCGACGGTCTCATCGAGGCCGATCGCAGTGACGGCCGTCTCGCGCGCATAAGCGGCCAGCTTTCCACCTGCGCCTTTTGGGAAACCGATTACGGGCACATTCGGATGGCGCTCATGGACCGCAGCAACGATACGGGCGGTGGGCGCAATCACCCATTGCTCGAACTGCGCGGGAGAAAGGCTTCCCGCCCAGCTGTCGAACAATTGCACGACATCGGCGCCGGCTTCGATCTGCTTCGACAGATAGTCGATCGTGATCGTCTCGATCCTGCCGACGATTTCTCCAAACCGCACCGGATCCGCATAGGCCAGCCGGCGAGTCTCGCCCTGGTCTCGGCTGCCCTGTCCGGCGATCATGTAGGTTGCGACCGTCCAGGGGCTTCCGGAAAATCCAATCAATGTCTTTCCGCCACCAAGCCTGTCGCGGACTTTCGAAACGGTCTCATAGATCGGTTCGAGCCTCGCCAGGACCGGCGTCAGGTCGACCAACGCCGAATCCGCCAGCGTCGGCGTGAGCCGGGGTCCCTCGCCCGCGACGAAAGTCAGATTCTGCCCGATCGCGAAGGGTACGATGAGGATGTCGGAAAAAAGGATCGCGCCATCGAGCGCGGGGAAGCGCTCGAGCGGCTGAAGGGTGACCTCGGCCGCCGCCTCTACATCGTAGACCAGCTCGAGGAAGCTTCCCTTGTCCTGGCGCAACTTGCGATATTCCGGAAGGTAGCGGCCAGCCTGGCGCATCATCCACATCGGGACCGGATCGCGCCGCTCTCCGTTCAGCACCGCCAGCAACGGCTTGTCGACACGCGGCTTCGGAGGCTTGGCAGGCACGGAAGCCACCCTTCTTATTCTCCTTATATATTTAGTTTCTAAGATTGATGATGTGATTGGGCGGAGGGTTGCGGGATTTAGGCGCGGCTCCCGGAATTGCCAACAAGGGCGGGATAATCGCCCTCTCGTGAAGTAAACGAGTCGCGCGATTCCTGCCCATGATTCACAAGCTGGTGATGGATTTTGTCCCCGTGGATGAATCGTCGAAATGGGGCGCAAGGTCGGTCTGGAAATGACCGGTTGAGATGCTCCCCAGCACCGCGCTAGCTTTGCTTCGCGGCTTTTCCACAAGGTTGTTCTTTTGACCCTGATTCTCGCTTCGACCAGTTCGATCAGGCGCCGGATGCTCGATGCGGCGGGCGTCGAATATCAGGCGACGAGGCCGCAGGTCGACGAGGACGAGCTGAAGCTCGGCCTGACTCACCTCGAGGATATGGCTTTGCAGCTCGCTAGCGCCAAGGCGGTGAGCATTCCGGGTGAGTGGGTGATTGGAAGCGACAGCGTCGTCAGCGCCGGCGGACGCCTGTTCGACAAGCCCCGCGACCGGGATGAAGCCGCCGAGCATCTTCGCTTCTTCTCCGGCAAGCCGATGCGACTGACCAGCGCGGTCGCGCTTGCACATGGCGGAACGCTCGACTGGTCGCATGTGGAAAGTGCAACGCTGCAAGTCCGGCCGCTCTCCGAAGATTTCATTGCTGAATATCTCGATGCCGAATGGCCCGAGGTCGGCTACACTGTCGGCGTGTTCCGTTTGGAAGCTCGAGGCGTCCAGCTGTTCGATCGCATCGACGGCGATCACTTCACGATCCTCGGCATGCCGCTCATACCACTGCTTGGCGCGCTCAGAACGCGCGGATTGCTGTCTTCATGATCAAGATCGCGCTCACCGGGTCAATCGGCATGGGGAAGTCGACCGTCGCAAAGATGTTTGAGAAAGCGGGTGTACCGGTGTTCGACGCCGACGCGGTCGTCCGCCGATTGCAGGGCCCGGGAGGCGCGCTGGTCGAAAAGATCGGCGAACTATTTCCGGGGACGGTGCGCAGCGGAACGCTCGACCGCGAATGCCTCGCGCACATCGTGCTCGCCGACCCGTCGAAGCTCAAGGCGCTCGAAGGCATCGTGCACCCGACGGTCCAGGCCTGGCGCGAGGCGTTTGTCGAAGAGCATTCGGAAGCATCGGCCCTGATTTTCGAAATCCCGCTGTTGTTTGAGACCGGCAGCGAAAAGCAGTTCGACAAGGTCGTAGTGGTCTCGGCTCCGCTTGAGGTCCAGCGAGAACGCGCCCTCGCCCGGCAGGGAATGACGTCCGCCAAACTCGATTCAATCCTGGAGCGGCAGACGCCCGACGAGGAGAAAAGGCGTCGCGCCGACTTCGTCATCGACACCGGCACCGACCTATCCACAACTGAAGCCCAGGTGCGCGACATTCTGGCTTGCCTCGGAATCGCAGCGAGTGGATAGATTCCAACGTGCGGGAAATCGTCTTCGATACTGAAACCACCGGCCTCAATCCCGCGAGCGGCGACCGGATGGTCGAGATCGGCTGCGTCGAAATTTACAACCGCGTCGAAACGGGCCGCCATTTCCATGCCTATTTCTTTCCCGAGCGCGACATGCCGCACGATGCAGAGCTCGTGCACGGCCTCAGCGCCGCGTTCCTTTCCGACAAGCCTCTCTTCTCGGAATCAGCGGAGGCGTTGCTCGATTTCCTCGAGGATTCGCCGCTGGTCGCCCATAATGCCGGGTTTGACTTCGGCTTCCTTAATTTCGAGTTGGAGCGGTGCGGGCGGCCGGCAGTGTCAATGACGCGGATGGTCGACACGCTGACCCTCGCGCGTTCGAAGCACCCGGGTGCAAAGCACAGCCTCGACGCCTTGTGCGTGCGCTTCGGGATCGACCGCAGTCATCGAATCAAGCACGGCGCCCTGCTCGACGCGCAGCTACTTGCCCAGGTTTATGTCGAGCTGACCGGCGGACGGCAGATCGGGCTGGGTCTCGTCGCCGATACCAGCAGGGTCTCCGTCCAGGCCTCGGCTAGGCCGGTCACGATTCGAGAACCGCGCCCTGCGCGTCCTCACTTCGCCGCAGCGGAGGAACTGGAGCGGCATCGCGCGTTTATTGCTCAACTCGTCAATCCGCTCTGGGCAAGCTTCGCCGTCAGTTGACGGCGGCTTTTGGCGGGTCCTAAGCGGCCGCCGGTCGGAAGGAGCAGGGTAGTGGACGTCAGGGTCGCAGACCATCAGGTCGATACCAGCGAATCGGTGCATCAATATGCGCAGCAGCGCATCGAGGAGATCACCCAGAAATATTTTTCGCGAGCGGTCGGCGCCAACGTTACCTTTGGTCGAGCCGCCGACAACGGATTCACCTGCGATATTGTCGCGCCCGTCCTGCAGGGGGTGGTCCTCAAGGCCTCGCACAGCGCGCGTGAGCCGCAGATGGCGTTCAACGGCGCGGCCGATCGAATCGAAAAGCAGCTCAGGCGCTACATGCGCCGGCTGAAGGACCGGAAGGCCGAAGACAATAGCCAGGCCTATGTCGAGAATGCCGCTTACACGATCTTCTCGGCGTCCCAGTCGGACAATGATGAGGAGGCCGCGCATCCGGCGATCGTCGCCGAAACGCGCGTTGATATTCCCGAAGCGAGCGTCTCCGATGCGGTCATGATGATGGACCTCAGGAACACCAACGCCCTGATGTTCAAGAACAGCGGCACTGGCGAATTCAACATGATCTATCGCCGTGAGGACGGAAACATCGGCTGGGTTGAGCCGCACGGCGACTGAACCCACTTCTCTTTCTTGAGCGGCAGTGCGACAGCCGCGGCGTTTCTTAGAGTTTGACGATGCAACTTGCCGACTTCCTGGATTTCGACGCCATCAAGACAGCCCTTCCTGGCGGCAGCAAGAAAGCCTTGCTGCAGCAGCTGGCTAATCTTGCGGCGCAGAGGCTGGAGCTCGATTCCGGCGCGATTCTCGCGAGCCTGTCGGAGCGCGAGCAGCTCGGCTCGACCGGATTCGGTCATGGAGTCGCCATTCCTCATGGAAAAATCGATGGCCTGAAGCAGATCTATTGCCTCTTCACGCGCCTCTCGGAGCCGCTCGACTACAAGGCGATCGATGGCGGACCGGTGGATCTCGTCTTCCTTCTGCTCTCGCCACCCGATGCCGGCGCCGGGCATTTGAAGGCCCTTGCGGCAATCAGCCGGGTGACGCGCAATGCTGCAACCCTCGAAAAAATGCGCGGCGCCCGGACCCGCGATGCGCTTGCCGCCGTGCTGATGGGTGCCGACGAGCGGGACGCAGCCTGAGCGACCGGCTCCCAGCGCACGTAGAGATCGCGAGCATCCTCCGGCGCGCCGCCGCTTCCGGAGATTTTGCTACGGTAATGAGAAAAGGCGATCCCGACCGCGGGTCGCTACTTCTTCTGGTGGCCAGCAGGGGCCGCCATTTCGCTTGCCTGGAGCGCGTTCTCAGCCTCGATGGAAGCTATGCCTGGCAGACTGTCGGACCCGGCGATTCGGCGAGTTCCACCGATGTTAGTGAATTCATCGGACGCCGCGCACGCTTCGACGAAGACCTCTGGGCGATCGAACTGGATATCGCAGAGCCGGAACGATTCATCGCTGAAACGACCGGTTTGGGTTGACCCCCGACGCGGGGCGGGTGAAACCTTGGGCAACAACAAGAGCGGGGGGCATCCTGCTCGGCACAGAAACGCCAAGGATGCCACGCGAGACGGGGAGTCGCAGCGGGCGCAAGCGGGAGTATTCGCAAGTAATGCGCGTCTGATATTCTGCGGTTTGCCGCAATTTCACGGTAAGACTGTTGGCTTCTTTTCGCACGGCGTTGCTGATCTGTGCTGCGCTAACCGCAACGACGATTGCTCCGGCGGAAGCCGGACCTGCCAACGAGACCTTGGTCTCGACTGCCAACGCGACTCTGGCCAAGGCGTCGATTCCCGAACTGATCGACCCCAACGGGCAGCCGCAACTGGCGCAACCGGACGCAGATACGCCCGAGACTCCGACCGACGAAGATACCGACCAAGCGGCAATCGATCCGTCGGAAGATCTCGCTTCGATGGTAGCCGATCTCCGTGGCCCCGAAGCCGGAAGTCGCGAGCTCGAATGCCTCGCCACCGGGATTTATTTCGAGTCCAAGAGCGAGCCGCTCGCCGGCCAACTGGCAGTCGGTCAGGTGATCGCCAACCGCGCCGACAGCGGCGGGCGCTTCCCTTCGACCTATTGCGGCGTGCTGTTCCAGCGCGGCCAGTTCTCTTTCCTCCATGGCGGCTCGCTGCCGCACGTCGCGCACAGCAACCGCCAGTGGCAGACCGCGGTGGCGATCGCGAAGATTGTCGACCAGCACCTCAAGGATTCGCCGGTCGGCAACGCGCTGTTCTTCCATGCGCGCTATGTGTCGCCGGGCTGGCACCTGAAGAAGGTCGCCTCGATCGGCAACCACGTTTTCTTCCGCTAATAATATTTTAGAGTTGCGGGCGGGCTGGCGGGCGAGTTCATTCTCGCCCGCCTTTCCTTTTGTTGCCATTTCGTTCTAGCAAGGAGCGATGGCCAGTCAGCTCGAGTCCCTCTGTTTCACCGATGAGCCGCCGATCGCGACCGATGTCGCGCGCGGAGTTACCCGGCTGTTCTGCCGCCAGGACCTGTTCGCGATCTGCGAGATGCCGCTTCCAAACGGCCGCCGCGCCGATCTCATGGCAATCGACGCCAAGGGCGGGCTGACTATCGTCGAAATCAAGGTGGCGAAGGCTGACCTGGTCGGCGACTGCAAATGGACCGATTACCTCGATTATTGTGACCGCTTCTTCTGGGCGGTGCCCCCGCACCTCGCTCATGTCCTCGAGGAGGAGCGCTATCTTCCATCGGATGCGGGCTTGATTGTCGCCGATCGCTACGATGCAGCGGTCGTCCGCCAGGCAGCACACCGGCCGCTTGCTCCGGCGCGCCGCAAGGCTGAACTGTTGCGCTTCGCCCGGAGAGCGGCGCGGCGGCTCGCAGGACAGATCGACCCGTCTCTCGGCGAGGCTAGTTAGCCGCGGACCTGCTCGGCTTTGGTCTCTTCCGTTCGATCACCTGCAGAATATCGCGCGTGTGCGCATCACGGGCCGCATAGTCCCGCGCCGAATATCCAGCCGCGGCGTCGGTGCGGTCCGGATCGGCGCCATGGTCAAGAAGCAACCTGACCAGCCGTATGTCCCGTTGCTGGACGGCAACGATAAGCGGCGTCTCGCCCGCCTTGTTGGTTTCGTCGACCTCTGCCCCGAGGCCGATGAGCCAATCGGCAGCCTCGTCGAAACCCACCCTCGCCGCCGTAATTAGGGGCGTATCGCCGTTCGCGCCGGCCAGATCGGGGTCGGCGCCCTTTTGAAGAAGAAAGCCCGTCCAATTCGGATCGCCGCCGCGAATCGCGATAATCAGGCCCGTATCGCCATTTCCGTCCCTGGCGTTAACGAGCGTCGGGTGGTCGGTGAGTAGCTGGGTGGCTTTGTCTCCATCACGCTTTTGCACCGCATCGATGAACTGGTGGCTGTCGGGCCCCAATTGAGCCTGGACAGGCGCCGAAAGGAACCCGATTCCCGCCACGGCAAGCACGATCTTCAACGACTTCATGGGCTTAGCCTCTTGCATCCCCGCTTGATTGCTCGCGGTTAGCAGAGCAAGGCTCGCCTTGTCATGAACAGCGAGACGCCATTTTGGGAGAAGCCGCTGGTTTCGCTGAACCGCGGCGAGTGGGAAGCGCTGTGCGACGGCTGCGGACGCTGCTGCGTTCACAAGCTCGAGGATGAGGAAACGGGGCTGCTCTATGCAACCAACGTCGCGTGCAAGCTGCTCGACCGCCGAAACGGGCGCTGCCTCGACTATAAGAACCGGATGAAGCGCGTTTCCGATTGCGTGAAGCTCGATCGGAAGAATCTGCGCGCGCTCGACTGGCTTCCGGAAACATGCGCCTATCGCCTTCGCGCCGCTGGCAAGTCATTGCCCGATTGGCACTATCTCATTTCGGGAAGCCGTGAGACGGTGCACGAGTCGGGCCAGTCGACGCGCGGCTGGACCGTCAGCGAGGACGACGCTGGAGAGCTCGAATATCATGTGGTCGAGCGACCGCTCTGAGGCCTCGCTCGAGGCCGCACTCGCCGCCCCTGTCGAAATACGACGCGTGCGAAATGCGCGGCGACTCCGGCTTCGCTTCGACGAGGCGGCCGGGATGCTCAAGCTGACCTGCCCGTGGCGTACGAGCCGGCGATCCGCGTTGGCCTGGGTGCTGGATCAACGCGACTGGATTGAGGCGCAAGTTTCGAAGGTGAAGCCCGCGGAGCCGTTTGTGGAGGGCGCGCTCATTCCAATTGAAGGCCGCGAAGTCCGGATCAGCTGGCGTGAGGATTGGCCCCGCGGTCCGCAACTGGCGGGCGATGAGCTTCGGTGCGGCGGACCGCGAGCCGGAATCGAGCGGCGGATCGAATCGTTCCTCAGGCGGCGAGCACGCGATGTCATGTCGAAGGATATCGCCGAATATGCCGCAGCCGCTGGCGCAACGCCCCGCTCGGTTACCGTCGGGGATGCAGCGAGCCGCTGGGGGAGCTGTTCTTCCCAAGGACGAATTCGGATGAGCTGGCGACTGATTCTCGCGCCGCTGGAAGTGCGCCGCTACGTCGCCGCCCACGAGGTTGCGCACCTAGTTCACCTGAACCACGGACCCGAATTCAAGGCCTTGGAGGTGAGGCTCTTCGGTCCCGGCGTCTCTCTGGCGAAAGCGCAGCTACGCAGTATCGGGCCGCGGCTGCGTCGGATCGGGCTGCGGCGGTGAGCGCGGCGGCGGCGGCGGGGGAGAAACCGCCCGTGGCTGCGGTTGGGATGGCGGCGGCAATCGCCTGATGGGCTGTTGCTGTTGCTGCGGCGGGAAGGCCTGGTCGAGTTCCTGCTGCGTCGGTTCACCGTTTGGCCCGACCATTGGCTGCTGCACTGGATAGCCCGGCTGCTGTGGCGGGGTTCCGAGGGGCATCCCGTTCTCATCCACCAGCGGGCCGATGTCGTTCATTTCGGTCATATCGTTGGTGGAGAGTTCTTCCTCGGGGGTCAGCTGCCAGTCCGGCAAAGGCACCTGGGTCTGGAACTGCTCGACCGGGCGGTTGGCGACAGCGACGGTCATGAAATCGTGGAAAGCTCGCGCGGGTGCAGTGCCGCCATAGAGGCCGGAGACGGGCTTGGAATCGTCGCGGCCCATCCAGACTCCGGTGGTCAGTCCGCTCGAGAAGCCGATGAACCAGCCGTCGCGGTTCGATTGCGTCGTTCCGGTCTTGCCCGCTACCGGGCGGCCGATCTGGGCGGCCGCGCCCGTGCCGGAAAGGACTGCGGACTGCAGAAGGTCGGTCATTTCCGCTGCAACCCAAGGCGCGACGAGAACACGACTCTCGTCCGCGTCGTGCTGGTACAGGAGCCGACCGTCAGCGGTGACGACGCGGCGGATCGCGTAGGGCGTCACCGCCACGCCATTGTTCTGGATCGACGCAAAGGCCCGGGTCATCTCGATGAGGCGCACGTCGCTCGTTCCGAGGACCATCGAGGGATAGGTTGAGATATCGGTGGTCAGGCCGAAGCGCCGCGCCATATCGGCGATCGTCGAAAATCCGACCTGCTGCCCGATCTTGGCGCTGATCGTGTTGATCGAGCGCGAGAACGCCTCGCGGAGCGTGACGGGCCCCGAATAAGTGCGAGTGTCGTTGCGCGGGCTCCATCCGTTGATCGTGACCGGCTCGTCGACGATCGTATCGGTCGGCTTCATCCCGGATTCGAGCGCCGACAGATAGACGAACAGTTTGAACGCCGATCCCGGCTGGCGCTCCGCCTGGGTCGCGCGATTGTAGATCGAGGACACATAATCCTTGCCGCCCACCATCGCACGGACCGCGCCGTCGCGATCCATCGATACCAGCGCGCCCTGCGCTCCGTCGGGCGCTCGGGCCCGAACCGCTTTGTCGGCGGCAATCTGCATGCCGGGATCGAGGGTCGTCCACACGTCGATCGGCTCGGTCGTCTGGTCGATCAGGGTGTCGAGCTGCGGAAGCGCCCAGTCGGTAAAATAGCGTACGCTGTTGTTGCCGGTCGTCTGCTGGATCCTGACTTCGGCGGGATTCGCCGAGGCGGCTTCCTCGGGGGTGATGAAGCCGTTCTTGGCCATCGTATCGAGCACCACGCCCGACCGGTTCCGGGCCGCTTCGACGTCCGCCGTCGGCGAATAATTGGACGGTGCCTTGACCAAGCCGGCCAGGATCGCCGCTTCCCCCAGGCTCAAATGGTCGGCGCCATGTCCGAAGAATTTCCGTGAGGCCGCGTCAATCCCATAAGCGCCGCCGCCGAAATAGACGCGGTTGAGGTAGAGCTCGACGATCTGGTCCTTGCTGAACTTGCGTTCGAGGGCGAGCGCGAGGACCCCTTCCTTGATCTTGCGGACGAAGGTCCGGTTGTTGGTTAGGAAGATGTTGCGTGCGAGCTGCTGGGTAATGGTCGAGCCGCCTTGGCGCCAATGGCCGCTCGAGATCCGGACTTCGATCGAGCGCGCGATTCCGATCGGGTCGACGCCGATGTGGCTCCGGAAGCGCCGGTCCTCGGTCGAAATGATCGCGGCGCGCATTTCGGGCGGGATCTGGTCGTAGGGCAGCCACTTGCCGAAGCTCGGCCCAAGCGACAGCAGCACCTGGCCGTTGGCGGCACGAACCCGGATCATCTGTCCAAGGTCGGAGCGCTTGGTTAGTTCGCCGTAGCTAGGCAGATAAGCGGTCGCGACCGCCACGGCGACGACCAGGGCGAGCAATCCGACGATTGCCGCATAAGCGACGCCCTTGATCACGCCCATCAGCGTCGAGCCCTTTCGGGAGCCGGGTTCGGAGCGCTTGCGGGCCATTCAGATTGAGGGGATAGAAAGCTGCGGTTCGCGGGACAATAGGGGTGTAGATCAACGCTCCTCATTCACAATCGAGCCGGCGAATTTCCTGAGCCAACGAGGTGGGCGACCAAAGGTTAGCCGCGGATTAACCCTGTCTTAGCTCGATCGTCGTAGTGCGTTGGCCATGGGCGGTTTCAAACCTCTTGCCCTGATGGTTGCGGCGCTGTTCGCTGCCGCCGTCGGCTCGTCGCCGGCGCGCGGTCAATGCCGCTTGTGCGAGCAGCCGACCACAGCTCCGGTGGACAACGAGAGTACCGACGACATCAAGCTCGAGATCGAAAGCAGCCTCAATTTCGACCGGCTGATCCTTTCCTCCGACGGCCAGGGCGCCGCGGTCATTCGGCCGGACGGCTCGAGCATCGCGGAAGGAGCCCTCGCAGTCGTGAGCCCGCGAGCGATGGTCGGGACAGCATCCGTCCATGGGGCTGCCGGCCGAGCCGTCAGGGTGGAGCTGCCGAAGCGGATCGAGCTCTATTCGCTCAGCGGCGGCCACATCACCCTGGACAATGTGGTTAGCGACCTTCCTTCGCTGCCGCGGCTCGATTCGGCCGGCAACCTCAGCTTCCGATTCGGCGGACGGGTCACGATTACCGGCGATTCGGAAGGCGATTATCGCGGGGATCTGCCGATCACCGTTGAATATCAATAACCGCTCGCGCGAACGCGCGGCGCAAAACATGTTCACTTCGGTGGAAAGCCTAATTGTCGATTAACCATTCCCTTGAGGGAAGCCGTAAGCGGGCAGGGTTAATAGCGGCGCCACGGGTGACGGGTTTAGAGCTCGGGCAGCCGGACTTTGACCAGTGGGGAAATCCGCAATGAAAAAGGTTCTGATCTCCGCCGGTGCGCTCGCCGCCCTGGCTCTTAGCACTCCGGCTTTCGCGGCCAACACCGCGCCGGCGACTGCTACCGTCAATATCGTCTCGCCGTTGACGCTGACCAACAACACCGCGCTGAACTTCGGCACGGTCGTCGCCAATTCGGGCGCCTTTGCTGGCGAAGTCGTCCATGTCGACATGACCGGCGCGCGCACCTGCCCCGCCACGCTGACCTGCTCGGGCGCTACCGTTACGGCGGCCGGCTTCACGATCAGCGGCACCAAGGGTCAGACCGTCGTTCTCACCATGCCGGCCTCGGTCACGCTGAACGGTTCGGTCAGCGGAACACTGAACGTCGACCTCAGCAGCGACGAGCCGACGACCAATCCGGTCCTCGACGCGACGACCGGCCTCGCCACGTTCGCTATCGGCGGCAAGCTGACGATTCCGGTTGGAACCGTCGACGGTGTCTATTCGAACACCTTCAACGTGACCGCCAACTATCAGTAATTGACCAGAGTCCGCGGCTCAGCCGCGCTCTCGACGAGGGGTCGCCGGTCTTCGGCGGCCCCTTTTCTTTGGGTTTGACGGTCATGGTTGACCGAAAATCAACCATTCCGGAGCAATAGCTGCGGCGCTTGCGGGAGCCGAAAGCGCAGAATGCCCAGCTACATCCGCCTTGCATTGCTGTTCCTGTGCGCCGCGGGTTTCGCGGCCCAGGTCAATGCGGCCTCGCAAACCGCATCGGTCAAGGCGACCGTGGTCAAGCCGCTCACCCTGACCAAAATTCAGGATCTCAGCCTCGGGACGGTGACGCTGAAGCCCGGCAATTGGTCCGGAGCAGCGGTCGGGATCTCGCGCACCGGAGTGCTCAGCTGCGCGAACGGCAATACTATCTGCACCGGCAGCGCGGTGCCGGCCCAATTCAACGTCACGGGAAGCAACAGCCAGACGGTGAAAGTCACGGCGCCAAATGTCACGATGGTCAACCAGGGCGACGCCACCAAGACGCTGATCCTGACCGTCGACGCGCCGGCTACGATTTCGCTTCCAAACTCGGGAAGCAAGGGTCTCGATTTTGGCCTTGGGGGCTCGATTACGCTGAGCTCGACGACCGCCAACGGCACCTACAGGGGGACGCTGAACGTCACCGTCGATTACCAGTGAGGAAATAAAAGATCATGGTTGACCGAAAATCAACCATTCCGGAGCAAAGACGAGGCGATTGATCCAATCTGGATCCAAGTGGGGGATCGCCAGTGTTCGCATTGACCAGGAAAATCGCACCGGCCGTGCTTGCGGCTGCGCTCCTCACCGGAGTGCCGACGCCCGCGGGTGCGGGCGTGGGCGACCTTCTCGTCGCACCGACCCGGATCATCCTAGACGGGCGCAAGGGCACCGAGATCGTACTCAACAATATCGGCGATGAGCCGGCAACCTATCGCATCTCGGTCGAATTCCGGCGCATGACTCCCGATGGAAACCTCGAGGACGTGAGCGCGCCGACGCCGCAGGAGCAGGCGGCGGCCGACATGATCATCTACGCGCCGCGGCGCGTGACCCTGCCGCCGAACGAGCCGCAATCGATCCGCATCGCCGCCCGCCCACCCCAGGGGCTTCCTGACGGCGAATATCGCGTTCACCTGCTGTTTCGGGCGGTCCCGCCCTCGAATCCGGTGGCCGTGACGCCAGCCGATCAGCCCAAGGGCCTGCAGTTCCAGCTCACCCCTATCTACGGCGTGACGATCCCGGTGATCGTCCGCCTCGGCAATCTCCAGGCCACCGCGGGAATCTCCAACGTCGCTCTCAACAAGAGCGACGGCAAATCGACCATCGACCTCGATTTGACCCGATCGGGCTCTCGCTCGACCTTCGGTGAAGTTCGGGTGCTCAAAGCCGGGGTGAAAGACCCGATCGCCATCCAGAAGGGCGTCGCGGTCTATACCGAGATTGCGACGCGGCACCTCTCGATACCCGTAGACGATGCCTACAAAGGCGAAATCGCCGGGCCGGTCACCGTCCAATATATCGAGACATATCAGGACGGGAACGAGAAGCTGGCCGAGACCCAGGCGGTCCTGAGGTAGGCGCGGAGCGGGCGCAAGGAGCTCATCCGTGCTTTCCGGCCGCAAGTGGCTGCGCAAGGCGGCGATGCTGCTGGCGCTCGGCGTCGGCAGCGTCGGCGCGTCCGCGCCTGCCCCGACCGCAACGGCCGCCAGCTGGACCGCGAATCCCGACGATCAGTTCCTTCTCGACGTTACCATACACCAGCTCCGGCTGGGCGACGGCGCACGCGCCTACAACACACCCGAAGGGACATGTGTCGTCTTAGGCGACTTTTTGACCGCGCTCGACGTGCCCATCAAGATCGATCTCGCGGCGAAGAAGGCGAGCGGCTGGGCGTTCAAGGAAAACAACCGGATTACAATCGATTACGCCGCCTCTACCGTCAGCTACGGCGGCACGAGCGAGCCCATCGCACCGGGCACGATCCGTGAAACGCCCGACGGATGGTGCGTTCAGGCGAGCGCTCTGACGCGCTGGTTCGGCATCAAGGTCAATGCCATGACCTCGGGCTCGGTCCTTCTTCTTCAGTCCAAGGACAAGCTCCCGGTCGAGTTGGCGATGGAGCGAGAGGCTCGAGCGGCGCGGATTCACCCCGCGAAGCTGGATCTCGCCGGCTTGCCGCAAGTCCGGATCCCCTATCGGATGTGGCGGTCGCCTGCGCTCGACTTCATCGTCAGCGCCGGAGTGACCTATCGCGCCCAAGACGGGCTCAAGGTCGATCGGCAATCCTCCGTTTATGCTGCGGGGGAAATTGCGCGTCTCTCGTACGATGCGCAAATCACGACCAATCAGCGGGGCATCCCCTCCGCGCTCCGCCTGCGCGCATACAGATCAGATCCCGATGGCCGGCTTCTTGGGCCCGCCAAAGCGACCCATTTCGGCTTCGGCGATGTCGAGGGCTTCGACAGCAAGCTGACCGGAAGCGCTTCGTTCGGCCGTGGTGCAGTCATCACCAACCGACCGCTGACCGCGCAAACTGCGTTCGACAAAAGTCATTTCGAGGGCGACCTGCCGGCGGGTTGGGAAGCGGAAATCTACCGCAACGACGAGCTGCTCGGTTTTGCCAAGGCGAATTCCGACCAACGATATGTCTTTGATAATGTGCAGCTTATCTATGGT
>Ga0207694_10002096_pt1 | contig 16474 bp, 5 predicted proteins | sample KBSC34metaG_FD_184353 | JGI IMG/M metagenome (GOLD analysis project Ga0207694, IMG submission 184353) | Corn rhizosphere microbial communities from Kellogg Biological Station, Michigan, USA - KBS C3-4 metaG (SPAdes) (version 2) | ecosystem: Host-associated > Plants > Roots > Rhizosphere > Soil... | reverse complement strand
AAGACGACATGCAGCACGACATGTATCGTCCCGCCGGCTACCACTATCTGAAGGGCGCGGTGGACGGCAGCGGCAAGATCACGGCGTGGAAGAACCACTTCGTGACTTTCGGCACGCCGGTCGATCCGAACGCGCCGCCGAGCCCGACGCCGGCTGGCTACGCCACGGCCGCGAACATCGCAGGCATCCAGTTCCCGGCGCTGTTCGTCGAGAATTTCGACTTCGGCGACACGAAGATGCCGCTTGGCATTCCCACCGGCGCCCTGCGGGCGCCCGGCAGCCACGCGTTCTCGTACGTGTTCCAGTCGTTCATCGACGAGCTCGCGGAAGCGGCGGGGAAGGACCCGGTGCAGTTCCGTCTGGATCTTCTGGCCAGCCAGAAGTACCCGGCGCCGGAACGCGGCGGTGACGGCTTCGACGCCAAGCGCATGATCGACGTCGTGAAGCTGGTGGCCGAGAAATCGAACTGGAGCGCGCCGCGCCCGAAGGGGACCGCGGTAGGGATCGGTTTCCAGTACAGCCACCGCGGCTACTTCGCTGAAGTGGCCGAGGTGACGGTCGACGCGAACAAGCGCGTCAAGGTGAACAAGGTGTGGGTGGCGGGCGACATCGGGAGCGAGATCATCAACCCGATGCACGCGGAGAATCTGGTGCAGGGCGGCGTGATCGAAGGCATCAGCCACTTGATGCAGGAGATCACGTTCAAGGACGGCGCGGCCGTCCAGAGCAACTTCCACCAGGTGCCGCTGCTCCGGCTCGCGCAGGCGCCGCCGGTCGTCGAGGCGCACTGGGTGAAGAGCAACAACCCGCCCACCGGCCTCGGCGAGCCGTCGCTGCCGCCGGTGCTGCCCGCGATCACCAACGCCATCGCGAAGGCGTCGGGCGTTCGTGTGCGCTCGCTCCCGCTCAGCAAGCACGGCTTCCGCTGGGCGTAGCAGTCGTAGGGCCGCCTTGAGGCGGCCCGACCATCGAGGGCCGGCGACTTACATCGCCGGCCCTTTCATTTCTCCGCACCGCCTTACAGGCCTTACCCGCCTTACGCGCCCTACCCGCCCCAGTAGTCCGCCAGCTCGGAGGCGAGCGCTTCGATGGTCTGGCGCAGCTGGTCGACCGACATCGACGCCAGCTGCAGGAAAGCGGCAACGACGAGAGCAACGATTTCCATACCACTGCATACCGCTGCTCGCTCCGGCGGTTACAGCTCCCTCATACAGGGTATGGGCGTTGTCATGAGCGCTCTGACAGAATGACCAGCTACCACGTTTGAATTAATCCCTTGAGGTAGGCTCACTCGGCGGATTAATACCTCTGATGGAGTAGTGGCAGTCTGGCCATCGGCGATTCAAGAATCCGTAGCGCCAAAAATCGAGGATTTGGATAGCACGCCAGGCTGCATTGATGTTCCCCCGTAAATAGTTGATTCTGCGTGGCCCTCACGAGCCCATCCGTGGGCAGGCGAATTGCCTAATAGGAAGCGTTTAGCTCGAATCTGACAGCCGTAGCCGGTTGAAGCCGGCGAAGGAGAGAGAAACTCATGCGCCATGTCGCGAAGGTCGCGCTGTTAGCGGCCATCGTTCTGTTCCCTGTTCTTGCTCACGCCCAGTCGATCACGGGCGTGGTGCGTGACGCATCCGGCGGCGTGCTGCCCGGCGTCACCGTTGAAGCGGCCAGCCCGTCTCTGATTGAGAAAGTCAGAACCGTTGTGTCGGACGGCAGCGGCCAGTTCCGTCTGGAGAACCTCACGCCCGGCACCTACACGGTTACCTACACCCTGCCCGGCTTTACCACCGTGAAGCGCGATTCGGTCCAGGTGACGACCGGTGTCACGGTGACCATGAACGCCGAGATGCGCGTCGGCGGCGTGCAGGAAACGATTACCGTCACCGGCGAAACGCCGGTGGTGGACGTGCAGAACAGCACCCGCGTGCAGCGCGTCCTCGACGACTCCGTCGTGGCGGCGCTTCCCGCGTCGCGCGGCTATGGCAACCTGCTGGCGACGGTGTCGGGCATTCAGGCCAACGGTATCCAGAACAGCGGTATCGCTCCTGACATGATCTTCTTCACCTCGCGCGGCGGCCGCAGCAACGAAGGCACCGTGCAGATCGACGGCATGAACGTCGGTTCGGCGTTCAACGGCGGCGGCGTGGCCGGGTTTGGTTACGACACGCAGGGCGCGGCCGAAGTGCAGGTGACGGTGGCCGGCGGCCTCGGTGAAGCCGATCGCGGCGGCCCCGCGTTCAACATGGTGCCGAAGACCGGTGGCAACAGCTTCGCCGGGACCTTCTTCGGCAACATCGCCGGCAAGTGGTCGCAGGGCGACAACGTGGACGACACGCTTCGCTCGTACGGCATTCCCAACGCCGCCGCGATCATCCGCAGCTGGGATAGCAGCTTCTCGATGGGCGGACCGATCATGCGCGACCGCGTGTGGTTCTACGGCACGGCGCGCACGTTCGGCAGCTACAACGACATCGCTGGCCGCTTCGCCAACGCCAACGCCGGCAACCCGCTGCGCTGGGACTACGTCGTCGATCAGAGCATCACGCAGCGCTCGGCAACCAGCCGCAAGATCGGGAGCGGCCGCGTCACCAGCCAGCTGTCGCCGCGCAACAAGGTGAGCGCATACTACGACTACCAGAAGGTGTGCGAAGGCAGCTCCTACGTAGAGGACGCCAGCCAGTGCCGCGTTCGCGGCGACAACTGGATCGCGGTGGGCGGCTTCGGCAACTGGTCGCCGGAGTCGACGCACTCGCGCGACAACTCCGAGCACATCATGCAGTTCTCGTACACCGCACCGGTGACGAACAAGCTGCTGATCGACGCGGCGTTCTCGCAGTTCTTCAGCAACTGGGGCGGCCAGACGCCGGCCGGCGCGCTCGACGAGCAGCCGTTCATCCCGGTCGTCCAGCAGATCGTCGGCCCGTCGACCGGAATTCCGGTTGCCGGCATGCCGTACCACGGCTTTGCCGGCCTGGCCAACAACCACCAGACCCACAACGTGTGGCGCGCGTCGGCGTCCTACGTGACCGGCGCGCACAGCATGAAGGCCGGGTACATGGCGGCCTACGAAGTGACCGACATCTTCGGCAATTTCCCGGATCACGGGCTGCAATATCAGTTCGGCTTCGATCCGGTCAATGGCATCGCGCCGAACCAGATCACGCAGCGCATCACGCCGTGGCAGCAGGCCAACCGCACCCGCTACGACGCGTTCTACGTGCAGGATCAGTGGACGCGCAACCGGCTCACGCTGCAGGGCGCGCTGCGCTACGAGCACGCCTGGAGCTTCTTCCCCGAAGGGCTGAACGGTCTGCTGGCCGATAGCGTCTTCGGCGGCCCGAAGTTCACGCTGCCCTACAAGAAGGGCGTCGAGGGCTACAACGACATCGCGCCCCGCATGGGCATGGCGTACGACGTCTTCGGCAACGGCAAGACGGCGGTGAAGGTGAACCTGTCGAAGTACTTCCAGTCGGCGGCCAACGACGGCGTCTACATCAACACGAACCCGGCGTCGACGTTCGCGCAGACGGCCACTCGCGCCTGGAACGACGGCAACCACAACTTCGTGCCCGACTGCGACCTGAAGAGCCCGGCGCTGCAGGACAACCTGGCGTCCGGCGGTGACCTGTGCGGCGCGGCCAACCCGGCGAGCTTCTTCGCGTTCGCGCAGAACCACTCGCTCGGCACGGCCACGATCGTCAACCCGGCCCTGCTGAGCGGCTGGGGCGTGCGTCCGTACGACTGGCAGTTCAGCGCCGCCGTGCAGCAGCAGATCGTGCCGCGCATCTCGGCGGAGATTGGCTATAGCCGCCGGTGGTGGGGCAATTTCACCTACACCGACAACCGCGCGATCAGCGCGTCGGACTTCGACACCCTGACGTTCAACGTGCCGAGCGACCGCGGCCTGCCGAACGCCGGGCAGCCGATCTCATACGCACTGCTCAACCCGTCAGGGTTCGGCAAGCAGGACAACTACCTCACCAAGGCAAGCGACTACGGTGATGTGACCGCGTACTGGCAGGGCGTGGAGCTGACGGTCAACGCCCGTACGACCAACGGCCTGGTCCTGCAGGGCGGCGTCACGACCGGTGCCGGCACGCGCGACAACTGCGACGTCACCTCGAAGGTGCCCGAACTGCTCATCGTGCTCGGTGTGCAGCAGCCAATCGCCTCGTGCCACGTCCAGGAACCCTGGCTGCCGGCATGGCGCGGTCTCGTGAGCTACACGGTGCCGAAAGTCGACGTCCAGGTCAGCGCCATTCCGCGTTCGGTGCCGAATCTGGCGGCGACGAACGACCCGGCGTCGAACGGTGCGTCAGCGGCGGCCAACCTGATCGTGGCGAACGGCGTCGTGGCTCCGATTCTCGGCCGGCCGCTCGCGGGCAACGCGTCGAACGTCACCGTGAACCTGGCGCTGCCGGGCGCGGTATACCCGGAGCGTCTGAACACGATGGACATGCGGGTGTCGAAGATTCTCCGGTTCGGCCGGACCCGCAGCAACGTCGGCATCGACCTCTACAACATGTTCAACGCGAACACGGGGACGGCGTTCAACGGCACCTACGGTCAGCTGACGACCAGCGGTCTCGCGAACACCGCACCGTGGCTGCGGCCGACGTCGATCCTCAACGCTCGATTCGTGCGCTTCAACGCGACGATCGACTTCTAGGGCCGGCTCGCGTCGCTCGCCGGTGAGGCCGGTGGGGCTGGGTAAGGCGGGTAAGTCCGAAGGGCCGGCGAGTTCACACTCGCCGGCCTTTTCTTTTTTGCGCGCGGATTCCGCTAGAAGCTCGCGGGTATTCGCATTCAGTATTACCGGCTGCTTGAAATGGTATGGAGGTAAACCCGGTAAGTGCTCGATCCAAAGAGAATTGCTTTTGATACACTGCGCGGCTAATTCGTTTGGATTAGCTGAACGTTGATTCTCGCTCGGCATGAATGCTGGTGTAGGGCGGGCGAAAAAGGAGTGAACAAGGCCATGCGATATGTTGCGAAGGCTGCGCTCTTGGCGGCCATCGTTCTTCTCCCAGGCGTTGTACAGGCCCAGTCGATCGCCGGCGTCGTGCGTGACGCGTCCGGCGCGGTGCTCCCGGGTGTGACGGTCGAAGCGGCCAGCCCGGTTCTCCTCGAAAAGGTGCGCACGGCGGTTTCCGACGGCACCGGCCAGTTCCGCATTACCGATCTGACTCCGGGCACCTACACGGTTACCTACACGCTTCCGGGCTTCGTGGTCGTGAAGCGCGAAGCCGTCGAACTGAGTGGTAACGGCGTCGTCACCCTGAATGCCGACATGCGCGTCGGCGGCGTGCAGGAGACGATCACCGTCACGGGTGAGACGCCCGTCGTGGATGTTCAGACCAGCACACGGCGTACGACCGTGCTCGACGACTCGGTGGTCTCCGCGATCCCGGCGTCGCGCGGCTACGGCAACCTTCTCTCCACCGTCGTCGGCATCTCTGGTACCGGCCTCGACGTGAGCTCCAACGTGTCGACGAACTTCTTCACGTCGCGCGGCGGCCGTGGTAACGAGGGCACGATTCAGATCGACGGCATGAACGTCGGGTCCGCATTCAACGGCGGCGGCGTGGCCGGCTTCGGCTACCCGACGGCAGGATCGCAGGAAATCCAGGTGACGGTGTCGGGCGGCCTCGGTGAAGCCGACCGCGGCGGCCCGCAGTTCAACATGATTCCGCGCACCGGCGGCAACACCTTCGCCGGCACGTTCTTCCTCAGCACCGCCGGTTCGTGGTCGCAGGGCAGCAATCTCGACGACGAGCTCAAGAGCTACGGCATCGCCGAATCGCCCAAGTTGATCAAGAACTGGGACACGGACATTGCCGTGGGTGGGCCGATCGTGAAGGACCGTCTCTGGTTCTTCAACGACGTCCGGAGCTACGGCCAGTACAACGACATTCCCGGCCTCTACGCCAACAAGAATGCCGGCAACGCGAGTTCCTTCTTCTACGATCCCGATACCAGCCTGAAGGCGCGCGCGGCCAACTCCAAGATGATCGAGGCCATTCGCCTGACTGGCCAGCTGACCCCGAAGAACAAGCTCGGGTTCTACTACGACTACCAGAAGAACTGCGGCGGCTCGTCGTTCGACAAGGGCGGCAACCAGTGCCGCAGCCGCGGCGACGACTGGGTGGCGCTCGGCGCCATCGGCGGGTTCGGTTCCACGTCGCCCGAATCGGGCAACGTGTGGGACGACCGCGAGAAGATCGTTCAGGCGACGTGGACGTCCACGCTCACCAACAAGTTGCTCCTCGAAGCGGGCCTGTCGTCGTTCAACAGCCGCTGGGGCGGTCAGATTCCCTCGGGCGTCAACCTCGATCTCTCGCCGGTGACCGAAACGGTTCCGGGCATCCCGGGCGGCGGCGGCACGAACGTCCCCGTCGGCACCTTCGCCTATCGCGGTTGGGCCTCTGCCCCTTCCAACGACCAGCAGCACAACGTGTGGCGCGCGTCCGCGTCCTACGTCACCGGTGCTCACAGCATGAAATTCGGCTATCAGGCCGCGTATCAGGTGCAGCACCAGACGCAGAACGACAACAACACGGCGCTGGCGTACACGTTCGCCAATCGCGTGCCAGCGTCGCTCACCATGCGCATCGCGCCGCAGGGCTTCAGCAACCGCACGCGCTTCGACGCCTTCTACGTCCAGGACCAGTGGACCAAGGGCCGCGTCACGCTGCAGGGGGGCCTGCGCTACGAGCACGCGTGGAGCTGGTTCCCCGGCGGCGGCGAGAACGGCGTGTTCGCGCCGTCGCGCTTCCAGCCGACGCCGTACCAGTTCCCCGAGTCGAAGGGCGTCACGGGCTTCAACGACCTCACGCCGCGCATGGGCGCCGCGTGGGACGTGTTCGGCACCGGCAAGACGTCCGTCAAGGGCAACTTCAGCAAGTACCTGCAGCCGGCCAACAACGAAGGGCCGTTCATCATCGGCAACGCGGCGGCGTCGTTCACGGCCACCACGGCGCGCAGCTGGAGCGACACCACTGGGTTGGGGATCAACGGCGACTTCGTCCCACAGTGCGACTTCATGAATCCGGCGGCCAACGGCGAGTGCGGTCCATGGCTCTCGTCCGCATTCGGCAACGTCAACAACGTGACGCGGGTCAATCCTGCGGTGCAGCACGGCTGGGGCGTGCGACCGTACGACTGGCAGTACGGCGTAGGTTTGCAGCAGGAAGTGCTGCCGCGCGTGTCGGTGGACGTGAGCTGGAACCGGCGCTCGTGGGGCAACTTCTTCGTGACCGACAACATGGCGGTGAGCCCGTCCGACTACACGAAGGTGACGATGACGGCGCCGCAGAGCTCGAAGCTCCCGAACGGTGGCGGCTATCCCGTGGTGTTCAACATCCGGAATACCAACAACGTGGGCATCGGCGCGCTCGACAACTACTACACGGCGGCCAGCGACTACGGCGACTGGACGGCCTACTGGCAGGGGATCGACTTCAGCGTCAACGCGCGCATGCGCCGCGGGCTGGTGTTGCAGGGCGGTTTCAGCAGTGGCGCCGGCCACCGCGACAACTGCGAGGTGACGGCCAAGGTGCCGGAGCTTCTGGCGATCAACTTCCCGTTCGTCACGCAGCAGATTTCGTCGTGCAAGTACGACGAGCCGTGGCTGACCACGTGGCGTGGTCTCGCTACCTACACGATCCCGAAGGTGGACGTGCTGATCAGCGCGACCGGCCGGTCCACTCCCAACGTGCAGCCTGATGCCGGCGGCACGCTCGTGGGCACCAACGGCGCGTCGCTCGGGGCCAACTTCAACGCGGGGAACGCCAACATCAGTGGTGGTTCGCTGGCCATCGGTGTGCCGTTCCAGGGCGTGAACATGGTGACTCAGGGGCAGTTGTATGGTGAACGGGTCAACGCCCTCGATCTCCGGTTCGGCAAGAATCTGCGGTTCGGGCGCACCAAGACCAACGTGGCGCTCGACCTCTACAACCTGTTCAACGCGAACACGGGCACGGCGTTCAACCAGGCGTTCGGCACGGACGGAACCACGTTCCTGCGGCCGACCGCCATCCTGAACCCGCGGTTCGTCCGCTTCAACGTCACGTTCGACTTCTGAAAAGGCTTCAGGCCTCGGGCTTCGGGCTTCGGGCTTCAGGCCTGGTGAAGGGCCGGCGGTTCAGACCGCCGGCCCCTGTTACGTACGGCGTTACACTGCGGCCCTGAAAACGAGGAGCAAGATGGGCAACCGACGCACATTTCTCAAAGCGGGCGCGTTGGGCGCCGCCGGCACGCTGCCGCTTGGCTGGAAGGCGATCGCGCAGGAGGCCACGACCGCGAAGGAGGGCGTTGGCAGAAGCGTTGACCGAACGGTCAAGCTGACTGGCGACGGCGTGGCGCTCTCGCCGGCGGAGTACGCGCGTTTGGTGGTGCGCTTGGCCGACGAGAAGAGCCTCGTGCCGGACTCGTACTCGATCGGCGGCGTCGTCGAGGAACTGGAAAACGCCGTCGCGCGTGTCTTGAAGAAGGAGCGCGCGGTCTTCATGCCGACCGGCACGCTGGCGAATCACCTGGCGATCCGAGCGCTATCGGGTGGACGCGGCCGTGTTGCGGTCCAGGAACTCAGTCACATCTATCAGGACAGCGGCGACTGCGTACAGACGTTGAGCGGTCTGCCGATGATGCCGCTCTCGCCGGGCTCGGCCACGTTCAAGGCCGACGACCTGCAGCGGCTGATCGACGGCACGAAGACCGGCCGAGTGGCGACGCCGCTCTCGGTCGTCTCGATCGAGACGCCCGTGCGCCGTGCCACGGGCGAGATGTTCGATGCGGCCGAACTGGAACGGGTCGTCGCCGTGGCGAAGGCGAACGGTACGCGCCTGCACCTGGACGGCGCGCGCCTGTTCCTTCAGTCGGCGTACAGCGGGCGGCCGGTCGATGCGTACGCGCAGCCGTTCGACACCGTGTACATCTCGCTTTACAAGTATTTCAACGCGCCGTCGGGCGCCATCCTTGCCGGTCCGAAAGCGTTGCTCGACGATCTGTTCCACACCCGGCGGATGTTCGGCGGAGGTCTCGCGGAGACGTGGCCGTTCGCGCTCGTGGCCTTGCACTACTTCGATGGATTCGGTGCCCGCTACAGCGCCGCGGTGCGAGCGTCGAAGGAATTCCTGTCGGTGATCGGGCGTGACACGGCGTTCCGGGTGGAGCCGGTCAGCAACGGCACCAATCTGTTCCGCTTGGAAGTGCCGGCCGCCAATCCGGCGCAATTTCGCGCGCGACTGGCAGCCGACGGAATCGTCCTGGGAGCGCCGAACGCCGCCGGGCGCTTCATCGTCGCCGTCAACGAGACGTTCACGCGGTGGCCAGTCGCGGATCTCGCGTCGGCGTTCGTGAAAGCGGCGAAAGCGTAGGTGCGATCAGCGTTTCGCGAACGGCGTGCGCGCCGTGATCCCCTTGCTTTCGGTGATGGTGATGATCTGGCCTGCCGCGATACCGGTGATCACCTCGGGCGTCCTGCCGTTCGGCCAGCGGATTTCCAGCCGATCGATCTGCTTTACCGCGCCCAAGCCGACGTGCACGCGCAGATCGTGCTGCGCCAGGTAGCTCGATCCCGCCTTCACCTCGCGGACCTGCGTGGCGGTCCCAACCGTCGCGCGAAGCCGCGCGCCGACCGCACTGCGGTTGCTCACGGTGCCTACGAGCTTCACGAGCACCGCGTTGGTGCCCGGCACGCCGCCGTTGCGCAGTAGGTCCGCCGGCCCGTTGTTGTTCACCGCCAGCAGATCGAGGTCGCCGTCGTTGTCGATGTCGGCCGCCGCCAGCGCGCGCCCGACCCGCTCGGCCGCGAAGCCGGCACCCGCCGCCGACGACACGTCGCGAAACCGTCCGCTGTCGTTGCGCAGCAGCACGCGGCGTTGCGCTTCCTTGGCGCCGGGGCGCACGTGCCCGGGGCTGTTCATCACGTGTCCGTTCGCGATCGCCAGATCGAGATCGCCGTCGTTGTCGGCGTCGAAGAACAGCGTGCCGAAGCCGACGAAGGGCAGCGTCGCAGGGCCGACGCCCGTCTTGAACGTGACGTCCTCGAAGAGGCCTCCGCCCAGATTGCGGAAGAGCGTGTGCCCCTCGAATTCGTGGTTGGTGACGAAGACGTCGAGGCGACCGTCGCCGTCGAAGTCCCCGAAGTCGGTGCCCATGCCGGCGCGCGGCATGCCGTCGCTGGCCACCGAGACGCCGGCCTGCAGCGCCACCTCGGTGAAGCGTTTCCCCTGCTCGTTGTGGAGGAGGAAGTTCGGCGTCGTGTCGTTGGCCACGAAGGCGTCGGGCCAGCCGTCGTCGTCATAGTCGCCGATCACGATCCCGAGCCCGTTGCCGCGGTGATCGAAGACGCCGGCTTCGCGGCTGATGTCGGTGAACGTGCCGTTGCCGTTGTTGCGGTAGAGCACCGGCCGCAGCGGTGCGAAATTGAGCGGATGGCAGTAGACGCGGAACTCCTTGCTCGTGTCGCCGCAGAACACCTGGTTGTCCACGCGTGCGTCGACGTAGTTGACGACGAACAGGTCCAGGTCGCCGTCGCGATCGATGTCGGCCCAGGCGCAGCTCGAGCTGAAAGAAGGCGCGCCGCCGACGCCCGCGGTCCCGGTGACGTCGCTGAACGTCTTCCCGCCGTTGTTGTGAAAGAGCGCGTTCGTCCCGACGTTCGTGATGTACACGTCGGTGAAGCCGTCGTTGTCGTAGTCGGCGGCGCATCCGCCCATCCCGTACCCGGGATGCGTGAGGCCGGACGCCGCGGTGACGTCGTCGAAGGTGCCGTCGCCGCGATTGTGGAAGAGTCGATTGCGCGCCCGCCGCATCACCGCCTGATCGACGAGCGACCCGCCGTCCACGAGCAGGACGTCCTGCCACCCGTCGTTGTCGTAGTCGAGAAACAGCCCGCCGCCACTCATGATCTCGTAGAGGTGCCGCGCCGGGCTGGCGCCGCTGATGTGCGTGAAGTCGATGCCCGCTGCGGCGCTGACGTTGTCGAACTGCACGACAGCCGGTGCCGGTGGTGTACGTAGTTGCAGGCCTTCAGGCCTGCCTAGGGCGACAAGTACGGCAAGAACGACCAGGCAGACTCTCATTGCCCGGCTCCCGCGCGCCGCAGCGCATCCTGACGCGCCTGCGCGTAGAGCGCCCGCTCGCGCCGGCTGTCTTCCGTCTGGCCGGCCGCAGCGTAGGCCTCGGCCAGATGGCGATGCACGTCGGGCGGGCTGGCGGGCGTGACGGCCGCCGTCAGATGCGGGATCGCATCGGCCGCCTGGCCCGCTCGCAGCAGGGCCAATCCCAGATCGAGCTCCGCGGCGGGATCGCCGGGCTGTGCGTCGAGCGCTTTCCGGAACAGCGCCACCGCGCGCGCATGGTCGCCGTTGGCGGCGCTGACGGTGGCGTCGCGCCGCAGCGCGGCGATTTCGAATTGCCGTTGCTGCCGCGCCGTCGCGGCATCTTGCAGGCGTTGGTACTCCTGCAGCTCGCGATTGCCTTCGTCGGCGCGGCCGAGGCGGAGCAATGCCGTCGCAAGCACATAGCGGGCTTCCTTGTCGGCGGCCGCCAGCTCGGTCGCACGCATCGCGGCGGCGGCCGCCTCGGCAAAGCGTCCCGCGCGCAGGTGGACTTGCGCCACGCCGACGTACGATTCCGCGCGCCGCGGGTCGAGCATGAGCGCGACCGTATGCTCGGCGAGCGCCTCGTCGAGCCGGCCGACGCGGAAATACATCTCGGCCAGCTCGTGGTGCGCAGCGGCGTCGTTCGGGACGAGCGAGACGCGTCGCGAGAACGCGTCGATCGCCCCCTCGTAGTCCTGCTGCGAACGCCGCAGCGCGCCGAGCGACTGGAAGACGCTGTTCAAGCCGAGGAGCGGCTCGAGCGCGGCCGCCCGCACCAGTTCTTCCATCGCGCGATCGTAATTGCCCTGGCGCTGATAGGTGAGCGCCAGCAGATAGCGGGCGCGTCCCGACTCGGGCAGCGCGGTCAGCGTATCGGCCAGCACGGCGTTGGCGTCGCCGTACTGGCCGCGATCGAAGAGCGCGCGGGCGAGGTCGATGCGAGGCCGCTCGTACGACGCGTCGAGCGAGATCGCCGTCTTCAACTCGGCGAGACCGCGGTTCACGTCTTCGTTGGCGAGATGGGCGAGTCCGAGCAGGCGATGGGCTTCGCTGGTCCGCGGCGCCGCGTCCACGGCGGCCTGGAGCTGTTCGAGCGCGGCGACCACATCGCCACCCCGGAGCGCGGCGCCTGCGGCGCGCAGCCGTTCGGCAATCGACGCGGACGGCGTGACGAGCGGGTCGAGAATCGACGCGGTGCGCAGCCGGCTGACCGCGTCGTCGTATCGGCCCTCAGCCAGCGCCGCGAAGCCGTCGCGATACGCGGCGGGCGGAAAGAACGGCTCGATGTCCGGCACTTCCTGCACCAAGCCAGGGCTTACGAACGGCGCACGGTCCGGCGCGGGGACCGCGGCCGCCTGCGCCGACACGAAACGCTTCAGGGCGGCGGCGACCGCGTCGTCGGCGCCGCCGGCGGCCAGCAGCTGGCGCGCGTGCAGGTACGCGCGCAACGGGTCGGCGGGCGTCAGCGCCGCGGCGCGCGCCAGATCGTCCGCCGCGTCGCGCGCCTGGGCGGCCGTGCGTGCTTCGATCAGCCCGCGTGCCGTGAGCGCCTCGGCGCGACGGCCGTCGAGGCGAATCGCCTCGTCCAGCTGCTGACGCGCGTCCGCGAATCGGCTGCGATCGAGATATACCCCTGCCAGCGCCAGATGCATGCGAGCCGCGAGCTCCGGCGGCGCGTTTCGCACCTCGGCCGCGAGGCCGGCTTCGTAGGTCCGCACCACGGCATCCCACTGCTGCCGCGCCCGGTCCATCGTCGCGAGGCTCGTGGAAATGCCCGGCCCTTCGTCGCCGAACGCGCCGTCGAGTGCCAGGGCGAATCGCGCGAGTGCCGACGTGAACTGACCCTTCGGGTCAGCGTTCTGTGCCTGCGCGGCGGCAGCCGCGCCGAGCAGCCAGAACGCCGCAAGGCACACGCCGGCTTTGAACCACATCATGTGAAGAACTAGGGGACGCCAGCTCCGGCAGCCCGGTCGCAAAGTGTACGCGCGTCAGGTTCGAGGACCGAGTCGCGTCGACGAATCCAACGATTCGTAAGCACGCGTTCAACCCGTTGAAGCGCAGCCGGACATCGCGTGAAAATACGGGACATTTCGATGTTTTCGCCGTCCGAAACGCGGGCTCGCGTTTTGCTTCTCCCGCCGCCGCCGCCCGGATTGCCTAATACGTTTGAGTTATTTTCCGTTGACTCATCCGTGGAACCGGGCGTCTACTAGGCGCGCTGCCGCCCGGTCGCGGCAGCCAATAGAGGAGAAAGTATGCACTTAAAGAAGTGGGCGCTGGCTGTTGCCGCGGTGGCAATTGCCCTGCTGATCCCCTCGACGGCGTCTGCGCAGGCTGCTATCGCAGGCGTTGTGCGTGATGCGTCCGGAGCCGTGCTGCCCGGCGTGACCGTTGAAGCCGCAAGCCCCGTACTCATCGAAAAAGTCCGTAGCGCCACGACGGATGGCACGGGCCAGTACCGCATCACCTCGCTGCCTCCGGGCACCTACAGCGTCACGATGACGCTGCCCGGCTTTTCCACCGTCAAGCGCGAAATGCTCGATGTCGCGGGCGAAGGCATCATCACCCTGAACGGTGAAATGCGCGTCGGCGGCGTCCAGGAAACCATCACGGTCACGGGTGAAAGCCCGCTCGTGGACGTCCAGAGCACTCGCCGCCAGCAGGTCGTCGACGACGAGACCTTGAAGGCGCTGCCCGCCACCCGCGGCTACAACGCCCTGGTGTTCCTGGTGCCCTCGATCACCGGCGGCAGCAACCAGATCGACCTCATGCCCGCCATGCGCATCTTCTATAGCCACGGCGGCCGCGGCAACGAAGGCCGCGTGTCGGTGGACGGCCTGAGCGTCGGCTCGGCGTTCAACGGCGGCGGCGTGTCGGGATATATCGTCGACACCAACTCGCAGGAAATGCAGGTCGGGCTGTCCGGCGGTCTCGGCGAAACGGAAATGGGCGGCGCTACCGTCAACTTCGTGCCGAAGACCGGTGGCAACGTGTTCGCGGGCAGCGCGTTCTTCAGTTCCGCCGGCAAGTGGTCGCAGGGGAGCAACCTCGACGAAACGCTCAAGAGCTACGGCCTGTCCGATCCGCCGACGTTGTACAAGAACTGGGATTACAGCGCTTCCTTGGGCGGTCCGATCAAGCGCGACAAGCTGTGGTTCTACGGCACGTATCGCGACATCGGCTCGCACGACCAGATCCTGGGCATGTGGGCGAACCAGAACGCCGGTAACGCCAACAGCTGGACGTACGTGCCCGACAAGAACGTGCCGGCGCGCAGCGCCGTCTCCACGACGATTTCAGCCATCCGGCTGACGTCGCAGGTAACGCCGAAGAACAAGGTCGGCTTCTATTACGACTATCAGAAGCAGTGCAACGGCTCCACGCTGACCCCCGAGAAGCAGGACGGCTCCTGCCGCACGCGCGGAACCGATTGGATCGCCAGCGGCACCACGACCAACGTGGCGCCCGAGGCGGCCAGCGGTTCCCAGGGCACGCAGGGGGGCGCCTTCGGCTACGCGAACACGTACCAGAGCGTCATCCAGGGCACCTACACCTCCACGGTCACGAGCAAGCTGTTGTTCGAAGCCGGTATCTCGAGCTACATGAGCAAGTGGGGTTGGATGGAGCAGCCGGGCGCAATCACGAATCTGAATCAGGTGCTCGAGCAGAACTCGATCAACGGGATGCCCGCCAACCTCACCTACCGGGGGCTCGACTGGAACTTCAACAACATGCAGAACCCCACGCCGTGGAAGGCCGCGCTTTCCTACGTCACCGGCGCGCACAGCATGAAGTTTGGGTACCAGGGGATCTACAACCGGACCGATAACTTCAACCACTACAACGACACGCGTGTGAACTACCGGTTTGCCAGCGGCATTCCGAACCGCCTCACCATGAACTACGGCGACTTCCTGATCAAGGACCGTAGCGAGTCGGCGTCGTTCTACGCGCAGGATCAGTGGACGATGGGCCGCATGACGCTGCAGGGCGCGCTCCGCTACGACCGCGCGTGGAGCTGGTCGCCGGATGATCAGGGTATCGATCACGCCGATCGCTTTCACCCCAACCCCATCTCATTCCCGCGCACCGATGGTGTCACGGGCTTCAACGACATCACGCCGCGTGCGGGCGTGGCCTACGACCTGTTCGGCAACGGCAAGACGTCGGTCAAGGTCAACCTCGGGAAGTATCTCGAGAGCGCCAACAACCAGAACCGCTACACCCTGATGAACCCGGCGCAGGCCACGCGCTTTCAGCGCACGGTCAACCGCACCTGGAACGATCAGGGCGGGCTCGGGATCAACGGCGACTACGTTCCGCAGTGCGACCTGATGAACCCAGCGGCCAACGGCGAATGCGGCCCCTGGGATGACCAGACGTTCGGCATTCCGAAGCCGCCGGCCGCCATCAACCCGGACATCCTGCACGGCTGGGGCGTGCGTCCGTCCGACTGGCAGTTCGGCGCGTCAGTGCAACACGAAGTGCTGCCGCGCGTGTCGGCGGAAGTCGGCTACAACCGCCGCTGGTTCAACGGCTTCACGGTGACCGACAACCGCGCCACCGTGGCGTCGGACTACGACCTGTTCTCGTTCACCGCGCCGACTAGCGCCGGCATCGCGTCGCCGGTCGCCGGGCAGACGATCACGGCGTACAACCCGGACCCGACGATTGCGGCGTTGAACAACCCGTACGTGACGTTTGCCGACGACTACGGCAAGACGATCCAGTACTGGCACGGCGTGGACGTGAACGTGAACGCCCGCATCCGCAACGGTCTTACGCTGCAGGGCGGCACGAGCACGGGCCGCGGCGTGCGTGACAACTGCGAGGTCACGGCCAAGCTGCCCGAGCTCCTCAACGTCCTCGGCACGTGGCAGCGTCCCGACTCGTGCCGGGTCGTCGAACCGTGGCTGACACAAGTGCGCGGTCTGGCGGCCTACACGATTCCCAAGGTCGACGTGGCGATCAGCGCCAGCTTCCAGTTCAAACCGGGCACCCTGGGTGTCGGCGGCAACGACACGGCGACCAACGGGACGTCGGTGGCGCAGAACTACAACGTGTCGAACGCCATCGCGTCGGCGTCGCTCGGCCGTCCGCTGTCGAACGCGGCGACGAGCACGGCGGTCAACACGCTGTTGCCCGGTCAGCTCTATGGTGACCGCGTGAACCAGATCGATATGCGCTTCGCGAAGGTGCTGCGCTTCGGCCGCACGCGGACGCTGGTCGGCGTGGACCTTTACAACCTGACGAACGCCAACCCGGGCCTGACGTACAACCAGGCGTGGGGCGCGGACGGCGGCACGTGGCTGCGGCCGCAGTCGATCCTCTATCCGCGGTTCGTCCGTTTCAACGCGACGGTCGAC
>Ga0207694_10002095_pt1 | contig 16479 bp, 15 predicted proteins | sample KBSC34metaG_FD_184353 | JGI IMG/M metagenome (GOLD analysis project Ga0207694, IMG submission 184353) | Corn rhizosphere microbial communities from Kellogg Biological Station, Michigan, USA - KBS C3-4 metaG (SPAdes) (version 2) | ecosystem: Host-associated > Plants > Roots > Rhizosphere > Soil... | reverse complement strand
TGGTTCCGATAAGAAATGCTGCGGCTGACAGAGGCCCAAAGAGAAGGCGCTTCTCCATATTCAACAAGAATGTTCCTTTCTGACCGGGGGTAACGCTCCCCATGGTTCTGGACTGCCCAATGTTTTGTAGCGTTGAAGAAGAGTTAGTATAGTTCGACCTCGTTCGCTACACGCTACCGGTGCATCGCCTCAAGCACAGCTATGCATTGCCACCAGACCACTCCGGATCGAGCGATGTATCGATGACTTCTCGGATGGGTAGAGTCGTCAATTCTCGGCGGCTCGCTACAGCCCAGTCGCCATCGTAGTAGTGGGTCAGGATGTGATCGAGCCGCACCGTCGCGGCCACGATCAGCTTCGCTCAGCTGGTTAGGATCGCGCGGGCAATTGGGTGTCTTAGCGACGACGTGCTCGCCGGTAGGCGACCCATAAGGCTACGGCGACGGAGACGCAGACGGCGACCGCCGCGCCGATCGGGAATTGGTGGTGTGGTTCCATGCAGGGCCTCCGCAATGAGCTGACGTTATGGTTCATGTGAGGACGTAAGGTCCCTCGCAGGCAGCAGTTTAAACTCGGCGCATGCTGACTTCGTACCCTCAGCACATCATCCACGATGTTGGTCCGCCGATCCTTCTAGGCGACGACACGCCAAACCTGTTTCAGGTCCCTGGCTTCTCCATCCATAACGAGCTTCGAGCCATGCAGACTGTGATACCGGTGACCACCGTTTGTTTCAGAAAATTCCGTCGGTCCATCATTTCAACGTTGACGCTTCAGAAGCGGCTCCTCCCTGCTTGTTCAAATAGGCTCTGGATTCAATGACTCCGGAAGTCTTCAACTTCAACAAATTGAAGCCAAATGCCGTGCGAAACTCTTGGCGGCAGCCATAGCCCGCACCCAGAATAGCTTCTCGGATTCAAGCCGTTCTTCTTCATCACCGCTGCGGCTACCTCAAGGCTTCTGACTTCGATACGGGCACCGACCTCAGAACCGTCTTGTGGGGTTCCGCGCACAAAAAGGACGTCGCCATTCGGCATTTCCGCGACATCTGCCGCACCCAGCGGCCCGCAGGCCTTGACCCGGTGAAACGGCACACCCAGTCCCTCCAATAGGTCACGTTCCTGTCGGTTGCCGCTTATCCAAAAGCCCGATAGCCGAAGGGCCGAATTGGCATGGGCAAAATTCTCTGGCCGATCCGTAGGCGCTTTCTCGCCAGAGCCCAAAAACAGATGATGCAGTGGATTACCCACTGGGAAGGTCAAAGCGCCGCCGTCCTGCTGTACGGGCACGCCCATCGCCTTAATCCGGGTCGCCAGCGCCGGATGATTGGGTGCCCATAGTCCAAAGTAGACAGGTCCATCGCCGCGCTGCTCCTTCGCGTAATATTCCGAAGTCAGCGCATCCGTAGGCGCCAGCGCGCTGATCAACTCTAGTTCAGTCCCGTTTGGGAATTTCACGTGGGCATTGCGGATACCGTCGGCATGCAAACGCCCCGGCTTGATAGCGAACCCCATGGCGCGGAAGTCAGCCTGGGCCTTTTCCAAATCGGTCACCACGATGGGCGTGTGCTCGACCCCAATCATAAGGGGCGCTTGCGCAGGTGCCGAACTCGCGACAGACGCCAAACTCAGCAGCAGGCCAGCGCTTCCAGTCAGCAGCGGCCGCCACCCAACAGAATTACTAATGATTGGCAAACTGAATGCTCCGATTTGGTGGTTCTGCATATAGCGTTCGCTCTTTCAGCAGCAACGGTGAGACGGCGCTCTTTGGCGCGGACTGCCTGCCTAAAGATTAGACGCTAATTCTTGGAATCCGCGCGGCGTCACACTTCTTCACAAATCTGTTGGCGGCATCGTTCTTGTATTCCCTGATGATTGCGGCAGCCCGCTCGGCGACATTTTCGATATAAGTAGTGCATTGCTTTTTTTCCCGCGGGTTGATGATTACTGAACACCGTGTTGCTGCAGATACCGGTTCACCAGGTAGTCTTCTCCCGGGCCCGACGGATCGGAAATCGAGTGTATGGGAAATCTATCCCATGAATGAAAGATGGCTTGATCCGGGTGAATACCCATCTCTTTCTCAATCCGGGTGAAATTGTGGACAGCGCTTCCCAGCCACCCTTCGCTCGTACCGCCAGCTCGATGGGTATCGCCGTTATAGATGATTCCTGTGGGCAGGCGCGCATTACCGGCGAAATGGATTGTTTCCTTTAGGCTTTGCGGCCAATTGTCATGTGCCCAGTTGATATCGATCTGCAGGAAGGCGATGGGCTGGCCGAGGGCGGCATTGAATGCGTTCATCCATTGCCTATACTCGTTCTGCCAGTTCCGCTGGTCCGTGATAGCCGGGAAAGGTTCGATGTCACCGACAATGAGATTCGGAAAGACTTTCTTGTATTCCCTGATGATTGCGGCAGCCCGCTCGGCGACATTTTCGATGGAACTATGGCATGCGTCGTGACCATTGTAGTAACGGCCATAAAACAGGGGCTCGTCCATCGCGACATAGGCAAGTTCACCGCCGGCTGCCTTGATTTTTTCTGCGACTTTTCTGGCTCCCGGAGGATCGTAGTAGCTTTCTACGCCATGCCCGCATTCGGGCTCATGCACCCAGCTTTGGGCCAGGCTCTCAATCGCAAACGGAATATGATGCTGGTTAAGCTTGACAAAAGCCTTGGCCAGAACATCGTCTGGTATTTGTGCGATGCCTGCTGCGGCAACAACCTGGACGTGATTCATGAACGCAGGCCACGGCGCACCGGGCTCGACAAAGAGCTTGTTCCAGCCTTGCTGCCCGTCCACGCCGTTGGACATTTTGTAGTTCGTCAGGTTGAACCAGATTTGGGGACTCGGTGAATCAGCTCGCATCTGGGCTTGTGCTGACTCCCAGGATGGAGCTATCGCGAGAATCAGGGTCAGCGCCGCGATGATGAAACCCGAAACACAGTTCTTTACATGCATTGCTCTTTCTCCAGAGGGTTGAAGACTATCGGACTCCATTGTCAACTGTCGACCGCGTTTGCCACTGAGCGGACCACTCGGCGAGGCGGATGGTGGGAACGGTCAGGTGCATCGTGAAGTGGCCAGCCACGCTGTAGTTCTTGATGAGCACGTGCGCGCCGTTCACGGTCGATTCATTCACCGGGTAGTGAATCAGACCGCTAGGGTCGCGGAAATCGAAATCGACACCGCGGAGCACGAGCGTGTCCGGCGGTTGGTAGCGGCCAAAATACGGGGCATAGTCATCGCGGCAGTCGTGAAGTGGCGGATTGTGAAGACCAGTGGCGGGGTCCTGAAGGAGAGCTGTTGTGCACTGGCTGGTATTGCCTATATCCAGGCAAATGAGATCGACGTCAGTTCGGCTATCGTTTAACCTTGTTTCGCAATGACCAAGACCGTCGATACTGAGATCGCCATTGACAGCGGGGATGGAATGGGTTGATGAGAGATTCAGGAGCGTTACAGAGTAATCGAGCTGAAGCGTAACCGGAGCGTCTTTGAGCCGTGTGTAGACACTACCGCGCACATGAAGGATTTCATCAACCGGCGGTGGTTCTGAGGTGCGCGGATCATCGTTGGGCACTTCGAAATCGCCCGGATCGCCCATTGCGCTGACGATCTGTTCGCGTGTTGTGCTCGGTCCAGTGAGACGTGCGACAGTGCGATCGACTTTAAGTATCGATCCGGCCGGAATACCGGTGAATACGAGCGGTAGGTGGAGGATTGTGTCTTCGTTCATCTCGTTGCGCTGGTCGCCCCCGGAAATTACAGGATTTCGAACAGAGAAGGCCGGCGTTGCGGATTGAAGTTGACCGGCCGCGGGATCGAAACGGATCGCGATCGACTGAGCCGCAACAGACGCCGGGGCGATGGCCTTTTGCAAGCCAAATACAACCTTCCACGGAATAAGTGCACTGAACAAGCAGATCGCGACAGAGGCAGCGAGAACCAGCCAGGAAGCGCGAGTGGCACGGCGAAGATACTGCAGGACCAGGATGGCGAGAGATGCGACAAAGTAGATTGCGAAGCGAAATGTCAGAGGAATCCAGGCGAGGCCGGTATTGGAAGTTGGCCCGAGGGGACTTCCGGTTAAGGGCAGGATCAGAACGTTCAGCCCCATGATGCTCCCGACTCCAATCATGAAGGCAACTCCGAGAGCTTCGGAAGTGCTTCGGGTAAGTGAGGCGAACGCGAAGATAGGAAGGGTAAAGCCGATAAGGAAATAGGCGTTTTGCGAGAGTGCCGCAGAGAGCGACAACCACAACGCAAATCCATTGGCCAGACCGCCAATCAGAGCGGCGAGCAGCATGGGAACTTGGACGGCCAACAACAGGAATAGCAACTTGGCGGCGATCAGGTCGCGACGGCGGATGGGCCGGACAAGCCAATCCTGCCGCATGCCGACGATCGAATCCTCATGAACGATTGTGGCGATAAGAACGGCAACGCCCATGTCCATCATGATCTCGAGGACGAGCAAAACAGCGGAGAATATGCGCTGCCTCTCGAACACGCCGAGTTTCAGATGGACGGCGACGATGGCGAACTGCGCGGTGGCGACGGCAAGGCCATAGGGCCATCGCAGCCTGAAATCTTTTTTGAAAATATGCCAAATCATTCGGATCCTTCCTCAGACTGCATTTCTCACCGCGCGGGCGAGGGTAGTGAAGATGGTGCGCAGTGGCACGGGTTCCGCTTCAATGCTGCGGATGCCGTGAAACCGCGCATTCAAGCGTTCGCGCGAAAGCTGCTCAGCGAACCGCGAATCGATAAATTGCAGGGTGTTGCCGTCCGCGGCGAGCTCAAACCAGTCCGGAAATGGTTCCTGCGGCATGTGCGCGGCATGGTCGAACGCAATGCGGACAGCACGGAATCTCTTGTGAAGCTGCTCCATCGGCTCATCGAAGAGAAGCTTGCCTTCTTCGAGAAATGCGACGTGCGTGGCGATGCTTTCCACTTCGCCCAGCTCGTGCGTCGACATGAGGAGAGTAGTCTCGCCTGCCTGGCCGAGAACGCCTTCCCTGACCTCGTCACAAACCAGAGGATCGAGCCCGCTGAACGGCTCGTCGAGGATGAGAATGTCGGGGCGAAACGGTAACGCGCAAGCGAGGGCCATCTTCATGCGCATCCCATGCGAGAGCTCGCCGATGCGCCGCGTGGCGGGCAGCCGCAACTGGGTTCGGAGTGAGGACTCAAGCTGGCGGTCCCAACGCATGTAAAAGGGACGCAGATAGTTAAAGTATTCTTCGATAGTTAGGCGCTCGGGCATCTGCTGATTTTCAGAGACATACCCGATGCGATTGAGCTCACGGCGCGAGATCCTGCGTGAGTCGGTGCCGAGAACCGTTGCGCTGCCGCTGGTGGGTTCGAGGATGTTCATGAGGATTTTCAGGGTGGTGGTTTTGCCGGCGCCATTGGCGCCGATGAGAGCGTAAGTGCTGCCCTCGGGCACAGAGAAGCTGATGCCGCGGACGGGGTCGTGTCCGCGATAGCGCTTCCACAAATCTTCGATGCAAATCATTTCGTTGCCACCTCCTGTGGCTTTTCGAGCTTTGACCACTGATCCTCGCGCGGTTTCGACCAGGTTCGCTGGCCTCTACGGGTTCCCTGTATTAGTCGAGGGCTTTCCTCTGCCCGGGGCATGTTTCGTCAAGTGTTTGAAGAAGAATTCGTGTGCCAGATTCTGAGTGATTCGTCCTGAAAAACCGAGGGCGGCGTTCTCAAAGATCAGGCCAGCTCCTCGGCTTGAGTCGGGATAGTAGAGGTTGGAGAGTGCTGCCGCAGATACGTTCCCGAGGAAGTAGGAATAGTTGGGCATCACATGGCCGTTATCGCTGCGAGCAACGAATGCGTAGGCGACGGCGTGCTTCGTACGGGACCACGTGGAGCCGGCAGAGCCTTCGTAGAAATAGCGAGGGTCCTGGTGAAACGTCGATGAAAATACTGCCCTGCTTAAAAAGTCGCTGGTTCTCCCGTTGGCAAAAAGAGCGCCCCATCGTTTACCGTAGCCGGCTGCACCTTGCCCGAATCCCGGATAGCTGTTCCTCGCCTGCTGGATCCCGGCTCCTATGCTGACACCGATAAAGACTGTCGGATCGAAAGTATCCCGGAGTGACATGGAAAACTTCTGTTTGGTGTTGAGTGGAGCGGCGTCCCAGACGTAGCTGACATAAAAGTCGGGAACGATGCCCAATAGACGTTGCTTTTCTTCCGCTTTCATCTGCTCAGCGGCGATCACCTCGGTGGGACGAACGACAACCTCGGTGGATGTTCCCGCAACTGCCAGCACGATGTTGGGAACGTGATATATATCATTCTCCTTAAGCGTGAACTTCGCGGAATCCGATTGCTGAAAACCGCTCGCTGTGACCGTAATGACAAACGAACCCGGAGAGAGGTTGCTGAATGTAAATCCTCCGTCCGCCCCCGAAGAAACGGAACCGACTTGCGCCTCGCCATTCCGCAGGAGATTAACAACGGCGCCTGCAATGACGGCGCCGCTCGAATCAACGATGGTTCCCGATACACTGGCTCCTTCCCTCTGCGCAGCGGACGGTGCATCCGGTAACGACTGCCCTGGCCGTGCCCGTGAGGATGGTGATACTGAGCCACTGGTACTTTGTGCTGGTAGCTGAACGGGTATGATTGTCAACCCGAAGAGCAAGTACCCGATCAGATTCCTCTTCAAACGGCCTCCTATTTTGTTCACCGCCAACGGACACTCTTCCGGCGAAGATTCCAAACCGCGCCCGCTGGCATAGTTAGTAGACGACGAGGATGTGCGCGCGCTTCGGCAACTTTTGTTACGAAGTGTGTCGATTCCGCGGCCCGCGCTACTAAGCGGCGGCTTCTTGCAGCGCGAGCACTCGCGCCGCTCGAATCTCGTCTGGGAGGCATCCCAACGGAAGTGCAACAGCCTGCTAGCGTCTGTTCTTCTTGGTGAAGGCCACCCAAATGGCAACGCCGACACTCACGGTGATGGCGATTGCAACGCCGGCCATAGCAGTGAAGCTCATATGAAAACTCCAAACACAAAAGATTCTATCTGCGGTCAGGAAGCTGATCGAGGGCGATCATCATAGAGGCAAAGCGTTCGAAGAGATTGCATAAATTGATGAATCGATGGCTGACGAGACGCGGATCTCAGAACAATCGACGTTTCCCGAATGGCCCAACGGAGAACGACGTCAAAAGTAAAGTAAGCCCGTCGTCTGGTAGTTGTTTCCTTCACCATGGCCTGCATAACTCTACTCTCCATTGAACTGCGGATCGCTCTTAGACATAGGTAAATGTCCATCGCGAAGCTTCTGATTTTTCAACAGGAGTTCGGCAACCAGTCGCTGCAAACGCGAATTCTCTACCTCTAATTCCATAACCCGATATTTCATATTTCCCTCTGTCGAACTAAGCACTTCTGGGTTCGCCGAAAACATGTGTCATTCGCTCCAATACCGGATCCTGTACGGGACGGAACCGTAAGCTCACACTCTCCGCAAAGAGAGAGTAAGGCATGGCGACGATATTGAAGCGGTGAGATTTGTGAAGAAGTGTGCTGGTGTCAGGACTGGTATTTCGTTAGTGCCGGGGAAGACGAATGTCGATTCGGAGGCCCGGCGCAACGTTTTCAGCCACTATGGAACCACGATGAAGCAGGATTGCTCGTTCGGCAATTGCCAATCCGAGACCGCTTCCCCCGGTGTCCCTGTCCCGGTCCGATTCCACGCGATAGAACGGCTTGAATATCTCTTGAAGCGCAGAGTCAGGAACTCCAGGGCCTCTGTCTCGGATTGAAATCACGGCAAATTCCGCGTTGCCATTGCAGGCTACTTCTACAGGCAGCCCCGTAAGATTGTGGCGAATGGCATTCCGGAGAGGATTCTCCACGGCGCGTCTTAGTAGTTCAGCATCGCCAACGATCGTGCCCGCCGATTCAAATCGAAGTTCCAGTTCGCAGCCATGCTCGCGCGCCTCCATGCGGCATTCCTCTGCAAGGTCGCAGAGAAACGACTCTACGTCAATGGTCTCTTTTCGAAGAGTGGTTGGATCGATCTCGGCGCGAGCTACGTCGAGCAATTGATCGACAAGATCACCCAGGCGGGTTGACTCGAGTTCGATCTGTTCTAAAGCTCTCGGTGTACCTGAACGCGCCAATCCGATCGCCAGCTTCAATCGCGTCAGCGGCGAACGCAACTCGTGCGACACATCGATACACAACCGTTTGTGGGCCTCAACCAGAGTTTCGACCTGACTCGCCATCTGGTTAAATGCTTCCGAGAGGTGGCGGATAGGCCCCCGAGTGTTCGAGGGCAGTCGAATTTGGAGTTTGCCTGTGCCGAACGATGTGATTGCCACTTCGAGCCGGCGCATCCGAACCACCACATAACCGGCCATCCCATAGCAGAGAACCGCCAGAACCGCCAGAAGGCCAAGGGTTCGGCTCGAATAGACTTGCACGTCATCGAAAGCAGGGGTGGCCACGAGGCACTGATGCTTCGAGGTTTGCGGAACAACCCACATATGACTACGCGCCGAAGCAGGTTTCCCCTTGAGCACGTTCATTAACCGAGAATGAAGCGGCTCCTGGGAAAGCAGACTCTGAAGGTTTGCGCCGCCGCCAAGATTTCGTCCATTTTGGTCGAAGAGATAGGCGCGCACACCGGCCTCCGCTTCATGTCCCTTCATCATCGATTCCAGCTTCCGGGGACCTCCGCTATCGAAAGCATCGACAGCGTCCTTGCACTCCAAATTGGCGAGCGTGTTGAATTTGGTGTTTAACGCCGAGGACCAACGAAAGGTAACGAGCGCTCCAAACAGAGTGGCGAGTAGAAGGAAGACGATGAGAAGAAACCACAGACTCGCGAACGGCGGTGTACGAATTGCTCGCTCGACAACGCCACGATTCACGGCGTCTCCACCTTTGCCGGTTGACATAATTGGTAGCCTGTTCCGCGCACACTGAGGATGAAATCCCGTCCACCACCCATTTTGCGCCGGATGCGGCTGACATGCGTATCGACCGAGCGGTCAAAGGCTGTTGCGGGTCGATTGTATAGGTGCAAGCTTAATTGATCGCGAGAAACCACTCGGCCGCATGACCGCATTAGCTGTTCTAGCACTTCGCACTCCATTGCAGTCAACCACAGCTTTTCGCCACGATAGTATGCGTCTCTCGTTCCCGGCTTCAAACGCAATTCTCCAATTACCAAAGTCGCTTCGGTGTCGGCTCCGACCGGCGTCGTTCGACGGAGAATCGCCTGCACCCGTGCCAGTAGCTCATCGGGATCAAAAGGCTTAGGGAGGTAGTCGTCGGCGCCCAGGTCCAGACCTTGAATCCTATCTCCGCGCTCTCCTCGTCCTGTCAGCATCAGGACCGGTACCTGCGATTTCCTGCGTAGCGTCTCCAGCGCCGTGAATCCGTCAACTCCAGGAAGCATCACATCAAGAATTAGCAGATCGAAAGATTCCGTTGTCACCCGGCTGAGTCCGCGAATTCCGTCTTTTTCGCATTCGACACTAAATCCACGCTGCCGAAAGAACTCGGTAAGCATGGAGCACAGCTCTCTGTCGTCATCCACAATTAAGATTTTCATGTGCTTCGTCGAGCCAGCAACCACGCAGCCGCTTTTGCGGCGCGCTTTGGCGCGGACTGCCTTCCTAAAGATTAGACGTTAATCGCGGGAATCGGAACGGCGTCACAATTCTTCACAAATCTGTTGATGGCATCGCTTTCTATGAAATGCTCGGCTTTGCCCTGCACCAGTGAATGAGAAACGGACGAGAGCTGAAGTAGCAAATGCTGTATGCGTTGTGTATGGCGCTTCGTGCGCACTCCAAGTGTTGAATCATCCAACACACAGCCGTGCGCTATACGTGAATCGCGTGGTCTTCAGATACCTTGCCTAGCCACAAATCTCCACAAATCCATCTGCGTCATCTGCATGCGGCAGGTTGTCTAAGCCAATGTAGTTCATCTTTCCAGTGTGAGGTTTCCCGTGAATTTTCTTAGGCCTCTTTCCTGCTTGACGCCTTTCATGATTGTTGGTGGTGGGTTTGCCGTAACAGTACAGTCGCTTCATCCTCAGCGCAGCTTTCGCTGCCAGCGCAGTTATCAGGCTGCATCGTTCGAAGGCGGTGCCACAACGAACCTAGCCCGTAGCACTGCATTACACAGATTCAGGCCATTTTGTAGGCCTCGGACCTGCATCCCCGCATCAGTAACTGGAGATGACCTGTGAAGAACGGCGTAAAAGATATCGTGGTTTTCGTCTTGCAGGCTTTCGTTGGCGTCGAATATACATTTGCTTTCCTGCTGCTGCTGGTCTGGGCGCGCATGCTCTTCATCGCCGTCGGTCAGGTCGCCCAACACCTGCATCCTCTAAAGCGCGATCACGGGCGCCGGTTCGTCCACTCTTTGCCGAGCCATCTGGCTCGGGCTATGGTTTGCTATGCCATGATGGGGTCCGTGGCGCTCCTGGCGACTTCGCAAACCCCGCGACAAGCAACGGAGCAGCCCCACGCCGATCCTCCTCTACCCGATATTCGCCGGCTGGTGCAGGAAGTGCAGGAACACCAGAAGCAACTCGATAAGATCCGCGAATCCTATACCTATACTTCGATGGAAACGGGGCAAGATATCGATGCCAATGGGCAGGTAAAGAAGACGGAGACGGAGGAGTCTGAGGTTTCTTTCGTCAACGGCCACATGATCGCGCGCACAGTGAAGAAGAACGGCCAGCCCCTGAGCGATCACGATCAACAAAAAGAAACCGAGCGCGTGACCAAACTCGTCGAGAAGGCCGAGAAGACGCCGCCGGAGAAGCCCCCGATCAGCGTGAGCCGCGTGCTGGAGATCATGGATGTGCGCAACGAGCGGCGTGTGAACTTTCGCGGACGTCCCACGATTGTCTTCGATTTTGTGGGGCGCAAGGATGCCAAGACCCATGGGCTGGTGGAGGATGCGTCAAAGAAGCTGCAAGGGACGATTTGGATCGACGAGGCCGATGGTCAGGTGGCGCACCTTGAAGTGACCTTCATTGATAACTTCCACGTCGCAGGTGGGCTCTTCGCCAGCATCGAGAAAGGGTCGAATTTTCATTTCGATCAGGAGCTGGTCAACGGGGAGTTATGGCTACCGACCGGCACCGAAGGGACGATGCGGGCGCGGTTGCTGCTGCTCAAGAACGTTCGTCGGCATTCTATCGAGCGCGACTACGGTTACCAGCGGTTCAGTGTAGAGACGCAGCAAAAGGATGCGGGTATTGCGCCCGCAAAGAGGCCATGAGCATGTGCGACTCGTGGGGGCCCGATCGAGTTCTATGGAGGGAACCGTCGTCCCCGCAAGGGATGGGAGAGTTTCTCCAGTTGTTGGGATACGACTGGATTCCGACGAGAGCTTCGGCATTTTCCGGCGTCAAGGCAAGGTCCGATAGAAGCTGTGCGATACGAATAGCGCAGTCTTAGGCATAAGCGGTGGCGTGAAGATGGTGCATGGAAAAAGAGACTGGGTCAGCAAAACAGACGAGTACGCGACGAGCGTTGAATTCTGCGAGTTGTTCAGGAGAGAAATGAAAAGCTTGTATTTGCTCTGCTTGTTGTTGACAGCCAAACACGAGAACGCGGAGGAGTGCTTCGTCTCTAGTCTCGAAGAATGTATAGAAGGAAACCCCGTCTTCAAAGAGTGGGCTCATTCCTGGGCGAAGCGCATGATCGTCAAGAACGCAATACAAATGATCGCGCCGGGTCTCTGCACTGACAAGGACGCGGTCGCGGATCCTTCTGACGTTTGCTGCGGCGTCCAGGGCACGCAGGCGGCGCATCGTGCAATGGTAGAGATACTTGCATTGCATGACTTCGAGCGGTTTGTTTTTGTGCTGTCCGTTCTTGAACGGTATTCCGATCGGGACTGCGCGTTTCTCTTGGGCTGCACACAACACGAAGTCTTTGAAGCACGGGCAAAGGCGTTCTGGCAAATCGGGGATCACAACGCTGCGAATCCTCCGAAGATGGAGGATAGGAAAGCGTTGAAATAGCCAAATAGGACCGCCACTGCTCCGACACAATTCTTCACAAAACGGAGGCGATGGGCGCACCGTCTACACCGTAAGCTCTCAGATGTAACGGTAGAACGTTATCGATGGGAATCGCCTGCTACCTGCCTTCTTTGTATGCAGAGCACGACAGTGGAAGGAGTCGATGAAACACGATGTCTGTAGGCCCGAATCAATCATCACCTCAACTATTACATTTCCACTTATGCAAAGATTGCGGCGGCGCATTTCGCAGAGAGGAATTTGAAGATCGAGCACACACGACGGGCATATACCCCTGCCCAGAGTGTGGCGCAGAAAGCCCTCTCAATATCGTGATACGCGCAGTCGAAACATTCGCAGAAAACTCCAGAACAATGGACTAAATCATCCCGTCAGAGGCAGCCTCCTTTGTCCCCGTTGTCCAACTTCACTCAGCTTCCTGCCAGCGGCTTTGACAAATTCAGTCACCAGGCGCGATTTGCTATCGCCACGGACGGCAAGACTCGTAACGAGGCGCAGCCGATCTTCCGCGAGAGGACGAATCGTGATTCCATCTCGCGCAATCCGCCATGCCGCGGTCCTGGGAAGAAGCGCCACGCCGTGATGTTCGCGCACTAACCCAGAAGCCTCTTCAGGACTGGTGAAGTGGTAGACCTCCGAGGGGTATATCTCTTTCCCCGATGTGACTGCGTGAATTTGATCATAAAGATACGCATTGATATGCGGACCAAGGAGCACCCAAAGCCGACGTTCCATTTGATTCAATTGGACTTCTTTGTACGCGGCGAGTTCGTCTCCCATTCGCATTGCCACGTAATAAGGATTCGTCACAATCTCCAGAGTGCTCAGTTTGCTTTTAGGAGGTACGCCGGTGATCAGGGCGACATCAACGGTTCCAGTAATGAGTTGCTGAGCCAGCATGTTGGAATAGTTGCTCCATAGCTTGATCTTCATGGCCGGAAACAGGGGGAGTTGTATCGACATGAGCAGCGAAACAAAGAACGGGTCGGTGTAGGAAGATTTACCCAGATTCAGTATCTCCGTTGAGCCGTCAATCACGGCTCTTGCTGAAAGGAGTGCTCTCTCAGCATGGAAGATGACCTCACGCGCTTCTGCGATGAATACCTGTCCCGCAGGAGTGAGTTCAGGAGCCTGATGATTGTGTTCAAAGATACGGAATCCGATAGATCGTTCCAGGCGGAAAATCTGCTTGCTGAGCGTAGGTTGACTCATGTTCAACCTGTCTGCAGCTCGTGAGAAGTGCAGCTCTTCCGCGAGGACAATCGCTGCCTGCAATAAGCGAATATCCGGTAACGTCATGCGTATCCTCCAGAGACCGGGGAATTCTGGGACGGACAGCAAATGTTTCAAGATCTGGGCGCATTCAAGTACCCATTGTGACAGGTATTTTACCCCAAAATCCTTAATTGACATCCTGCCTTTCATCCGTCGTCATGCCCAAGAGGCATGACGATCACCCAAAATTTCATTGGACGATTCTCTCTTCGAGCGCGAACCTCGCTTGTGAACAAGCAAGTAAAGTTCGCTCGCAGAAGGAGTCACCATGTCCGAGGAGAAGAAGCCACCAGCAGGTGTAAGAGGGCCAGACGGCCGTCCGCAGATCGACCGAGAGCCGCTGCTGGACAGTAATCAAGCGGCAGCGATTCTCAAGGTTCACCCAAGAACACTCCAGAGGCTTGTCCATCGCGGCGAAATTACCGCCGTTCATGTGGGCAAGCTCTGGCGCTTCAGGGCATCCGCGTTGACAGCGTGGATCGACCGGGGCATGGCAAGCTGAAGGGCTCAAAGGCGAGGCGAAATCAGTGCTTTTTAATGATTTCCCCGGGTGATGGCGTTACCCTGATAGCAGCTATCCGTGCCGGGAAATCGAGGAAAGGAACCTTGATGGAACGTGCATGTTACCAATTTGGAAATTTAACCAGAAAGAAGCGGGCGAAGGGGCCAAGCACCTGGGAGTTTCGGTTCTACGAAGCGACGGAGCAGGGGGAGCGCAGACGAAAGTCCTGCATCGTCGGCAACGTCGAACAGTATCCAACCAAAGCTCAGGCGCAGAAAGCAGTCGAAGCTCTTCTCCTAAAACTCAACTCTGAAACTCCACAGCAGCGTTTGGCGGTGGTGACGTTCGGCGCGATATGCGACCGCTATCTCAAGGAAGAGATGCCGGAACGGTACTCAACCTCGAAATCGTATCGGTCGAATATCAAGAACCACCTGAAACCGCGTTGGGGTGACTACTTGCTCGACCGCATCCGCCCGATGGCGGTCGAGGATTGGATGAAGAAACTCCCTATGGCTCCGAAATCCAAGACCCATATCCGAAGCGTGATGCACCTGATGTTCGAGTGCGCCACACGCTGGGAGCTGTTCACCGACAAGAGAAACCCGATTGCGTTGGTTCGCATAAAAGACGGCAGCAAGCGTCGTCAGCGTCCAGCTATCCTCACTGTGGACCAGTTTGAAGCCCTCATTGCGTTACTGAGAGAGCCGTATCGCACGATGGCCTATATCGCCCAATGCCTCGGTCTTCGCGTGAGCGAGATCGCGGCGCTTCAGTGGGACGACTTCGATTTTGAAAAGAACCAGCTTCTCGTTCAGCGGAGCATCGTGAACGGGAACGTGGATGATGTCAAAACCGAATACTCCCAGGACTACGTTCCGTTGCACCCGTCGCTGACTGAGGTGATCTTGGAATGGAACAAGGAAGCCGTGCCGACGGAAGAAGGCTGGGTCTTTGCCAATCCCATCACAGAGAAACCTTATTTTCCGACGGAGATTCAGAGGCGACACATCCGGCCTGCCGGATGGTGTCTGGTGGATTGTCCGAAGTGCGGTGCCGGTGTAGGCGTCTGGTGCAGCCAGGACAAACCAACACCGAACGGCGCTCGGCTACCGATCCATAAAGAGCGCCGGGCCGCAGCCGGGAAGTACAGCTCTATCGGCTGGCACACGTTCCGCCACACGTACCGCTCGTGGCTGGACGAGACCGGAGCGCCTATGAAAGTGCAACAGGAGTTGATGCGTCATGCCTCGATCCAGACGACGATGAATGTCTATGGACAGGCGATGTCGTCATCGAAGAGAGAAGCGAATGGGAAGGTCGTGGAGATGGTGCTCAAGCCGATGAAAGCGAGCGCCTGAAACCATGAATTTTCTTATTGGGAGATATTGGGAGTCTGTCGGTAGCGCCGGACTTCCGTAAGTTATTGATTCTTTGGTTGCGGGGGCAGGATTTGAACCTGCGACCTTTGGGTTATGAGCCCAACGAGCTACCGGGCTGCTCCACCCCGCAATATGAGTATACGGCGGCGCTGCCGGCGGGTCAAACGTGCAGGCCCTATCGGCGACTTCAAATATTCAGAATCGAAGGGGCTTCTTAGCGTGTAGGAATAGTACTCAGGCCGGAACTTTTGGCCGCCTTTTGAGTCTGAAGGAATAAGAGCTTCTGCGTCGGCGAAGCTCGGTATTTTTGGAGGAAGTAGAAGATGCGCCTCTCCAACATTTTTCTGAAAGCTATTCCCGCTGCCGGCCTGGCGCTCGTTGTCAGTTCATTTGCCATGGCGCAAAGTTCAGCGGCACCGGCAAAGACCACCGTTTCTGACGCACAAGTCGAAGCCAGTGTCTTGAAGTCCCTCGCTGGTGCGACTGACCTTGCGACGCAGTCCATCACTACGACCACTGTCTATGGTGTGGTCACGCTCAGCGGCTCGGTACAGACCGAGGCGCAACGCACGGAGGCTGAGAACCTCGCAGCACACACCGCAGGCGTGCAGAAGGTGGTCGATGAGCTGACACTCTCGGCCGATGCAAGTACTCAGCCTGCACCTGCCGCAGCTGATGCGAACGCGCAAGGCTCCAATCCGACGCTGCAGTCCGACGGAACCAATGCACAGGCACCGCCTCCGCCCGATTCCACGCAGAACCAGCCGAACATTGCTGCGGGTCCCAACTATGGTCCCGGCGCGCCTGAGTATCGCCAGCCCTATAACCCTCAGCAGCCACAGGCGAACGGCTATCCAGAGCAAGGCAATGCGCAGCATGCCCCCCCGCCGCCGAATTACTCGCAAGGCTATCCGCAACAGCCGGGATACGGACAGCAACCTCCTCCTCAGGGATATCCGCAACAGAACTATCCTCAGCAGGGCTACCCGCGGCAGTACCCACCGCGGCGGGGCGGCTACTATGCAGCGCCCGCGTACGCAGGCCAGCCGGGCCGACAGGCTCGACGCGGGATCGTCGTACCCGGCGTGCCAGGCCACCCAGTCGCGCCCGGCCACTACGACCGTCTCGACCAGCTGGAGTAGACGAGGCCGTCGTTGTCGTACACGGTCAGCGTGGTGTTGGTGCACGTCGTGTGCGCGTTGGTCGACGGCACGGTGGTCCGCTGGTACTCGGCGGTCTGGCCCAGCGCGGTGACCGTCACGTCGACC
>Ga0207694_10002088_pt1 | contig 16496 bp, 14 predicted proteins | sample KBSC34metaG_FD_184353 | JGI IMG/M metagenome (GOLD analysis project Ga0207694, IMG submission 184353) | Corn rhizosphere microbial communities from Kellogg Biological Station, Michigan, USA - KBS C3-4 metaG (SPAdes) (version 2) | ecosystem: Host-associated > Plants > Roots > Rhizosphere > Soil... | reverse complement strand
GCTGCTATCGCGGAGCTGCTGGCGGCGGCGCGCGCGTTCCCGCTCGGCCACGGACGCAAGGTCACCTTCGAGTACGTGCTGCTGGCCGGCGTGAACGACAGCGACGCGGACGCCGAGCGTTTGCCGCGCCTGCTCCGCGGGCTGCCGAGCATGGTCAACATCATCCCCTGGAACCCCTTCTCGGGACCGCAGTTCCAGCGCCCGAGCGCCCAGCGGATCCGCTCGTTCCAGGAGATCCTGCGCCACCGCGGGATGCAGACCTTCATCCGCACCCCGCGGGGAGATGACATCGACGCCGCTTGCGGGCAGCTCGCGGCCCGGGCGCCGTCGCCCGACCTGGTGACCCTGCGATCTCCGTCGGTCCCCGTGACGTCGTGAACCAGCGAGCACGTCGCCGCCCGGCGGCGGCCCGGCGGCCGCCGCGCACCCGGAAGATCGCGCCCGCCACGGCGGCCCGATCCGCGCCGACGCCCGCCGTGGCCCGGACGTCCGCGGGTCCGCCGTCGCTCGCGCGCGCCCGAGCGCTCGGGGTCGAGACGTGCGGCCGCATCGCCGCCTTCTGGGGCTTCACGCGCACGATGGGCCGCACGTTCGGGCTGCTGTACCTGTCACCCGAGCCCCTGGCCCGCCCCGAGATTCAGCGCCGCCTGGGGGTCTCCGTGGGCAGCGCCTCGATGACGCTGGGCGCGCTCGAGCGCTGGGGCGTGGTGCATCGCACGCGGGTCGAGGGGCGCCGCGCCGAGCACTACACGGCCGAGACCGACTTCTGGAAGATGATCTCGCGCGTCCTCGACGAGCGGGAGCGGCGCGAGATCTCGACAGCCGTGAGGCTCGTCGACGCCGCCAAGGCCCACGCGGCACGCGCGGGGGCGGCCACCGATCCGGCCCGCCAGCGCGACGCCGCCTTCGTCAGCGATCGCCTGGCGCGCCTGCACGACATCTGCGCGCTCGGACAGACCATGCTCGACATGCTCCTCGGCCAGCTGCAACTGGACGTCGCCCGCTTCCGAGACATCCTGCGCGTCCCGACCGGACCAGAGCCCTCCTAGCGAGCATGGCCGGTCCCTCGCTGTTCGACGATTCCGATCGACGCTACCTCGACCTGCTGAAGCGGTGCCTCACCGCCTCGCTCTACGACGAGAGCGCGTGGACGTCGCTCGAGGCCTACGTCCAGACGTTCCTCGGAGAGCATGTCCTGTCGGCCCGTGCGACTTGGCTGCGCGCGCTCGGCGCTCCACTGGCGCGGCTCTTCGGGGTGGTGGGTGCGGCCGGCCGAGTGGGAGGTCGTTCGTTCCGCCTGGTGTACGAGACCCCGTTCGACGCTCGCCGCCGCGCCGAGGGCCGTGACTGGCCGTTGTTCGGCTACACCATGGTCGGCCACGCCCGCCTCGACCACGTGCAGGCGTGCATCGAGGACGTCGTCAGCCGCGGAGTGCCCGGCGATCTCGTCGAGACCGGTGTGTGGCGCGGGGGCACGGTCATCTTCATGCGCGCCGTACTGAAGGTCCTCGGCGTCACCGATCGGACCGTCTGGGTATGCGATTCCTTCGATGGGCTCCCTCCGCCCGAGGTCGCCGACGAGCCCGACCTGAGCCGCGTGGAGTTTCTGAAGGTCTCCCTCGAGCGCGTCGTGGAGAACTTTCGCCGCTTCGACCTGCTCGACGACCGCGTGAAGTTCCTGCGCGGTTGGTTCGCCGAGACCTTGCCGGCCGCGCCCATCGGCCCCATCGCGGTCCTTCGCCTCGACGGCGATCTGTATTGCTCGACGTGGGACGTCCTCGACGCCCTCTACGACCGGGTGAGCGACGGCGGCTACGTGATCATCGACGACTATCATTCGTGGCCCTCGTGCCGCCAGGCCGTGACCGACTTCCTAGCCCACCGTCGCCTCGCGCCCGCCCTGCGCACCGTGGACTGGACCGCCGTCTACTGGCAAGTGCGCCGCCCGACGGACTGACGGATGACCTCCGGTCAGCGACGGCCGGCGGGCTCGGCGGATTCGCCGAGCGCGATCGACGATCCGCCGGGGCCGGTTCCCTCGCGCGCCGCCGCGAGCTGAGCGCGCGCCGCCGACTGCGCCGCCAGCGCCGTCGCCGACTGCATCATGGCCTGCATCGAGGCGAGGGCCTGCGGATTGGAGCCGGCGCCGGCCGCGCTCGCACCGGCTCCTCCCCCCGTGCCGAGGAGATCGATCGGCACGGGGAACACGATGGTGGACGACGCCTCGCCCGAGACCTCGACCAGCGTCTGGTACAGCCGCAGCTGCAAGGCGCCGGGGTGCTGCGAGATGGTGGCCGCCGCCAGGGCCAGCTTCTCGGCCGCCTGAACCTCGCCCTCCGCGGCGATGACCTTGGCGCGACGCTCGCGTTCCGCCTCGGCCTGCCGGGCCATCGCCCGCTGCATCTCCTTGGGGAGCTGGATGTCCTTGATCTCGACGGCCGAGATCTCCACGCCCCACTGCTCGGTGCGCGTGTCCAGGATGCCGCGCACCTCGTTGTTGATGGCGTCCCGGTGGGCCAGGATGTCGTCCAGCTCCATCTTGCCGAGGACGGCCCGCAAGGTTGTCGCCGCGAGCTGCAGCGTGGCCGGCAGGTACTCTTCCACTTCCAGGATGGCGTGCTGGGGTGAGGCCACGGTGGCGTACACCACGGCGTCCACGCTGATCGAGATGTTGTCACGCGTGATGACGTCCTGAGGCGGAATCTGGATGGCCTTGGTCCGCGTGTCGATGATGCGTGGGCGGTCGATCCCGAACGGCAGCAAGAACGTCAGCCCCGGTCCCGCGAGGCGCTTGCGCGCGCGGCCCAGCCGGAAGATCACGGCGCGCTCGTACTCCTTCAGCACCCGCGCCCCCGTGAACAGCGATCCCACCAAGCCAAGCCCCACGACCGCGAGAAACACTGATTCGTACATGCCCCTAGGCTAGCAGCAATGCCTCGCTGACATCGCTTCGCCCGGAAGGCTCCGCTCTGGCTCCCGAGGCCCGAGGCCCAAAGCCCGAGGCCCGAAGCCCCTTCCTGGGTTGCGCCGCGCGCTTGGACGACCGATAGTCCGGCCATGTCGATGTGGGCGCCCTTCGAGGCTCCGCTCGTGGTGGGCACCTCACGGCCCGACGGGCTCGAACGGCTGCGCGACGTGGTCGCGGGCGCGGTGGTGGCCGACGTCATCGAGGCGCGGCTGGATCTGGCGGCGGCCCGGGCCGCCGCGCCGGGCGCGTCGGGACCATCCGGCGCCGCGACCGCGCCGGTGCCGGACCTGAGCGCCTTCCTGCCCGCCTGCGAGCGCCTGCAAGCGGCCGGGGTTCCCGTTCTCCTGACGGTGCGCCTCGTGGCCGACGGCGGCCGCTGGACCGACGACGCGGGCCGCCTTCTCCTCTTCGAACGAGCCATCGCCACCAACGCGTGCTCGTGGGTCGACGTCGAGGTCGAGAGCAGCATCGCGGGCGCGGTCGTGACCGCCGCTCACGCCAGCGGGGCCATGGCCATCGTGTCCCATCACGACTTCGCCGGCACACCCGACCTGGACGTGATGGAGGACCTGATCGACCAAGCACGCGGACTCGGGGCCGACCTGGTGAAGATCGCCACCCGGGTGGACGGCGTGAACGACCACGACCGGCTGGTCGAGCTGACGCGCCGGCGCCGCGAGGATCCCATCGCGATCATCGGCATGGGCCCGTTCGGCACGTCCCTGAGGAGCTACCTGCCCTGCGTGGGGTCGCGCCTGACCTATGGCTTCCTCGACGAGTCGGCAGCGCCCGGGCAGATCGCGGCGTCCGAGCTGGTGGCCCGCCTGATAACGGACTGCCCGGCCTATGCCGAGCGGCGTCGACAGCCGTCCGCGGAAGACACATGACGACATGACGACTCGTCAAGCCAGCCTGAGCACCCGTTCTTCCTCCTTGCGTTTGTTCAATTCATTTTGAATGATTCGGAGCGCCCGTGATTCAAGCCGCCAAGACCTCCTCGCCCGTTCCCGCCGTCCGGCCCGCCAGCGCCGACCGGATCCTCGATCTGGTCGCGTCGGAGATGGCGGCCGTCGAAGCCACGCTCCGCGCCCGGATGGAGAGCCCCATCGGCTCCATCCCGGAGGTCGGCGCGCACCTGTTGCAAGCAGGCGGCAAACGGCTGCGCCCCCTGCTGGCGGTCCTGGCGGCGCGCGCCTGCGACGTCCCCATCGAGCTGGCGACCGCGGTGGGCACCGCCGCCGAGCTGATCCACACGGCGACCCTGTACCACGACGACGTGGTCGACGACGGTCGGGTCCGGCGCGGCCGACCCGCCGCCCGGATGGTCTACGGCAACGGCGTGGTCGTGCTGGTCGGCGACTTCTGTCTGGCGAGGGCCCTCGAGACGGTCGCGCTGACCGGCTCCCTGGCCGCGGTCCAGTCGCTGGCCGCCACGGTCACCGAGATGGCCGAAGGCGAGGTGGCTCAGCTCGAACGGGCCGGCAACCCGGACTCGACCGCCGACGACTACTTTCGCGTCATCGACCGCAAGACGGCGTCGCTCTTCGCGTGGTGCTCGCGCGTGGGCGGCGCCCTCGGCCCGGCCCTCGACGGGCCACTCGGCCGCTACGGGCGAGCGCTGGGCCGCGCCTTCCAGATCGCCGACGATGTGCTCGACTGCGCGGTCGACGAGGCCACGGCCGGCAAGTCGGTCGGCCACGACATCCAGGAAGGCAAGGTCACCCTGCCGGTGCTCTACGCCTGCGACAGCAACCCCGAGCTGCGCGCCCTGGTCCGCGACAAGGTCGGCGAGCGCGCCGTCACGCCGGAGGACGCGCGCCGGCTCTTGACCGCCACCATCGCCGCGGGCGGCGTCGAACGCGCGCGCGCCAAGGCCCGCGAGCTGGCGGCCGGCGCCGTGGCGGAGCTGACGGCGCTGCGGCCGTCGCCTTACCACGACGCCCTCGCCGACCTCGCGGCGCTCTCCGTCGACCGCAAGTTCTAGAAGAAGGTCGCACCCGATCCATGAGCTCTCCGACGTCGGCCTCCTCGGCTCTCCCTGCTTCCTCCTCGACCTCGGGCCGGGCGCCCGCGTCCGGGGTCCCGCCCCACTTCGACGGGCTGCGCGACTTCGTGCGTTTCCTGGAGAGCCGCGGCCAGCTGCGCCGGATCACCCGCGAGATCGATCCGGTCCTCGAGATCTCGGAGATCGCGCAGCGGGTGATGCGGGCCGGCGGCCCGGCGCTGCTCTTCGAGAAGGTGAAGGGCTCGCGCTTCCCGGCCCTGATCAACACTTACGCCACGCGCGAGCGGATGTCCTGGGCGCTGGGCGTGGATGATCTGTCCCAGCACGCCACGACCATCGCCGAGCTGGTGAAGGCGCAGCCGCCCGTGTCGCTGATGGACAAGATCCGCATGCTGCCGAAGCTCGGCCGGGTGGCCACGGCGATGCCGAAGACCGTGACCGGCGCGCCCTGCCAGCAGGTCGTCGAGACGTCGCCCGATCTGGGCAAGCTGCCGATCCTGACGACCTGGCCCGACGACGGCGGTCCCTACATCACCCTGCCCATGGTGATCACGCGTGATCCCGACAAGGGGACCCGCAACGTCGGGTGCTACCGCATGCAGGTTTACGGCCCGCGTGAGACGGGCATGCACTGGCAGCTGCACAAGACCGGGCGGCGTCACATGCGCCGTTACAAGGAGCTCGGCATCACGCGGATGCCCGTGGCGGTCGCGCTGGGCGGGGATCCCGTCCTGCCCTACGCCGCCACCGCGCCGCTGCCCGACGGGATCGACGAATTTCTGTTCGCTGGCTTCCTGCGCCGCAAGCCGGTCGAGATGGTGGCGTGCAAGACCATCGATCTCGAGGTGCCGGCCTCGGCGGACTTCGTGCTGGAGGGCTACGTCGACGTCGACGAGCCGCTGCGGCGCGAAGGGCCGTTCGGTGATCACACCGGCTACTACTCGCTGGCCGACGACTACCCCACGTTTCACCTCACGGCGCTCACGCGTCGCGAGAACCCGATCTACGCGACCACGGTGGTGGGACCGCCGCCGCAGGAGGACGCCTGGCTGGGCAAGGCCACCGAGCGCCTGTTCCTGCCGCTCTTGCAGATGACGTTCCCCGAGATCGTCGACATGAACCTGCCCATCGAGGGTGTGTTCCACAACCTGTGCATCGTCTCGATCAAGAAGGACTATCCCCACCACGCGCGCAAGATCTGCCACTCGCTGTGGGGCATGGGGCAGATGATGTTCGCCAAGGTGATCGTGGTCGTCGACGAGGACGTGAACGTCCAGGACGTTCGCGAGGTCGCCTGGCGCGCGCTGAACAACATCGACGCCAAGCGGGACGTCTTCTTCGCCGAAGGGCCCATCGACGTGCTCGACCACGCGTCGGTGGCCATGGGCTTCGGCGGCAAGCTCGGCGTGGACGCCACCCGCAAGTGGAAGGAGGAGGGCTTCACCCGCGAGTGGCCCGACGTCCTGAAGATGTCCCCCGACGTCGTGGCGCGCGTGGACGGCCTCTGGAAGGAGCTGGGGCTGTGAGCGCGGCGACGGCGGAGCGCGCGCCTGCTCATCACCCCGGGGCGCCGGCCGACGGGCGGAGCGTGCAGCAGATGTTCGACGTGATCGCGCCCCGCTACGACGCCGCCAACCGCGTGATGTCGGGCGGGGTGGACATCCTGTGGCGGCGCAAGGCGATCCGGCGCCTGCTGGCCGGCCTCGGCGATGCCCCGACGCTGCTCGACCTCGGCGCCGGCACGCTCGACGGAGCGCTCGAGATCATGCGGGTCGCGCCCGGCGCGCGGGTGGTGGCGGCCGACTTCGCGCGCGAGATGCTGCGATCGGGGCGCGGTAAGCTGAAGACCGAGGACCTGCGCGCGCGGGTCTTCCCCCAGGTCGCCGACGGACAGGCCCTGCCCTACGCGACCGGCGCCTTCGACGGCGCGTTCTCGGCGTTCTGCGTGCGCAACATCGCCGATCTGCCGCGCGGCATGCGCCAGCTGCGACGGGTGGTGAGGCCCGGCGGGCGCATCGCCATCCTCGAGTTCTTCAGGCCCGAGAAGACGCGGGTGTTCTTCGACAAGATCTGGAACGCGCGCGTGCTGCCGCTGCTCGGGTGGGCGGTGTCGGGCGATCGCGAGGCCTACCGCTACCTTCCGCAGTCGATCGCCGGCTTCCGCAGCGCGGCCGAGTACGCCGCGTTGTTGAAGGAGGTCGGGTTTGGCCAGGTGGACGTGACCTCCCTGTTCCCGGCGGGTGTGGCGTCGCTGGTGGTGGCGTCATGAAGGTGGTGGTGGCGGTCGGCGGCGCCTCGGGCTCGGTCTATGCGCGGCGCCTGCTCGACGCGCTGGCGGCGATTCACGCGCGCGATCCGCGCGCGCTGGAGGTCGGGCTGTGCTTCTCGAGCGCGGGCGCCGAGGTGTGGCAGCACGAGCTCGGCCCGGTGCCGCCCTACCCGTTCCGCCGCTACGGACTGCGCGACTTCCGCGCGCCGTTCGCGTCCGGGTCGGCGGGCTGGGACGCCATGGTGGTGATCCCATGCTCGACGGGCGGCCTGGCGCGCATCGCGCACGGGATCTCCGACGATCTGATCGGCCGCGCGGCGGACGTCATGATGAAGGAGCGCCGCAAGCTGGTCCTGGTGGTGCGCGAGACGCCGCTGTCGCAGATCCACCTCGAGAACATGCTGGCGGTGACGCGCGCGGGCGCGGTCGTGCTGCCGGCGGCGCCGTCCTTCTATTCGAAGCCGGAGACCATCGAGGCGTTGCTCGACACCGTCCTCGGGCGTGTGCTCGACCAGCTCGGGTTGCCCAACGAGCTGACCCCCCGCTGGGGCGCGAATGCGCCCGCGGAAGCACCCGGGCAGGAGCTGGCAGCGAAAGGGACCGCCCCATGAACGGCGCGAGGATCAGCGCGAGCGCCGAAGGAGAGACGGGCGCCGCCACCCGCCCGACGCCGAACGGCGCCGCGGCGGCCGGAGAGATGGGGAGCGCCGGCGCCGCGGCGGCGCCGCCGTCCTATGCGTCGCTCGATCTCTTCGACCTCGGCCGCCGGGCCGCCGAGGCACGCAACGGACGCCTCGGGGGCTCCTGGGCCTCGTTCGTGCGAAGCCGCCAGCTGCTGGCCACCGGGGCCTGGCGCGGACCGCGCGACGCGACCGAGAGCTACGTCGAGGCGGCGGATCTCGCCGCGCTCGGGGGTTGGTCCGCCGCGCAGGCGGCCGGCGTCACCTTGCTCGTGGGTGGTGAACCCAGCATGGCCGGCGGCGCGACGGAGGTTCTGGCCCCGCACCTCGCCGCGCGCGTCGCGGGCGGCCGATCGCTGTGGCGCTTCTTCTACCGCGCCGGTGAAGGCGCCGCCGAGCGACGGTCCCGCGTCGAAGCGCTGCGGGCGCTGGCCCGTCGCCCGGACCTGGCCCTGTGGGGGGTGCTGCCCGCCCCCATCGGCGAGCCCCAGGGGCTCGACACGCTCCACTTGATCGCGACGTTGCGGCTCGAGCTTCCCGAGCTCGCGCACGTCGCGCTCGACGTCGGGGCCTTGGGCCCGCGCCTGGCCCAGATGGCGCTCGGCTTCGGCGCGGACGAGCTGTGGGCGCCCATCGTCTCCGAGCGCGCGCTGCGCCTGGGCGCCAACGCCAAGAACCCGGCCATGACTCGCAAGGAGGCCATCGTGCTCATCCGCGGCGCCGGCCTGACCGCGCGCGAGCGAACCGGCCCCGACGCGTACTCCGAGGAATCACCATGAGCATCACCCGCATCAAGGACCGGATCCGCGACGGTGAGCCGCTGACCTTCGACGACGGGGTGGCGCTCTTCCGCCACCCCAACCTCCTCGAGGTCGGCACGCTGGCCAACGAGGTGCGCGAGCGCTTGCACGCCGGCCGCACCTACTTCAACCGCAACCTGCACATCAACGCCACCAACGTGTGCGTGGCGAGCTGCATGTTCTGCTCGTTCGCGCGCCTCAAGCCGGGCGACGCCGGCGCCTACACGATGTCGCACGACGAGGCCTGGGGAAAGCTGCGCGCGCGGGTCGACGCGGGCGACGCGCTGACCGAGGTCCACATCGTCAACGGGCTGCACGACGGGCTGCCGTTCGACTACTACGAGGAGCTGCTGCGCGGCCTCAAGCGCATCAAGCCCGACGTCCACCTGAAGGCCTTCACGGCGGTCGAGGTCTTCTTCTTCCACAAGCACTTCGGGCTGCCCATCGCGACGGTCCTCGAGCGGCTGCACGCGGCGGGGATGGACTCGCTTCCGGGGGGCGGCGCCGAGATCTTCGCGCCCAAGGTGCGCAAGAAGATCTGCGACGACAAGTGCACCGCCGACGAATGGCTGGAGGTGCACCGGACCGCGCACCGGATGGGTCTGCGCTCGAACTGCACCATGCTCTACGGCCACATCGAGACCGACGAGGACCGCGTCGATCACCTGCTGCGCCTGCGCGCCCTGCAGGACGAGACGGGCGGGTTCCAGACCTTCATCCCGCTGGCGTTCCACCCCGACAACAACGCGCTGATGCGGCTGCCCGGCCCCACCGGCGTCGAGGATCTGCGGACGTACGCCGTGTCGCGCCTGCTGCTTCACAACATCCCGCACATCAAGGCCTACTGGATCATGCTGGGGGTCAAGACCGCCCAGAGCGCGCTGTGGTTCGGCGCCGACGATCTGGACGGCACCGTGCAGGAGGAAAAGATCTATCACATGGCCGGGGCCGAGACGCCGCAGGCCATGACGCCCGCCGAGATCGTGCGCCTCATCCGCAACGCCGGGCGCGAACCCGTCGAGCGAGACACCCTGTACAACGTGGTCGCCGAAGGCGACGCGCTCGGCGGGAGCAAGCCGTTCCGGCGCGACGTGCGCCGGCTGGAGGTGGTGCCCTCATGAGCGTCCCGCAATCACCGCCGCGGGGTCGCATCCGCATCGCGGCCGTCTCTTTCTTGAACGCGCGCCCCATCACCTACGGGCTGGAGCAGGGGCTTGGCGATGACCGGTTCGCGCTGGAGTTCGATCTGCCGAGCCGGTGCGCGGCGCGGCTGGCGGCCGGCGAGGTGGATCTGGCGCTGATCCCGACGGCGGCCTACCGCGAGATCGAGGCGGCCACGCCTTTGCGAGCGGTTCCGGGGATCGCGATCGCCAGCGCGGGCGCCGTCAGGACGGTCGTGCTGGTGGGCGAGGTGCCTTGGGAGCAGATGACGGAGATCGCCCTCGACGGAGCTTCTCGCAGCTCGGCGGCGCTGGTGCGCCTGCTGACGCGGGAGCGAGGCCTTTCGCCCCGGTTCGTCGAGGTCGCGCACGAGGGCGTGGCGGAGGCGGCCCGCGGAACGACGGGCGCGCTGGTCATCGGCGACGCGGCGTTCGCGGTGGCCGACCGCGCCCCTTACGTCTACGACCTCGGCTCGGAATGGAAGGCGCTCACCGGGTTGCCGTTCGTCTTCGCCGTCTGGGCGGGACGGCCGGACGCCGTCGACGACGCCGGCGTCGCGATCCTGCGCGAGAGCCTGGCGCGCGGGCTGGGCGCTCGGCCCACCATCGCGCGCGCGTGGGCCGAGGCGCACGGGGGCGCCCCCGCGTTCTACGAGCGCTATCTGACCGACAACATCCGTTATCGATTCGCCGCGGAGGAGCTGTCGGGCGCCGGCTCGTTCCTGGAGCGGCTGCGGCTCGACGAAGGGAGCGAGCGGCGGACGAGGATCCGGTTCTTCGACGGGGCGTACGTGAAGGAGAAGGCGATCCGGATCTCGACGGGGGCGGAGGGAGTCACCTCCCCTCTCCCTGACCCTCTCCCCGCTGCGCGGGGCGAGGGGACCGGAACTGCGCGGGGCGAGGGGAGCGGGCGGTCCATCGACGCGCTGCTTGCGGACGCCGCGGGCGGCGGGCGACTGTCGCCGGAGGACTTCCTGCGCCTCTACGCGGATACCCCCGTGCTCGAGCTCGGCGCGGCGGCGGACGCGCGGCGGCGGATGCTGCACCCCGAGGGGACCGTCACGTACATCATCGATCGCAACGTGAACTACACCAACGTGTGCGTCACGCGGTGCAAGTTCTGCAACTTCTACCGCCCCCCCACCAACAAGACCGACGGCTACACGCTGTCGCGCGAGGTGCTGGCCCAGAAGTTCCAGGAGACCGTCGACCTGGGCGGCGTGCAGATCCTGCTGCAGGGCGGGCTCAACCCGGACCTGCCTCTCACCTGGTACGAGGACCTGTTCCGCTGGATGAAGGCATCGTTCCCGCTGGCCATCCACGGCCTGTCGCCGGAGGAGATCCGCTACATCGCCGAGATCGAGAACATGCCGATCCGGGCGGTGATCGAGCGGCTGGTGGCGGCCGGGCTCGACTCGATCCCGGGCGGCGGCGCCGAGATCCTGGACGACGAGATTCGCCACGCCATCTCGCCGTTGAAGTGCAGCACGGACACCTGGATGGAGGTGATGCGCGAGGGGCACGCGCTCGGCCTGCGCACCACGGGAACCATGGTGTTCGGCTTCGGCGAGAAGCCCGCCCACCTGGTCAATCACCTCGAGCGGCTGCGCGCCCTGCAGGATCAGACCTCCGGCTTCACGGCGTTCATCTGCTGGCCCTTCCAGGCCGAGGGCACGCGGCTCAAGCTGCGCGACGACACCACCGCCATGCGCTACCTGCGGATCTTCGCGCTGGCGCGCCTGTACCTGGACAACTTCCCCAGCCTGCAGGTCTCGTGGCCCACCATGGGCCCCGAGGTGGGTCAGGTGGCGCTGCGCTTCGGCGGCAACGACTTCGGCTCCGCGATGATCGAGGAGAACGTCGTCTCGCAGGCCGGCGCCGTGTTCAAGCTGTCGTCGGAGGACATCGAGCGGTACGTGCGCGGCGCCGGGTTCGTGCCGCGCCGGCGCAACATGCGCTACGAGCTGCTGCCCGCGGCGTCCGCCCCGGCGTGAGGACGAAGGTCGTCGTGCCGCCGGAGACAGCGTCCGCCGCGCCCGTGCAGGTGTTCAGCGCGCCCTGGGTGTTGCCCGTCGTGCGGCCGCCGATCCGCGACGGCGCGGTGGCGGTGGACGCGGGCGGCACGATCGTCGCGGTGGGTCCCCGCGCCGACGTGCTGGGCGGGCTCGGGTTCCACGACGAGCTCGAGGTTCGCTGTGAAGGCGCGCTCGTCCCGGGGCTGGTGAACGCCCACACGCATCTCGAGCTGAGCTGGCTTTCGGGCGCGGTGCCGGGCGGCGACGGCGTGATCGCGTGGACGCGGCGCCTGGTCGAGAAGGTGACGGCGGCGCGCGCCACGAAGGACGCCACGACGACCGAAAACTCGCGCTTCGCTGCGGCGGTCGCGGCGGCGCACGCCGCGCGCGCGCTGGGGACCGCGGCGCTCGGCGACGTGGGCAACGGGATCCTCGGCTGGCGCGCGATGGCGCACGCGCGCCTCCGCGGACTGTTCTTCCACGAGCTGGTCGGCTCCCGCGAACACCGGACGGGCGATGCCTTGGCCGACGCGGCCGCCGAGCGCGCGACCGTCCTCGAGCCCGAGCTCGCCGGCGCCACCCCCACCATCCCGGCGGTCCCCGCTCCGCACGCGCCCTATTCCGTCGGCCCCGATCTCATCCGGCGAATCTTCGCCGCCGCGGCGGCGGCCGGGCTCCCGACCACCATCCACCTCGCCGAGGATCCCGACGAGGTGGCCTTGCTGGCCGACGGATCCGGCGGCTGGCCCGAGGTGCTGCGCGCGATGGGCGTGGATCCCGGCGAGCGGGCGCCCCGGCTCGGTCCCTGCGCTTACCTCGCCGGGCTGGGCGCGTTCGGCGCGAGCGATGGAGCCGCCGCGCCGCCGCCGCTGCTCGTCCACATGGTCTGCGCCGGCCCCGGTGATCGCCGGCGCGCCCGCGAGGCCGGCGCCACGGTCGTGCTCTGCCCGCGCTCGAACCTGCACATCGGAGGGCGCCTGCCCGACGTCGCGGCGTTGATCGAGGAGGGCGTCGCGCTGGCGCTCGGCACCGACAGCCTGGCGTCCGCTCCCGATCTCTCGCTGTGGGCCGAGATGCGCGCGCTGGCGGCTGCGTTTCCCGAGGTGCCTCCCCGGCGCTGGCTCGAGGCCGCGACGGACGGGGGGGCGCGGGCGCTCGGTCTGGGATCGACGCTGGGAGCGCTCGACGTCGGGCGCCGGCCGGGCCTGGTCTGCGTCGACGCCCGGATCGCGCCCGGAGAACCCCAACCCGAGCGCGCCCTGATCGCGAACGCGGAGCCGTCGGCGATCCGGTGGCTCGCCCTGGCCGGCGCGGAGCCGTCCGCGCACGCACCTACCAGCGCCGGCCCCTCGCCGGTCGTCGCCCCTTGGCCCGGCCCCTATTCCCCGAGCCTCTCGCCATGAGCACATCTGCCCTGCCGCCGTCCTCGCCACCCGCACCGGGCGCGATGCCGCCGCCGCCTTCGTCGCCGTCAGCGCCGCGCGCCAACCCGATCGTCACGTTCGGGCGCATGGTCAAGTTCAGCCACACCATCTTCGCGTTGCCCTTCGCGCTGGCGGCGGCCGCCCTCGCCGCGCGCGGCGTAGGGCTCGGCGCGAGCCGACTGCTGGCCATCGTCGTGGCCATGGCGGGCGCGCGCACGACGGCCATGGGCTTCAACCGCATCGTGGATCGCGGCTTCGACGCCCGGAACCCGCGCACCGCCGGCCGCGAGATCCCACGCGGCGCCGTCTCGCTGCGCGCGGCCTGGCTCCTCACCTTGGCGAGCGCCGCCGTCTTCGTCGCGGCCGCGGCGTTCCTCGGACCGCTGTGTCTGGCGCTGGCGCCGGTGGCCTTGGTTTTCCTGTGGGGCTATTCGCTCACCAAGCGCTTCACGGCGCTGTGCCACCTGGTGCTGGGCCTCGCCATCGCCTCGGGCCCTGCCGGAGCCTGGATCGCCGTGCGCGGTGACTTCGGGCTGACCCCGGGCTTGTTGATGCTGGCGGTGGGCTCCTGGATCGGGGGCTTCGACATTCTCTATGCGCTCGCCGACCGCGACTTCGATCGCGCCGCCGGCCTTCACTCGATTCCGGCGAGGCTCGGGATCCGGGGAGCGCTCGTGGCCTCCGCCGTGCTGCATCTCATCACCGTCGGGGCGCTGTTCACGCTGGCGGTGATCGCAGGGCTCGGCGGCTTCTATCTGGCCGGCGTCTCGGTGGTCACGGGTCTGCTCGTGTGGGAGCACGCCATCGTCAAGCCCCACGATCTGTCGCGCCTGAACATGGCCTTCTTCAATCTGAACGGTTACGTGTCGGTCGTGTTCCTCGCCGCCGTGGTGGCCGACGTGTTGACCCGCTGACGGCAGAGCCGTCAATCTGACAACAGATCGGCGCGGGCAGGCGAGGAGTGGCCTCGCCGCATCTCCGTGTGGACGGAACGGCAACGCGTTGTTGTACGCGGCACAACGCGCACGGGTGATCTACCTATCGAATCTGGTCTTTTTGGTAAGTACCATTACGTATTTACGGTGGCACGATCCCTGCTGGTCTCCTCAGCGTGAACGGAGGAATAGGCCTCCTTTCGAAAAGGCAAAACCCGGGCGACCGGGCGACGCAAAGCCGACGGGGCTCTCAGAGCTGGCTGGGCATGCCGAAAAAGGACGACGCCATGAAGACCTACAGTCAGACGCTCAAATCGATTCTGGCGGCCTCGGCGGCCGCCCTGGCCGCCGCCGGGTGCGCAGCGCCCAGCGAGGGTGGCGGTGAAACTGTTCAAGAGAGCACCGCCGCGGCCGCCGCCTCCGAGAACGGGCTCTCCTCCATCAACGGCCTCTCCTCCATCAACGGCCTCTCCTCCATCAACGGGCTCTCCTCCATCAACGGGCTCTCCTCCATCAACGGGCTCTCCTCCATCAACGGCCTCTCCTCCATCAACGGGCTCATCAGCACTGACGGGCAGAAGACGTTCTCTTACATCGTCCGCTGCGCCCTCCCCGCCGGCCACACCATCACCATGAAGGACCTGTCCGGCAACCCGATGCCGTTCCCGGGCCAGCTCGGCATGGCCCCCAGCTGGGAGTACGGCGCGTGCGACGTACACTGCCAACAGGCGATCAGCGCTTGCGTCCTGGCGCACGTGAACACCGCGGGCGTCCACATCCCGCTGTGGCTGGACGCGGCGGAGCTCGGCTGGGGCCAGAGCACCACCTACCCCTATCAGGAGGGCTCGTTCTTCGGGAACATCTTCACAAGCCCGCCCACGATGTATTACTGCGACGGCAAGGACTTCGCGACCGGCGTCGTCCAGGGCCGAATCGGCGCCAACGGCACGACCGGGCCCTACACGGGCCGGGGTTACTGCCGCAACGCTTGCACGCCCCAGGACATCCCCAACCAGAACGACGGGTACAAGGCGTGCCAGGGCTTCAACCACGTCGTGACTGTCTGGCGCAACGTGGACACCAGCACCGCGACCGCCGGCACCGCCGCCGCCTTCGACCCGGCTCTCGACTACAAGGTCTGCAACAAGCAGAGCGGCCAGTGCGTGGACGCGAAGGGCGGCGGCACCACCAACGGCACGCCGATCGTCCAGAACCCCTACTCCTCGACCTCGACCAGCATGCGCTGGAACATCGTCAAGGACAGCTACGGGAAGTACAAGTTCATCAACAAGAAGAGCGGCAAGGTCATGGCCATCCAGGGCGGCGCTACCTACAACGGCTGTCCGCTCATCCTGTACACGGCCGACGGCACCCCGAGCCAGAGCTGGTCGTTCACCCGCACCGCGGACGGCGCCTACAAGTTCAGCCCCGGCACCAGCGCCTCGATGTCTCTCGACAACTCCAACAACTCGACGGCGCCGGGCAACCCCATCGTCCAGTGGAGCTTCACCGGCGGCCTGAATCAGGAGTGGGTGGTCGCCCCCGCCAACTGAACCAGTCCCAGCTTCTCGACTCACACACCGAAGGCGCGGATCGACGATGGTCGATCCGCGCCTTCGCGCATTTCGGGGCCGCAACACGGGAAGGCAACAGCCTGTTGTCCCTCTCACAACCTTTCCCGACTCTGGGCCCGTCGAATCAGCCATTTTTAGTATCGCAGATTACTTATTTACGGTGGCATGGTCCCTGCTGGTCTCCTCAGCGTGAACGGAGGAATGGGCCTCCTTTCGAAAAGGCAAAACCCGGGCGACCGGGCGACGCAAAGCCGACGGGGCTCTCAGAGCTGGCTGGGCATGCCGAAAAAGGACGACGACGCGATGAAGACCTACAGTCAAACGCTCAAATCACTTCTGGCGGCCGCCGCCGCCACGCTCGCGGCCGGATGCGCCGCGCCCGGCGAGGGGGGAAGCGGAAGTGAGACCGTTCAAGAGAGCACGGCCCCGGCCGCCGCCTCCGAGAACGGCCTCTCCTCCATCAACGGCCTGTCCTCCATCAACGGCCTGTCTTCCATCAACGGCCTCTCCTCCATCAACGGCCTGTCCTCGATCAACGGCCTCTCCTCCATCAACGGCCTCTCCTCCATCAACGGCCTCATCAGCCCCGAGGGGCAGAAGACCTTCTCGTACATCGTGCGCTGCGCGCTCCCCGCTGGCCACAGCATCACCATGAAGGACCTGTCC
>Ga0207694_10002086_pt1 | contig 16503 bp, 13 predicted proteins | sample KBSC34metaG_FD_184353 | JGI IMG/M metagenome (GOLD analysis project Ga0207694, IMG submission 184353) | Corn rhizosphere microbial communities from Kellogg Biological Station, Michigan, USA - KBS C3-4 metaG (SPAdes) (version 2) | ecosystem: Host-associated > Plants > Roots > Rhizosphere > Soil... | reverse complement strand
GAACACGGGCGAGATGCTCACCGCGCTGAAGCCACTCTATGCCAGCTTCAGCGACAGCCAGAAGCAGACCGCGGCCGAGGTGCTGAGCCACCATGAAGGACATGGCGGCTGGCATCACATGGGCGGGCGGTAAGGCCTAACGCTGGTCATCGTCCTGCGAGGGCCTTCCCTGTCGAAGGGGAAGGCCCTGTGATTGCTTGGGATCGAACTCGATCGCCTCGAAGTGGGGTGGCTCACGATCAAAAGCTAGTCGTGGAAGCTCGAGTTCGACTCCGTACTCTGTGCCGAAAATCTCGTTCGCCAAATCAGCTAAATTTTTCGAGGGCGGCTGCTGATATCTATTCTTCAGGTTTGACTTCCCCAATGATTTTGCCTTCCCAAAGGTAGAGCTTCGGTAAGCGGCGAAAAAGTGCACCGGCTTCCGGCATCAAAAATACGACGCCAAAGCGTTTCGTTTCTCCGGGCGATATCGCTTCACCCTGCGTCAGAATTCTGAAGTCCCAGGCACTGAAGTCCTGTTCATGCACCTTGACAGGACATCCAAACCAGTCCGCGACGATAGCAGATTCACGGCCCCCTTTCTCGGTGGCATAAAGCGTCACGTCCGCAAAGAACTGGGCGTTGACGTTCCTCAAACTAATCCAACCCCGCGCCGGTGAAGCCGGTAACGATCGTCTCGATCCGGCCGGCGCGGGTGATGCGGGCTTTCTCGTTGTCGTGGGGGCCGGCGCTGCAGATATAGAGCGTGGCGTGGTCGGGCCCGCCATACATGCAGGCATAGGCGTGGCGGTCGCCCTCCAGCTTGATGCGGTGGGTCAGCTCGCCCGAATGGGTGATGCGGATCAGGCCGTTCCACAGGGCCGCCACCCAGATGCCGCCCTGGGCGTCCAGGCAGATGCCGTCGGCGTAATGCCCGTCGGGCAGGTCGACCGTGCGGTGGTTCGAGAGCTTTCCGCCGGCGCCGATATCGAACAGGCTGAGGCGCTTGCCGGCGCTTTCCGCCACCACCAGGGTCTTGCCGTCGTCGGTGATGCGGATGCCGTTGCCGATCAGCAGGCCGTCGCCGTCGGTGCCGACAGAGCCGTCTGGCTGGACGACGACCAGCGGGCTGGGCACCGGCGGCTCATCCATGTCGCCGCCGAACTGAACGACATAGGCGCGGCCTGCCTTATCCACGACCATATCGTTGACGCCGGCACCGGCAGCCGTGCCCAGGTCGGCATAGAGGCTCTTGTTGCCCTGCGCGTCCACCCGGATCAGCTGCTCGTGATACATCGACACGACCAGCATGTCGCCGCCGGGCAGGAAACCGATGCCCGACGGGCTGTCCTCGAAAGTGGCCAGCGTGGTGACGAGACCGTCATGGTCGATGCGCGCCACGCGGCGGTCCAGCATGTCGGCGAAATAGAAATGGCCCTTGTGCCAGCGCGGGTCTTCGGGAAAGGCCAGGTTGTCGGTCAGCGTGCTGACGGGACCGAGATCGACAACCATTTTTTCCTCCCATGCAGGTCGGGTTATTCGGCGGCGACCGCCTGTGCGTCGGCGTCGCGCGGGCGATAGAACTGGGCGTACCAGGCCCGCGCCTCCAGGATCGGCCCGTCGCCGGCGCACAGCAGCGGCCGGGGCATCGGGTCCTTGTTCTCCCAGATCTCGACATCCTGATAGAAGGCGACCTTGCCGAGCTCAACATAGTTGGCGGCGACCTGGTGGAATTCCGGCGTCATCTCCTCCGCTTCGCACTTCACCATCGTGCCGTACCAGACCGCGACATGCTCGGTATCGATCGGCGTGTGGCAGATCAGCATCCAGGCGGGATAGGGCCCGTCCAGATGGGTCAGCAGATAGGCAGGGCCGTGATAGGTGGCGTGGGAGGGCAGTGCCCCGCCTTTCTCCGCCGCCAGGGTCTCATGCATGTTGAGCGCGTATTGCGTCGCCTTGTGGCCGATGAAGGTATTCTCGAACTCGGCGATATGGGCGCCGTGGACGATCGGGAAATGGGCGCGGTCGGCGATATTGTCGACGATCTCCTTGGGCACGGTATGGATGTCCTTGCGGACCAGATCCCACTTCACCCATTTGACGTCGCGATACTCCTCCATGTCAGGCAGCTCGTAATCCGGCTCGCCGAATTCCGGGTCGTGCCACATGAACACGTTGCCGTTCAGCTCACGCGCCGGATAGCTATTCACCCGCGCCTTGGGCGGGATCACCTTCGTGTAGGGGATCTCATTACAGCGGCCGTCCGGCCCGAAGCGCCAGTTGTGGAACGGGCAGCGCACGCCGTTGCCGTCCACGGTGCCGCCCACCGCCAGCGCCGCGCCCATATGCGGGCAGGTGCCGTCCAGCACGGCCGGCGATCCGTCGGCGGTGCGGAAGGCGACCAGCTTGCGGCCGAAGAACTTCAGCGGCAGCGGCTTGTCCGCCAGCACCTCATCGGCGCGCGCAACCATGAACCAGCCGCGCGGATAGGTGAAAACGTGCGAATCCTCGATCGCGGCGGGCTGAACGGACATAGATGGTCTCCTGGTCTGCAAAAACTGACTATATCAGGATTTCGCTGACCGCCTTAGAGGTCTGCATCGAGCCCTGGCCCCATTTCTCGACCGGCACGCCCATCACCTGCTGGATGGTGAGGCCGACGCGGGTCACAGGCTCGCCGATCGCGCTCACATGGATGCCGGTCTTGATCCGGCCGCCGGCGCTGCCCGCTGTCATCATCGGGATGCCGCTGATCGAGTGGATGCGCGCATATTCGGTGTCGGAATGGGCGAACACCAACGAGCGGTCCAGCAAGGTGCCGTCGCCTTCCTTGATATTGGCCATGATGCTGACGAACAGCGCCCAGGTCTCCATGCTGCGCTCGACGAAATAGGTGGCCTTGGGCTGATAGCCCAGTTCCTTGTCCACCGGCTCCTCATGCGTCATCAGGTGGTGGATCATCTGCTCGCCCGGCATGCGCAGGTTCGAGGCGGAGTCCGAGAAGACGACGTTGAAGATCTTGGTCTGGTTGCAGGCCAGCGCCATCGCCAGGATTTCGGCCATCAGCTTGTGGTTGGCCATGGCCACGCCGATCTCGGTCCCGATCGGGCCGTCGGCGGGCTTGGCCATCACATGGCACGCCTCGGCCGGCGGCGGCTTCTGCAGCTGCAGCTCAAGCTGCTGCTCCAGCTGGCGGACGGAGGTGAAATACTCGTCCATCCGGGTGCGGTCGGCCTGGCCGAGCTGCTGCATGAAGGCGTCGCGCTGCTCGGTCACCCCGGTCAGCACGGACTTGCGCAGCATGATGCCGGGATCGGGCTTGAAGTCGGCGGCGTTCGGGTCCTGGAAGTCCGGCCCGAAGATGCGGGTATAGAGCGCGACCGGGGAAACCTCGGCCGGGTTGAAGCCGTTGGCGCTGCGGTAGGAATAGCTGTGCTTCGGATCGCCGGTGGAGGTCATCTCCAGCGAGCGGAACCGCGTGTCGGTGCCGATCACGTCGCCGATCAGCACGTCGATGGTCGGGATATCCATCGGGTTCTGCATCGACGGCGCCACGCCGCCGGCGCGCACCGCCTGCATGCCCGAGATGTGGGGCAGGTTGGGCTTGCCGTCCAGCATCGCCTTGAAGCCGGTGAAGACATTGATCTGCTTCTTATGCGCCTCGATATATTTCAGCTCGGGCAGCAGGTCGTAATCCGCGCCGGTCTTGGTCGGGACCCAGCGCTGAGGGTTCATGCCCAGGCCCCAGTTCCAGGTGCCGAAGCGGATCGGCAGCGGCCGCCCGCCGGCGAGCGCGGTGCCGTTGGTGTTCAGCATGCAGTCGAGAAAGGGCAGGCCCAGGGTCACTGCGCTGCCGCCCAGAATGCCGCGCAGCACGCGGCGGCGGGTAAAGTCCTTATTCATGATGATTCTCGTACCCATTTTGGGCCTCCTTCACGGCGCCGGCTGACGGGCGCACGGCAAAAAATGCATCGCTGGTCGCGATGGTCTTCATCAGATCGGTCACCCGATAGCCCTTGTCGGCGAACTGCTTGCCCAGCCAGGTCTGGAACTCGCGTTCGCCGGCATCGAAGTCGCGGCCGACGGCATAGCGGTACATCGAATTGGTCAGGCAGGCGGTGGTCGCCGAATTGTCGTGGATCGCCTTGCCGAGGCTCGCGGCATCGCTGAACTTGAGGCCGTCGATCTCGCCCGAGGCGTCGATCGGGGCGCCGTTCTCGGCGGAGCGGAACTGGCCGACGCCGTCGAAATTCTCAAGCCCCAGCCCGATCGGGTCCATGATCTTGTGGCAGCCGGCGCAGGTGGCTTCGGTGCGGTGCGCGGTCAGCCGGTCGCGGGCGGTCTTGAAGTTCGGATTGTTGGTGTCCTGCACTACCGTGAAGTTCACGTTGGCGGGCGGGGAGGGGACGACCTGGCACAGCAGGATCTCGCGCACCGCCTTGCCGCGCAGGGTGGAGGAACTGCGGCCCGGATGGGAATGCAGCTCGGTGAAGCTGAGCTGCGTCAGGATGCCGGCATGGGGATCGTCGGCCGGGAATTCATGCGCCTCCCATTCCTTCTCGCTCCTGACCGGCACCTGGTAGACGACGCCCAGATTGCGGGTCAGGAAGGTCTTCCGCGTCGTGAACAGGTCGCGATAGTCGCCCTTCTGGGTGACCAGCAGGTCGATCGCGGTGCGCAGGGTCTGTTCCTGTGCGTCGCGCGCCACCTTCTGGCTGAATACCGGATAGATCGCGGCGTCCTTGGCCAGCGAATCGAACTGGTCGAAGTCCAGGAAATCGATGAAGAAGGCGCGGACCCCGGCCTCCAGCCTGGGCGAGGCCAGCATCCGGTCGACCTGCTTGTCGGTGCCGGACTTGCTGTCCAGTTCCCCGGCGCTGGCGGCGCGCAGCAGCTCGTCATCCGGCGCGGTGTTCCACAGGAAGAAGGAGAGGCGCGAAGCCTTCGAATACGCGCTGAGCCGCAGCTTGGTCTTGTCCGACGGATCGGTTTCGGCGACGTCCTTGCGGAAGATGAAGTTCGGCGAATCCAGCAGCTCGGCCAGCCCGTATGACAGGCCGGCATAGAAATCGCCCTTGGCGTCCGCCGCCTGGCCGGCAAGCTGGACCGGGCCCGCGATCTCCTTGTCCGTCGCCGGGCGGCGGAACAGCAGGCGGGCATATTTGGTGATGGTCGCCGTGGCGCAGGTCTGGTCCGGCTTCTTGGCGTCGGCCGGCTTGCACGGGACCAGGTTGTCGCGATGCTTCGCATCCACCACTTGCGCCGAGATGGAGCGGGCCATGGTGTCGTACTGCTCGAAGCCCGAGGCCGACAGCGACACCGAAGAGGCGCCGACGGCCAGCAGCCCGTTCTTGCGCGCGCCCGGCTCGAACCGGCCGCCCAGCTTGATGTCGGGGGCGAAGATGTCGGCGATCACCTGCCGATACTGCGCGGCGCTGAGCCGCTGGGCGTTCACTGGCGCGCCGGCCGTCTTCGGTTCGGACGGGCCGCAGCCGGCGAGGGTCAGCACACTCAATGCGGCCAGGGCCGCGAAACGCTTATTCATCGATACAGTACTCAGTGTGCGGGCGCGAGCGCGGCGGCTGCGGTCTTCTTCGAATCCTCGGGATGGATCACGAAGGCGGGGATGGCGGTCAGCGCGAATGCGGTCGACAGGGCGGTGCACTGGCCGGTCTTCGGGTCCTTGAAGCCGTCGGCATAGCGCCGGACCGCCTGGCTGAAAGTCGGGCAGTCATAGCCGATCATCTCGGCGCTGGCCTGCTTGGCATGGGCGGTCAGGTCGACGTCGCTGGCGGCGATATAGCCGGCCAGCATGCCCTTGGCGCTGCCGTCGGCGGCGATCTCGACCCGCAGCCGCGCGGCCTTGAAGTGGTAATAGCTGGGATAGCCGCCGAAATCGTAGGTGAGTGCGATGTCGCCAGGCTCGGTGGTCAGCACGCCGTTTTCGATCTTGCCGTGCAGCGTGCTCTGGAACTTCTTCTCGTCGGTCACGGTCAGGCTGGCATAGGGCAGCATGTGGCCGTTGGCGTCGATCATCATCGGGCTCTGCCCGTTATAGACGCCGACCGTCACGTCCGCGGAGTTCTTCGGGTCGGTCACGCCGGTGACCTCGATCAGCATGGTCGTGCCGCCGTCCTTGAACGCCTGGTTCTTCAGCGACTCGAGATAGCCTTCCTCGCCCGGGAAACCGCGGAAGTTGGATGAGCAGCCCAGCACCCGATAGGTCTGGTTGTCGATCGCCGCCTCGCCGTTCGGGCCGGTGAACTTCTCATGGGCGCAGGTCGTGTCGGTGGCATGGCCGTCGGTCGTGCCGTCGACATTCATGCCGTAGGACACCTTGCTCATGGTCGTACGCTGCGGCGCGCGCGGATAGTCCGGCGCCTCGCACAGATCCTTGCCGTCGGTCGTGTGATAGGCCTTCTGCTCGAATTCCTTCAGGTTCTCCGGCTTCTGCAGCCGCGTCCGCTCGGCCGGGGTCGAGGCCGCCAGGTAGATTTCCTTGGCCGCCATTGCCAGCCCGTCCGGGCAGTCGTCCTTGCCTTTGTAGATATCGAAGGACAGGGAGGTCAGCGCGAAGCCCAGCGTGCGGGTCTTGGCCGTGGTCGTATCGGGCACCGCGGCGGCTGCGGTTCCGGCATGGGCCGGCGCGGTCACCAGGCCGGCGGCCATCAGGGCGGCGCAGGCCAGGCCCGTATACGGTACGAATGTGTTCATTGGATTTCCTCCCCCTCGGTCCCGCCATGCGGGCGAAATTTCTTATAACATATTAAATATTTTTGCTTGACCCAAATCAACGCTGAACTCGGATTCATTCATACGGGATCGTCAAGACTTTCGTCCGCAAAGCAGGCGACGAATCATGACCGCGCGCTTATCGCGGATTGACGAGATAGGTCCTTTTCAGGCCAGGATCGGCAAAAGGTACTCGGGGAAGCGGAATGTACGACTACATCATCGTTGGTGCCGGTTCGGCCGGATGCGTCCTGGCCAACCGCCTGTCGGCCAATCCGAATGCCAAGGTGCTGCTGCTTGAGGCGGGCAAGCGGGACAACCACCCGCTGATCCATCTGCCGGGCGGCATGTTCCCGATGCTCCAGCGCGGCATGTATGCCTGGGTCTATGAGACCGCGCCGCAGAAATTCCTCGACGGCCGGAAACTGCGCGATGCCCGCGGCAAGGTGCTGGGCGGGTCCAGCTCGATCAACGGCATGATCTATTGCCGGGGCGCGCGCACCGACTATGACGGCTGGCGCCAGCGCGGCAATACCGGCTGGGGCTATGCCGACGTGCTGCCCTATTTCAAGCGGGCCGAGGCGCATGAGCTGGGCGGGGACGATTATCATGGCGGCGAGGGGCCGCTGCGCGTCTCTCGCTCCAAGGTGAAAGGCAAGCTGGCCCAGGCCTGGATCGCCGCGGCGGTCGAGGCCGGCTACGCCTATAACGACGATATCAACGGCGCGCTGCGCGAGGGCTTCGGCCCGACCGACGTCACCGTGGTGAACGGCCGGCGGATGAGCACCGCCGCCACCTATCTGCGCGCCGCGCGCGGCCGGCCGAACCTGGAAATCGTCACCGGGGCGCTCGGCCGCCGCATCCTGTTCGACGGCGCGCGGGCGATCGGCGTCGAATATCTGCGCGACGGTCGGCTGGAGCAGGCCCATGGCGGGGAGGTCATCCTCTCGGGCGGTGTCTTCCAGTCGCCGCAGCTGCTGATGCTGTCGGGTGTCGGCGATGGCGACCATCTGAAATCGCTCGGCATCAAGACTGAAATCGACCTCAAGGGCGTGGGCCAGAATTTCCACGACCATCTGGGCTTCTCGATCCAGACGGCCAGCCCGCAGCCGGTGTCGGACTACAAATATATCGGCCCGGTCGGCTCTGTCCGCGCGGTCGGCGCCTATGTCTTCGGGGGTGGCGGCCCGCTCGGCTCGGAGCCGGTTGAGGCGGTGGGCGTGTTCAATTCCGGCGTGCCGGGCACCGACTTTCCCGACATCAAATGCCAGCTCGTGCCGCTGATGGTCGACGGCAATGGCGGCGGCGTGATCCCCGAGCACGGAGCGATGAACCGCATGGCGCTCGCGCGGCCCGACAGCCGCGGCACTATCCGCCTGCGCTCGGCTAACCCCGACGATCCGCCGATCATCGATGCGCAGTACCTGTCCGCCGAGATCGACCGCCTGCGCGTGCGTGCCGCCCTGAAAGTGGCGCGCGATATCTTCAACCAGCCGGCCTACAGGCCCTATCGCGGCCGCGAGATTTTTCCCGGCGAGGAGATGAAGACCGACGACCAGATCGACGCCTATATCCGCCAGACCGCCCAGACCGATATGCACGGCGTCGGCAGCTGCCGCATGGGCAATGATTCGCTGGCCGTGGTCGATGACCAGCTCCGTGTCCACGGGCTGCAGGGCCTGCGCGTCGTCGACGCCTCGGTCATGCCCCAAGTGATCAGCGGCAACACCAACGCCCCAGCCGTCATGATCGCGGAGAAGGCTTCGGATATGATCCTGGGGAAGACAGCATTGCCGGCGGCGGAGGCGGCTTAGGTTTTCGCGCGCTGTTTTTCCTCGTCATTCCCGCGAAGGCGGGAATCCGGACTTACGGGCGTCGGCCCGTACAAGACTCATGTCGCCGCAGACGCGGCTCTAGCCTGGATTCCCGCGTTCGCGGGAATGACGAATTGAGGCTAGGCGCCCTTACATCCCCTCGCCAGGCAGGAAGCACCGCACCGCCGGTAGGCCGTTGACGTGGTAGTACCAGACCTCGGCGTGGCCGAGCTTGTTGGGGCCGTGGATCACGGTTTCGTCGGGCACGTCGACCCAATGGTCCTCGATCTTCACGCGATAGCCCTTGCGCGAGACGTCCCACTCCACCTCCTGCGGGCGCCAGCCGTCGGCGGTGGCGCAGCAGGCGACGCCGGGGCCGTTCTTGAGGCTGAGGACCCAGGCTTTCACCTCGGGCGAGTTGTTGTCGGTCTTGTCCAGGTCGCGGGCGTGGGCGGCCACGGCCAGCGCGGCGCCGGCCATCAGCAGGACGAAGACTTTGCGATGCCTCATGCCCATCAATCCCCCAGCGTATAGGCGATCAGGCTGTCGCCCTGTTTCGTGCCCATCATGGCATGGCCCCCGGCGGCGATCACCACATACTGCTTGCCGTCCGCCTTGAGGCGATAGGTCATCGGGTTGGCCTGGCCGCCGGCCGGCAGCCGCTCCTTCCACAGCTCCTTGCCGTCGGCAACGTCGAAGGCGCGGATGAAGTTGTCGGAGGTGCCGGCGATGAAGGCGAGGCCCGAGGCGGTGACGGTCGGGCCGCCCACGCTCGGCACGCCCAGCCCCAGCCAGACCGGGAAGGGCGCGGCGTCGCGCGTGGTGCCGAGCGGGATTTCCCACACCCGCTTGCCGGCCTTGAGGTCGATGGCGACCAGCGTGCCCCATGGCGGCCGGTTGCAGGGTGCGCCGAACGGCGAGAGCTGGACGATCCTGTCATAGGCATAGGGCGTGCCGATCGCCGGCATGCCGGCAGGATGGCCGGCCTTGGCCCGCGCCTCGGCCTCGGCGCGGGGCACGAGCTTGATCTCGGCGAAGACCCGGCTGGTATTGACGACAAGCAAGTTCTTGTTCGGATCGATGGCGAAGCCGCCCCAGTTCATGATGCCGTAATCGTAGGGAAACACGGCGGTGCCCTTGGCCGAGGGCGGGGTATAGCGGCCTTCATAAAACAGGGCGTTGAAGGCGTCGCGGCACTTGCCCTCGTCCCAGAAGGTGAAGCCCCACATATCCTTGGCGGAGAGGTCGCCGGGATAGAGGTCGTAGGTCGGGTTGGTGACGAAGGGTTGGGTCGGCGACGGCGTCTCGTCCGGCACGCCGCCGGTGGTCGGCACCGGCCGCTCCTCCACTGGGACCAGGGGCTCGCCGGTCAGCCGGTTCAGGATGAAGATATTGCCCTGCTTGGTCGATTGCGCCACCGCAGGCACCGAGCCGCCCGCGGTCGGGAAATCGAACAGCACCGGCTGCGACGGCAGGTCGTAATCCCACAGATCGTGATGCACGGTCTGGAAATGCCAGGCGACCTTGCCGGTCGCTACATCCAAGGCCACCAGCGAGTTCGAATAATAGTCCAGCCCGTGCCGCATCCCGCCGAAATAGTCCGGCGAGGTATTGCCGGTCGGCACATAGACCAGCCCATGCTCGGCATCGACCGAGAAGACGGTCCAGGCATTGGTGGTGCCGTGGGCATAGCGCTCGCCCGGCGCCTCCAGGGTCTTTTCATCGAAGTCGGGCGGCAGCGGGTTCCAGGCCCAGGACAGTTCGCCGGTCCGTGCGTCGAAGGCGCGGACGACGCCGGCGGCTATGTCGATCCGGGTGTTGTCCAGCACGCCCGCGCCCAGGATCACCTTGTCGCCGGCGATTACCGGCGGGGAGGGTACGGTGTACTCGCCCGGCCTCACCGCGCCGAGACCCTCCTTGAGATCGACCTCGCCGTTCTTGCCGAAGCTGCTGCACGGCTTGCCGGTCGCGGCGTCCAGCGCGATCAGCCGCCCATCCAGCGTGCCGTTGAAGATACGGCTGGCGCACTCCGACCCGGCGGCCGCCTGGCTGTCATGGTAAAAGGTGACGCCCCGGCAGTTGTGCAGATAGACGCCGTTGGTGTTCAGCTTGGGATCGTGGCTCCAGATCTCCGTGCCGGTCTCCGGGTCCAGCGCGACCACCCGGTCGACATTGGAGCAGACATACATCCGCCCCTCGGCGATGATCGGCGTCACCTCGAGCGTGAAGAGCGGGACTTTCGACTGGGTGGCGGAGGGGCCGAAATGATAGGTCCAGGCGACATGCAGCTTGCCGACATTCTGCGGCGTGATCTGGGTCAGCGGCGAATAGCGCAGGCCCCCGGCGGTATTGCCCCAACTGTCCCAGCCGGCGGTCGGCCCGGACGTGTCGGTTTGGGCGCCGGCCGCGAAGGCCGCGCATGCCAGGGCGAGGGACGCGATCCATCCCGCTATTCCGCCGATCTTCATCCGTCTCCCCCAAACCGCTTGTCGTTGTCATAGACATAACAGGACGCCACCCGCCATGGGCAAGCTTCCTGATTTCGCGGGGGAAGACTCCTGTCGCTTCTAGCTGTGTCCGGCTGCGAGATCGGGACGCGCGGCTGCCCCGCCGGCCGAATATGTCACCGCCGTTCCGCCGGCGCCGTCATTGGCGAGATGGAAGCCGGTCGCGATGTAGTTGCCGAACAGCGTGACGGTTGCCGTCAGCGCGCCATCGGTGATTGTCAGCGTCCCGCTGGTTTTGCCGGCATTTTCGGTGAAGGACACTTTGGGCCCGGCGCCGAACTTAAAGGATGCGAAGTCCAGCCTGTCCTTGGCGTTGAAGCCCGAAAGCGTGGCGGAAGCCGTCGCGCTGCCCGCCAAGGTGAGCTCACCGCCGCCGGCGAATCTGATGTTTCCGGCATTGTTGCCGCCGGAGACGATCTCGGCCCCGCCCCTTAAGGTCGTATTGGTCATGAGGTTGACGGCTTTGACCGTGAGCACGCCGCCGCTGCTTACGATGGTGCCGGAGGCAAATGTGTCGGTCAGCACCGCCCGGCCGCCGCTTTCGATGACGGCGCCATAGACCGAGCCCTGGTCCGATATGATTTCGCCGCCGCTCCTGACGATCGTGCCGATGGCGAAGGTGTCCGGGCTGGCGTTTTGTATGCCGCCGGCCCCGAGGACCGTGCCGACGGCGGACACAAAACCGAATGCGGGGTTATTACCGCCGAGGTCCTGCTCGCCGCCCCGCACGATCGTCCCGAACGCATAGTCCGCGACGGTCTGCTTTCCGCCGCTGCCGACGACGACCCCTGAGACGGGCTCGTACGCCATCTGGCTGCCGAGAACGAAGGTGCCCGACGCGCTGCCGCCCTTGCCGATCGTCTCGTGACCGCCATGCGCAACGGTTCCGCCCAATTCCTTCGCCCCGTCCCCGACGCTGAGAAAGATGCCGCTGCCGATCTTTACGCCCGAGAGCTTGGCGCCGCTTTCGGCGATTTCCACCGCGCCTGGCTTGACGACCAGACCGGTCACCGTGCCGCCGGCATAGACGAACTGTCCGCCGGCCAGGACTGTCGTGTGGACCGCGCTCCCGCCTGACAGGACGATCTGCTCCTCTCCGGCGGAGACGACGATGCCGCTCGAGGTGACGCCGGAGGACAGGACTTCGTGGATCACCTTTCCGCCGGCGGCGACGGTCAGCCCGGACACCATGGCGCCGCTGCCGACAACGAGCGTCCCGCCGCTTTCCACCGTGACGTCCTTGGCCTGGGTATCGGAGTTCAGAAGTTCCACGCCGCCGCGCTTGATCACGGTGCCGCTGGCGATGCCGCCAAGATTTACCTGCTGAACGCCGCCGCTTTCGACGATCGTCTGTGTGGCCGCGCCATAGACCACCTGAAACCCGCCGCGCTCGATCGTCGTGCTGGTCGCCTGGCCGTCCACTTCCTGGCTGCCGCCGTTCTCGATGATGGTTCCGCTCGCGGTTCCTGTCACCTCCTGCAGCCCATGCCTGCCGACCATGGTGCCGACGGCCACGCCGCTGGCATCGACGATCTGCTCGCTGATGCCGTTGGAGCCGGCGCTGCCGGCCAGGACGGTGCCGGTCGTGGTGCCGGACACCAATTGCCCCCCACCGCCCAGAACCGTCGTATCGATCGCGATACCGCCCTTGAGGATGGTCTGCTCTTGGTCGGCGGATACCGTCTGGCTGCTGACCGTGACGCCTGACGAGACCACCGGCGTTGCGCCGTCCTGGGCGTTGGACGGCGCGACGTAACCGCCGCCCAGGATTTCATGTAGCCCTAAGCCCGGGCCGACCCTGTTCGATTGGCTGGAGGAGGTGAGCATTTTTGGTCCCAGATAAAATTACGAAAATTGAATATTTATTCTGGTCGCAAATCTACCGTCATCGCGATGCAAGATATACCCTAATTCTCAGTAGTTCTTGCGTTGTTGTTCCGGATAAAGCGCAATAAACCGGATGGAATGATAAGTTATATCATTCTAAACGAAGCGCGGAATCGGCCCCTGTTGTGGCGTCGTGTCGTCGTCCAGATCGAACATCAACTCGTCGACATAGCACCAGCCCCAGCCCTCCGGCGGGTCATAGCCTTCGATGATCGGGTGGCCGGTGGCATGGAAATGGGCGGTGGCGTGCCGGCTCGGGGAATCATCGCAGCAGCCGACATGGCCGCATGTCCGGCAGATGCGCAGATGAACCCACCACCCGCCGGTCTTCAGACACTCCTCGCAGCCTTTGGCGCTGGGCGTCACGGTCTGGATGGTTCCGAGGTGCGAGCAGCTGTCGGCCATGGCGGTCTCCTGGGATCGGTTTGTGCAAGACTTGCTGATTAACGTTCCGTAAGGCTTTGGCTAGTCAGTTCCGCGCATGGCGGCGTTCAGGATCGTAAATCTCTCTGCCAGCAAGTACCCTGCAGAGATGGCACAGGAACCGGTAACCGAAATCGAGATCGATCCCGCCTCGCCCGACGTGCGGCAGGCCCAGACCTATCCGCATCTCAACCGCGAGATGATGGCGCGGATCGCGCAGTATGGGGCCGAGGAGGTGCTGCCGGCCGGCGCGATGCTGTTCCACCGCGGCGAGCGCAGCATCGATTTCTTCGTGCTGGTCGAAGGGTCGATCGAGATGTTCGATTACGACCGCCGCCAGCCGCATGTCTTCGTGACCCTGGAGCCGCGGCAATTCACCGGCGAGCTTCACCTGTTCAACGACCGCCAGGTGCTGGTGTCCGGCCGTACCGGCATGGACAGCCGGGTGATCCGCATCCGGCGCCCCGATTTCCGCCGGCTGACGACCGGCGAGCCCGATATCGGCGAGATCGTCATGCGCGCCTTCGTGCTGCGGCGCATGGGGTTGATCCGCCACGGCACGGGCGGCGCCATCCTGATCGGGCCCGCCCATGCCGCCGACACGCTGCGGCTCCGGCGGTTCCTGACACGGAACGGCTATCCGCACCGGGTGCTCGATACCGATGCCGACCCGGCTGCGGACGGTTTTCTGGAGTGCTTCTCCCTCGACCTCAACGAGCTGCCGGTCGTGATCGCCGACTGCCAGCATGCCCTGCGCAACCCGAACAACGCCCAGCTGGCGGATGCGCTGGGCTTGAGCGAGGCGCTGGATCCCACCCACGCCTGGGATGTCGCCATCGTCGGCGCCGGCCCGGCGGGACTGGCCTCGGCGGTCTATGCCGCGTCCGAGGGGCTGGACACGATCGTGATCGAGGGGATGGCGCCGGGCGGGCAGGCGGGGACCAGCTCCAAGATCGAGAATTATCTCGGCTTCCCGACCGGCATATCCGGCCAGGCGCTGGCCGGCCGGGCGCAGATCCAGGCGCAGAAATTCGGCGCGCATCTGGAAATCTCCCGCGAGGCCGAGGCGCTCGACTGCTCGGGTTCGCCGTTCCGCCTCAGGCTCGATGACGGGCAGGTGATCAAGGCCCGTTCGATCGTCGTCGCCACCGGCGCGCGCTATCGCAAGCTGGATGTCGCCAATTACGCGCGCTTCGAGGGGCAGGGCATCCATTATGCCGCCAGCGCGATGGAGGCTCAGCTTTGCCTCGGCCAGGAGGCGGTCGTGGTCGGCGGCGGCAATTCGGCGGGGCAGGCGGCCATGTTCCTGTCCCGCCATGCCGCCCATGTCCATATCCTGGTCCGCGCCGATGGGCTGGCTGCGACCATGTCCGACTATCTGGTCCAACGCATCGCGCAGTCGCCGCGCTGCACCCTTCACAGCCATAGCGAGATCACCGGTCTGAACGGCGACGGGCGGCTCGACAGCGTCACCTGGACCAATGTGCGGAACGGCAGCAGCGAGACACGCCCTGTATGCAATGTCTTCGTCATGATCGGCGCCGAGCCCAACACGGCCTGGCTGGACGGCTGCCTGCAGCTGGACGACCAGGGCTTCGTCTGCACCGGCAGGGCCGCCGACGGCATGCCGCTGCCCTCGCCCTACATGACCAGCAAACCCGGCATCTTCGCCGTCGGCGACGTCCGCTCGGGCTCGATCAAACGGGTCGCCGCCTCGGTCGGCGAAGGCTCGGTCGTGGTGGCCTCGATCCACAAGTTCCTGCATCCGGACGGCTAAAGCCGCTTCAGCGTCTCCGCGTCGGCTTCCCCGTCGAAATATTTCGCCAGAGCCTCGGCGAAGACCGGATTGTCCGTCGCGGCCCGCGCGAACAGGGTCATCGACGAGCGGAACTTCATGTCGTCGGGCCAGCCGAAGATATCGGACGCCGTGCTGCCCTCGACCGCGAGCACCAGCCGGGTACAATCCTCCAGCCGGGGCCCCAGGACCGGATGAGCGAGATAGGCCCGCGCTTCGCGCAGTGAGGCGATGGCGTAAAGCTGTGCCATCGGGCTGAAGCCCAGCCCGGCGATCTGCGGGAATATGAACCACATCCAATGGCTGCGTTTGCGGCCGTCGGCGAGTTCTGCCCGGACCCGCTCGATGACGGAGGCTTGTGCCTCGACGAAGCGGTTCAGGTCATGGGGATCGTCCATCCTTTATAGGTATGGTCGGCGCGGCTTCCGAACAATCGGTTTACGCATTCCGCGATTCGATGATAACCGGGATAGGCGCCGAATCGTTGGCGCTTGTCAGGGGTGATCGAAATAGACTCCCGCCCGCCACGGAACGTTGCAGTGACACCGGCTTCGGCACGCCGGCTGCGGCCCAATGCGCGCGGTCGTGCGGGCGGCAAGCGTACGCGGCAGGAGCAGCAGAAGCAGGACAGCCGCCAGCGCATCCTCGATGCCGCCAAGACAGTGCTGGCCGACATGCCCTATGCGCTCATGGCGGTGGAGGATGTGATCGCCGAGGCGCAGGTCAGCCGCACTACCTTCTATCGCCACTTCGACAGCAAGTTCGCGATCTTCAAGGAACTGTACCCCCCGTTCCTTGCCGCGCTTTATGAGGTCTATGACGGCCTCGGCCGCCATTCGGATCCGTCCTTGGCGCAGATTGCCGACTGGCTCCGCACTTTCCTGGCTTTCTACCGGGACGAGATCATTCTGGTGCGAGCCTACTGGAACATCTACTCGATCGAACCCGAGTTCAATCCGATCGCCGAGACGACGACCGAGGAAATCTGCCGTCGCCTGGCCGAGACCTTGCCGGCCTTCCGGCGTTCGCTCGCCGCGGATGCCATGGCGGCGCGGATAGAGGCACGCCTTCTGCTCCAGGATGTCCACAGCTTCGGAATCGAATCCACGGTCCGCGGGTGGGACCTCGATACTGAGATGGCGACCGGCATTCTCGCCCGGCGCATCTACGCCTTCCTGAAGGCCTACGCCTAAAACCTAACAATCCTTCCGCCGCTGATCGCCTTCTGTTCGGGCGGGGTCAAAACTGCAACTTGACGTTACATAGTGTGCGCACATAATGTGCCTATATAGGCCGGCGTCGTGCAGGCCGGCTTGGAAATCACAAATCACCTGGGGGAGTATCCTATGCGCGCCAATTTCCAAGC
>Ga0207694_10002084_pt1 | contig 16524 bp, 10 predicted proteins | sample KBSC34metaG_FD_184353 | JGI IMG/M metagenome (GOLD analysis project Ga0207694, IMG submission 184353) | Corn rhizosphere microbial communities from Kellogg Biological Station, Michigan, USA - KBS C3-4 metaG (SPAdes) (version 2) | ecosystem: Host-associated > Plants > Roots > Rhizosphere > Soil... | reverse complement strand
GCTGCGTCGGAACAGAAGCCTCGACTCCCATTTTAGGCGCTGCAGCTTCCTCTTCATCGAGTTCGCCAATAAACCGATATCCACGCCGCGGAACCGTTTGAATATAAAGAGGAGAGGCGGCGGAATCCCGAAGAACCTCCCGGATGCGGTTCACAGCATTATTGAGCCCATGATCGAAATCCACGAAAGTGTCTTCTGGCCATAGCTGTGCACGAAGCTCTTCACGTGTGACCAACTTGCCACGGCCGTTCACGAGAACCAATAAAAGCTGCGCAGGCTGCTGCGGAAGCCGCTCGTAGCGGCCGTCACGCATCAGTGCTCCCGTCTGCAGGTCCAATGCGAAGGGCCCAAACCGTGCGATTCCGCGCGACTGAGTAGGGCTGATCAATGCTTCTTTCTCTTGTTCCCCGGGGGAACGAGTATATCCCGAATTGAGATCGGCTCTCCATTCATTTATCCAAGTCATTGACTTCACAACTGCTTCTCAAAGGAGATATTCGAGAGGAATTGGAGAGACCTGAGGATTGACCGCAGCGAGCGGTCCCTGCATGGTGAATGCTTTCAAAGGAGCAGACCCATGAAGAGCTTCCCCAAGCCCGCAGTCGGAATTCTTGTCCTCGCAATCGCATTGCTCATATCAGCCAACGCAACTGCGCAGAATGTTGTGACTGACTGGAATCTGATCGCTATTACAAACGCCCGTGCCAGCACCGCTCCCGGGGCAGCCACGCCCGGTGGCACGAACGTTTACATCACATACGCCGAGTTAGCTGTCTATAACGCGGTGGTTGCGATCCAGGGCGGATACCAACCTTATAAGTACACGGTAACCGCTCCGGCGGGCGCCTCGGCTGACGCCGCAGTCATCGAGGCTGCATACCGTATGCTTGTCCATCTGCTCCCAGACAGATTTGCTGCCCTCACCACGGCCTACAATGCCTCTCTGGCAGCCATTCCCGACGGCGCTGCAAAGCTGGACGGTCAGGCGGTCGGTCTGGCGTCGGCCAACGATCTGATTGCCTTGAGAGCCGGCGACGGTCTCGGAGTTCCCTGGCCCTACAGCTTTCCGTCTAGTCCCGTTCCCGGCGTCTGGATTCTTACGCCGGGTACGGTGGCGCCAGCTACTCCGTGGGTAGGGCAGATGAGGCCGTTCACGTTTGACGACCCCTCCGAATTCATGCCTGACGAGCCCCCCCCGGCCCTCACCAGTCAGACCTGGGCGGACGATTACAACCAGGTGAAATCCCTGGGGTCAATCAATAGCACCTTGCGCACCCCGGCACAGACCGAGATCGGACGCTTCTGGACTGAACACCCGGGAGCGCAATATGGCGCCCTGCTACGCCTTCTCGTGATGCAAGAAAACCTAAGCCTGCTCGAGAGCGCGCGCTTGATGGCGATGACCTATACGTCGATGGCTGATAGCTATATTGGTTGCTTCAATGCCAAATACCAATTCAGCTTCTGGCGCCCGGTTACGGCGATTCGCAATGGCGACATCGACGGAAACCCGGACACAGTTGCCGATCCGACATGGACTCCCTTGGGAACGACCCCGGGCCATCCCGAGTATCCCGCGGCCCACGGGTGCGTAACTGGCGGACTCGCAGACGCGCTTCAGGCGTACTTTGGCACTCCACGTATTCAGCTTTCCGTGTTCAGCTCAATCACCAACACCACGCATCACTTCAGCAGCATCCACGATCTGCAAAGAGAGGTCGAATACGCCCGTATCTATGCCGGCTTCCACTACCACCATTCACTGGTTCAAGGGTTCGTGCTGGGGCACAAAGTCGCGCATAACGTTGCGAATAGCTATTTCCAGCCCGTGAGGTAACTAAGCGGCCCGCTTGGTGGAACTCGATTCGACTTCCAATCGATTGCGCCCGTCCTTAAATGACGGGGGCTGCCGTCTTCGCAGTTCTTGTTGTAAGTGTGGGTAGAAGAATTGCTGCTAAATCGCCACTCGTTGAAAGCTCAATTGAGACCGAGTTAACTGACTTACTCGGAACCTAAAGACGAGCAGGCGAAGGTCTGTCAAAGGGACGAGTAGCCGACAGTGCAACCCCGATCACGGCTCTACCGAGGAATTTAGGGTCACTGTCGCCCTCTTCTTGGTTGCTCTCTCAAAAGAAACTAGAAGCCGTGCGAATCCGACGGATGCTGACCAGTCTGCGGGAGAGACCACATGGTTATTGGACCTTATCGGCCCCTCGACCTATACCCTCTAAAGCTTTTGCCGTACGTTAGGCAGGTTGAATTCGCGTGGAGCCCTCAAAGATGATATCCGCCTACGCGATCACGATTGATATCACTGTAACGTCATCGGATTGTCCGAACCGCAGGGCAGCGTCGGCTATGGCAGGTGCGGGCGACGCGCTGAGACTTGCAGTCCGGTCAAATCCGAACAGGTTACGGCCCGAGCCGGCTTCAGGAACACCGTCGGTTAGGAGCGTGAGGCGGTCTCCGCGGGTGAGTTGATATGTCTGTTCGGAATAGTCTGGATTCGCATCGAGCCCCAGAGGAAGCGCGGCTGAGAGCGAAAGCTCCTGGCCATTGAGGTAAGGCGCGAGATGTCCGGCGTTAGCCGCGATGAGAGTGCCGGAAGGCGAAACGCGCAGAGCGAGGCAGGTTGTGAAGCCAAATCCGCGACCCAGAAGACGCCGATTCAGAGCCGCGAGAATCTCCGCAGGCGAGTTGGTAGTTTCAACGATCGAGCGCAGTGCGCCGATGAGCAGCGAGACAGTCATAGCTGCGGGAAGCCCCTTCCCTGCGACGTCACCGAGGATGACGAGGATTTCCGATGGATGATCGGGCCCCAAGGCAGGCAGTGGAAGAATCTGATAGAAGTCGCCGCCGACTTCCTGCGCCGGGTGGTAGGCGCAGTCGATATCGAGAATCCCGATAGAAGGGGCGCTCTCCGGGATCAGGACTTGTTGAATCGTACGCGCGGCTTCGAGATCGGCGGTGAGTCGCTCTTCCTTCGCGCGCGATGCTGCGAAGCGTCGAATAAGGAATGCGAGTAGCGCGGCAACAAAAATGAGTTGAACGAAGACCTGGAGCGACACAGGAAAGGGCTTATCGACGACACTCCACCGATTGATGGCCAGCACTGCGGGAATTACCCACCCGAGCTGGAAACAGAGAAGAAGGGTACCTCCCAGAATAGCGGTGCCATAGGAAAGCACAATGGGCGCGAAGAGCATGCGAGCGTTGCGATTGCCGGCAATTGCGCTCCTGCTGAGCAGGACAATGATAAAGACTTCGACCGGAAGAGCGAAGGCAATGCGCAGAGTGGTGGATGTTGCCGGCGAGGTCAGTCGGAACACGAATAGGAATACGTTGATAGGATTGAGGACCGCGATTATCAGCACGATTTTCCAGATCGGCGTCTTCTTTGCGTCGAGTACACGCGTGAAGAAGAGGAGAGAGGCTGTGATCCCAATGACGCCAATGATCTCTGATAGAAACTCGTGAACACCGAGCGGAAAACGCAGGAGGAAATCGGCGATTGCGAGAGCCGATTGCAAGGCGTTCGAGAGCAGGACGAGCGCGAACCATAAATACTCGCGCTCGGATCTGCGGTAGAAAAAAAGTCCGAATACGGTGATGCTGATGACCGCATTGAGAATCCCGATTGCGTAGAAGCTGACGACTCCCATCAGGCGGTCCGCCTCAAGGAGATGCAGTCGCTGCTCAAGGAGCGATGCATCACCCAGGCGCGATCCGGCGTAGCGCGGACCGCCGCCAAGGTATGTGGCGAATATAGGATGATGCCATACGCGAATTGCGAATTGGATGGTTGCACCGGGCGCAATAGGTGGGAGGCGGTAGAGAAGTGGCTGATTGAAACGCAGGCTGCCGTGTGGAGGCATCTGGCCGAATCCACCGATTCTCGTTCCATTTGCGAAAACTTCGTAGTCGGTCAGGATTGCGGGAAGCAGTAGGGCGAGTGATCTCGGCGATTGTGTTAAAGGGGCTTGTGCGCGAAAGCGATACCACGCGAAACCATTTCTATCGTCATACCCCTGGGCTGTCCAGGATTGGTCGGATCGGAGCAAGGGCCATCGAGAGTCGTCGAAGGAAGGCGATGCCCAATGCGGATCGTCCCCGGGATGATAGTGCCACAGACCATCGAGCGAAATGATCGGCTCGTGACTATCCGACTGCGAGAAGAAGGATCCCGTCTGGGTCTGGTCATTTGTCGAGGGGAGTCGAGCCTGAGCGAGGGACAGATGCGCGATCAGGGCGATCGCGGCTGCAGCCAGATTGATAGACAGCCAGCGGGATCGCATGGAATAACCCGCTCAGTGTAGCGCAGAGCAATTCGGCAAACAATCGCGTAAGATTTTGCTCACCATCGCTGGAGCGCTGATGACGGTAATGTCGCTACTGGTTGGGTAGCCACCGATGAAAACCTGTCACTTAACGACTTCTGTCAGTAGCCAGTGACATCGACTAGCGAGGCAGGGCGCTCGATCGTCTCTCGCGCACTTGGCCGGAACGGGGAGCTCTGACCGGCAGAACGGTCTCGCATATCGCGTGCTGGACATCATTGGCCGAGGTGGCATTGGCGTGGTGTGCCGAAGATCTGAAGCTGGGCCGCCGGGTGACTCTGAAGTTTCTGCCGGAGGAACTGGGCAACGACTCGCCGGCCTTGCAACGTTTTGAACACGAGGCGCGCACTTGAAGCCCACCCATAATCTGGATGCTGAGGTCCAGCAGTTCCCCGACTGAAGGCCCTTGTCACCTGCGACTGACGAGCGATCGCGCAAGGTTTCGCCCTCCAGCAATTCCATTACGAGGAATGGCTAACCTTCATGCTCTCCGAATTCGTAAATTGTACAGATGTTGAGATGATTCAGCGACGAAGCGGTGCGGCCAGACGGCGGCTGAGGTTCACAATGCCATTCGGAACCAAGCACATCTACCAGCGCTGGATCTCATTCGAATCCTACCTGATGAGCCAATCTCCCTTGAAATCAATGATCTAGAGCTATTGTCAGTTTGATTGCCGTTGAACTTCGCTGAATTACGCCGAACTTCGCCGAACTTGTTTCTCAATCAGAGCGAAAATCGACACAGAGTGGGGCCAACAGCCTTTGTTTACTGCACTCGTGCCACATGATGCGATCTCATCTCTGCTACAAGACAAGTCATCTTGCCCGAAGGGTTGTAAGAGGGCTTCAACGAGAAGGGAATTGAATGCAGAATGAAGGGACCTTAGCCGAAGGTTATATCGCTTGTCATAAGGGCTTTTGCAGGACACTTACGATGGACGCTGGATTCGTATCGTCCGCGAGGTACGGTTTCTTCACTTGGCACCCCGCTGCGCAATTTCTATGACGACGATGATGATAAATACTCGCCGACGTTTCGGGACTAACGTCACGTTGAGAACCTATGCGGATCCATGGTGCACAAGTCCGAGATGCCCGTTATACGGCCAAGTGGACCGGATCTAAAAACACTGGCCGACTTGTCGATACAAATCTGGGCCGGATGATTATCTGGCCATGAAGCGCAAGTAGAAGCCTCACGAATGGTCAGAGCAGCCATATTTTACAGAAACAAGGATGCACCTATCCTGCGGTTTGGACGATAACCGCAAAAGCTCTTTCGCGGTTTCGATTTAGCTCCTCCAGAACGTGCGAAGCGTTGCTCCTCATGTGAATGCGCGCGCCCCAAAGCGCAATCGCAGGAATGAGCGAGTGACCAACTCCTCGAAACCAGCTGTTTGCCTCAGCCACCTCTTCACAAGAGACGGCCTTCTGCGTGCTCATTTGGGTTAAGTATTTATGGTTTGATCGCGCGTATGGTTTGAGGAGTCTGTTGAGGCCAACCTCCTGCAAGTGATTTGTACAGGCCGACCGCGGCGCTGGCGCTTTGAAGGTGGCTCGCGGCGTAGGCATCTTCGTATTCGAGTTCAACTCGCTCGGCATCGAGCAGATCGAGGAGCCCTGTCGCGCCTTCCCGGTACCGGACATTGGCGAGGTCGGCGGCGCGCTTGCTGTCCGCGGCCGCTTGATGCAACTGGTCGTCCTGCTCACGCGAGCGTGCATATCTTACCAACGAATCTTCGACATCCTGCAGCGCAAGTAGAACCGTCTGCTGGTATTGCGCAAGCTGAGCATCTCCATCGGCCCGACTTGCCGCGATCCTGGCGCGCACCCTGCCTCGATCGAGAAACGACCAGTCGATGTTGAGTGCCGCAAGGTTTATTGGACTGATTCCATCAAAGGCTGAGTCGGAATGATATTGGAACAATCCCAGCAGCCCGGCGAAGTTCACTCGCGGAAACAGATCCGCAGTCTGAATGCCAATCTGTTCGGTTGCCGCATGAAGGCGCTGCTCCGAGGCACTGACGTCCGGACGCCGGCGGACAACGTTTGCTGGCGTGCCAGGATCGATTATCTCCGGCAGATCAGGTAACGCTTTTTCTTGATCAAGCTCGGTGGTGAGTGCATCCGGCAACTGACCGCACAGGACGGCCAGGCGATGCTCATCGAGCGCAATGGCTGCCTGGAGAGCTGGAATGCGAGAGGTCGTGCTCTCATAGAGCGCTCGAACTCTGGCCAGATCGAATTGCGTCCCCCGACCGGCCGAGTAGGTGGCCTCGACAAGCTTTACGGTGCGGCCTTCATTCTCGACATTTTGACGTGCCACCCGAAGCCGGTCCTGCTGTCCTCGCAGGTCGATGTAAGTCTGCGCAACCTCACCTGCGATCGCCACTTGCATCGCGGCTAGATCGCTTCCACTGGCCAGCAGCTGCTGGCGCTGCGACTCGACGTTATGACGAACTCGCCCAAAGAAATCGAGCTCCCAACTGGCGTTAACGGTTGAGTTCGAGTACCGGCCATTCCTCGGATAGCCAAAGGCCTGGCTGGCCGCAATCTTCTGACGACCGGCGTCCTCGCTTGCCGTAACTGTTGGAAATCGATCGAACTTTCTCAAGCGCCACAGAGCTTTCGCTGCGTCGTAATGAGCCAGGGCCGTCTTCAAATCGTTGTTTGCTTCGAGGGCTCTCTCGACCAGAGCCGTCAGTTCGGGATCGTGAAAGCTATGCCAGAACTGCGCGTCGGCAGCTTCAGGCTGCGGAGCCGAACTCACTGGGCTCGGTGCAGCGGGGGCTGTGAACTGAGCCGGCAGGGTCGTATCGGGCCGCTTATAACGCGGTCCCACAGAGCAAGCCATGGAGCTCAACAGGACGAGGGACGCGAGGAATGCATTAAACGAGCGCATCGACTTCTTCTCCTTTTTCTTCGCGAAGCTTGGCCGACCCACTCCACTTGCGAAGAGCGACATAAAACACGGGAGTCAGGAAGAGACCAAAGAGGGTCACGCCGAGCATTCCCGAAAACACGGTAATGCCCGTCGCCCTTCGCACTTCACTTCCTGCACCGTGACCCAGAAGCAGCGGCACAGAACCGGCGACGAAAGCGATAGACGTCATGATGATGGGCCTCAGGCGCAAGTGGCAGGCTTCGAGAGCCGCGTCAATCGTACTCTTGCCCTGCAGCTCCAGCTCGCGGGCGAACTCGACGATCAGGATTGCGTTCTTGCAAGCCAAACCCATCAGCACCACGAGTCCTACCTGAACGAAAATGTTGTTATCGCCGTCCGAAAGCCAAATGCCGAATAGAGCAGCGAAGATGCACACGGGAACGATCAGGATCACCGCAAGCGGCAGAGTCCAGCTCTCATAGAGCGAAGCTAGAACCAGAAATACAAGGAGGATCGCCAGCGGGAACACAACTGCCGCAGCGTGACTCTGCGTTGTCTGTTGATAGCTGAGGTCGGTCCACTCCAGCACCATCCCCGGAGGAAGTACCTTCTTCGCAATCTCGTTCAACTTGTCGATAACCTGGCCCGAAGAAAGAATGCGCGGATCCGAGTCGCCAATTACATCCGCGGCTGGGTACCCGTTGTAGCGCATTACAGGGTCCGGTCCGTAGGTCTGCGTAATCGTGGCCACCGAGCCGATCGGCACCATTTCTCCGCTGCTGTTGCGAACACGGAGATTGGTGATGTCCTCTGGCCGCTGTCGGAACTGGCTGTCTGCTTGCACCATGACCCGATAAACACGCCCAAAGGTGTTGAAATCGTTGACGTAGTCCGAACCGAGGTAGGTTTGCAGCGTGCCAAAGACATCTGTCAGCGCAATGCCCTGAGCCTTTGCCTTCTCGCGATCGACATTTACCTCAAGCTGCGGAATGTTCGACTGGTACGACGAGATAGGAAAAGTCATGCCCGGCGTTTGTGCTACCGTTGCCTGGAATGCGGAAAGCGCATTTTGCAAAGCGCCATAGCCAAGGCCCGCTCGATCCTCAATGTAAAGCGAGTAGCCGGAGCCATTGCCTAGCCCCTGAATGGGCGGCGGCATCAGCGCAAACGTGATGGCGCCGGGGATCTTCGAATATTTCTGATTGATCTCCTTGACGATTTGCGATGCGGACTCATGCCGCTCATCGAAGCCCTTCAGACGGATGTACGAAGTCGCCAGATTCGGAGTGTTGGTAACCTGCAGCGCATTGTAGCCGGACATTGCAGGCAGCATCTCAACCCCGTCCACCTCGTGCGCGGCATGCACCATCTCCCTCAAGATGGCATCGGTCCGGGCGAGGGAAGCTCCCTCAGGCAGTTTTGCGCCGCCAAAGAGGTAGAGCTTGTCCTGTGTAGGGATGAAGCCCCCGGGCACACGGTTAAACAAAACACCGATTGATAGGAGCAACAATGCATAGGCGAGGAACACTGCGCCGCGCATGCGAAAGCTGCGTCCCACTGTGCCTTGATAAGCCTGGGAACTGCGCTGGAAGAAACGATTGAAAGGACGGAAGAACCAACCCAGAGTGAACTCGACGACGCGCGCCAACCGATCTTTCGGCGCACCGTGCTCGCGAAGCAGCTTGGCAGCCAGAGCGGGAGACAGCGTCAGCGAGTTGATGGCGGAGATTACGGTAGAGATGGCAATCGTCACGGCAAACTGCTTGTAAAACTGGCCGGTGATGCCAGTGAGAAAGGCCATCGGTACAAAGACCGCACACAGCACGAGAGCGATGGCGATGATCGGACCGGAGACTTCCTTCATGGCATGGTGCGCCGCCTCGCGCGGACTGAAACCACGCTCGATAAAGCGCTCGACATTCTCGACAACAACGATGGCGTCATCCACCACGATGCCGATGGCCAGAACCAAACCAAAGAGGGTGAGCGTGTTGATGGAGTAGCCCAGCAAGTAGAGCCAGGCAAATGTTCCGATAATCGATACGGGCACCGATACAAGGGGTATGACCGAAGCGCGCCACGTCTGAAGAAAGGCAATGACTACGATCACAACCAGGATCACTGCTTCGATCAGCGTATGCTCGACAGCGGAGACCGATTCCCGCACGAAGACAGTCGGGTCCCATACGATGCGATAGGTCATGCTCGCTGGAAACGCTTTGGACAATTCGGCCAGTTTTGCATATACATCCTTCGCTACACCGAGCGCATTGGCACCGGGAGAGAGAAAGATCCCGATGAATGCCGATTCGTTCGTGTCGATGTAGGTGTGGAGTGTGTAATCGCTGGATCCGAGTGAGACTCGCGCCACATCAGAGAGGTGAACAACCTGGCCGTCAGGACCCGATTTCAAGACAATGTTGGCAAACTCCTGTTCCGTGGACAGGCGTCCGCGTACGTTGATCGAGGTTAAGAAGTCCGGCTTGGTCGGGGAAGGTTCGGCGCCAAGCTGCCCCGCGGACACCTGCACATTCTGCTCGCGAATGGCGCGGATAACATCATCCGAATCCATTCCCCGAGAGGCAAGGCGATTGGGATCGAGCCAGATGCGCATCGCGTAGTCGCCGGAACCGAGCAACTGCACGTCACCAATTCCGGTTAACCGAGAAAGCTCGTCTTTGATGTGAAGCAATCCGTAGTTGCGCAGATAGAGCGAATCGACCTTTCCATCCTTCGATTCCAGTGCAACGTACATCAGAGGCGTCGGCGATTGCTTCTGCGTGGTGACGCCAAATTGCCGCACTTCGTCGGGAAGACGCGACAAAGCCTGGCTGACGCGGTTCTGCACGCGAACGGCGGCGGTATCTGGGTCCACTCCGGGTCGGAAAGTTACGATCACCTGAAGGCTGCCATCCGAACCGGCGACGGACTTCATGTACATAATTCCTTCGACGCCGTTTATGGCTTCTTCAAGCGGCTCGGCTACTGTCTCCGCAATCGCTTTGGGATTGGCGCCGGGGTAGTTGGTGTGTACGACGACACTCGGCGGTACCACCTCCGGATACTCGCCCGACGGAAGAATGGGAATGGCGATCAGGCCGAGGCAGAAGATGATGATCGACAAGACAATGGCGAAGATCGGGCGATCGATAAAGAACTTTGAGAAATCCATGGCCGAGGCCTCCTTATTTCGTCTCGGCAGCGGCAAGAGTGGTCGTGCCGCTGTGGAGTGAGGTGTCCATCGAGGTCGACTTCGGAGAAACCGGAGCGCCGGGGAAGTAAATCGACTGGAGCCCCCCCACAATCACACGATCCTGAGAGGTCAGCCCGGACTTGACTATGCGGAGGCCATCGACCACGCCACCGAGCGCGATGTCCTTGCGCTGTGCTGTGTTTCCGGGGCCAATGACATAGACATACTTGCGGTTCTGGTCAGTTAGTATCGCTTTGTCATCGATTAACGTGGCCCGTTGTAACGCCGCGCTCTGCAACTGTACGCGGGCGAACAACCCCGGCGTCAACGAGTGGTCCGGATTTGGAAGAACTACACGAGCTCGAATCGTTCCGGTAGACGGATTCAGTGTGTTATCCACGAAGTCGATGCTTCCGGAGTGCAGAAATTCATTCTCGTCGGCGAGAGCGACCCGCACGGGATTATCCGAGCCGACCGCGGTGCCGTGGTGCGCGTCCTGCTGGAAACGCAGGTAGCTTTGCTCGTCGCAATCAAAGTAGACGTAGACAGGGTCGATGCTGACCACTCTTGTGAGGATGGTCTGGTCTGCCTGGGCAAGGTTTCCCAGCGTGAGTTGTGTGCGGCTTATCCGGCCGTCGATCGGAGAGCGGACTTCTGTATACGAAAGATTGAGCTCGGCCGCAGCCAGGGCAGCCTCCGCCGCCTTGACGCGGGCGCCAGTCTGAAGCAAATCGGAACTGCGATTCTGGAGCTCTTCTTGAGAGACGGCGTCGGATATCTTGAGCCTTTCCGCGCGCTCCGTCTGGATCTTCGCAAAATCCGCCGCAGCTCGTTGTCGGTCAAGCTCGGCCTTCGCGCTATCAACGGCATCCTTGTATGGGCGTGGATCGATGACATAGAGCAAGTCGCCCCGATGGACCATTTGGCCTTCGCGGAATGCGATGCGGTCGATATAGCCGGTAACCCTTGGCCGGATGGCAACATCGTCCGTCGCCCAAACGCGGCCGTTAAACTCATCAGAGACGCGAACTTGCTTGACCATAACCGGGGCAGCGCTCACTTGAGCGGCAATGGAAGGCTTGGCCTCCACGGTAGTATGCTTGCATCCTGCCACAGCGATCAGGGCGGACAACGCAGGCACCAACAAACCGAGGCTGACGGCTGTTAATCCTCGCTTGCGATTCGTTTGCATCGAAACTCTCCAATATTAGAACGAACGTTCCTAAAAGATGTCCGGAGAGTCGCTGGGACGCAACTTTTTTTGTAACGTATAGTCCAATAATGCGGAGAGTCTCACATGTCGCAACGCGGGCGACCCAAAAGTTTCGATCGGGAGAAAGCGCTTGATGCGGCTCTGCTTCTGTTCTGGGAGCAAGGATTCGAGCAGACTAGCGTGGACGAAGCGGCTGCCGCCATGGGAATAGGAACCTCAAGCCTTTATTCCTCCTTCGGGGACAAAGAGGCACTTTTCCTGGCAGCGATCAGGCAATACCTGGCAGGCAGAGGCAGCGTTTATAACAAAGCGGTAACAGAGGCAAAGACCGCGCGGGAGGGCTTCTCAAAACTGCTTCAGGTTTCGGCAGTCGAGTTGACGCGACCCGATCAACCGCGAGGCTGTTTGCTATGGCTTGCGCTGCCGACCTGCTCTGTAAAGTATGAGAAGTTCCAGGAGCAGATGAATCAGCTTCGCGACGAGACAGAAGCCGTGTGGCTTGAGCGTTTGCAAGAAGCCGTCGAATCAGGAGAACTGCCGAAATCGACCGATGTCCGTCTGTTTGCTTCCTACTTTCGAACAACGCTTGCGGGAATGTCACTCCAGTCACGTTCCGGCGCTACGCGCGAACAATTGATGCACATCGGCAAGCTGGCGATGGAAATCTGGCCGGCGACCACTGCTCGCCAACCGAGACGTTAACCCGCAGAGCTGCACCGATGTGCATCCGTCGATTGTCCTGCCCCTCATGCTCGATTTAAGAGAAACTCTATCTCTGGGCGCGGCGCCTAGAGGAACGGATTGTGCGCGTCCTCGTGAGGCTAAAACCGCAGCTTGGCGCCCAATTGAATCTGGCGCGAGGGGGTTGCTGTTGCGGTGATCACTCCACCGGTCGGAGACACATTCGATGTGAACGGAGTGTCGGTTGGTGCGGTGGCCCAGTCGTTCGGTCAGGTGTGCCGTCTTCGCGGCGGAGAAGTCCAGTTCGGAGCTGCCCGATCCAATGAGAGAGTTGCGTGAGACGTTGCCATATGTCCCAGTGGCCGGAGGAGCGAAGGCTGTGGGATCGAACCATTTTCCAGCAGTGTGTGGACACAGTTTCCCCTGGAAGTCAGGATTCCAGTTGGGCCGCACGGGGTTGCGGGTGTCGCCATTGCCCGTCGGGTTATAACCGAGCTAAGGCGTGAATGGGAAACCAGTCATGTATTGAAGATGCCGCCGAGTGCCCAATTATCGAGCAGGGCATTGGCTGCTTTCGGTCCAGTTTTGAGGAGGCGGCGCTTCGGTCCAAAGGGCAACTCCCAGGTTCCGTTGAATACTAAAAGGTGACGGATGTCCGTTGCTGCGGGCCCCAGTCGAGCTTGGGCCGAAGAGGGAACATCACGATCCCGGCGAATTGACGCTTCGCCAGTAGTGTCAGAGCTTGCAACGCGTAAAGCCCTTTTGGAGATCCTCTACTCTCAAAGTATCAACTCTGGATCAGCCCCGCCAGACCTAGGGAAGCAATATGGAACAACGTCTACCAGATAAGTAGACTTTATTCCACAATGATTTCAGAAGCAACTGATCATTGGCCATTGTGTGTGACGTCCCAACCAAGAAGCACATTCCGCACGTGAAGAGAGGGTTGCACGTCGGGCTACGGTGCAAGAATTTGTCCTAGGGTTTCCCCTAGTATCGAGTGCGAGTCAAAGGACCTACCATGCCCTAAAGCAATCACACCAGTTGAGCAAACAATCGGTGTTTCTGAGTTGCCGTGTTCGGACGATTTGAATGCAGGGACACATGAGCTTTGTTGACCGAGAAGTACGGTGCTTAGATTGTGGTGCGATGTTCGTGTTCTCGGCTGGAGAGCAACAGTTCTTCGAGGAAAAGGGGTTCACGAACGTTCCAAAGCGATGCCGCCAATGCAAGTCGAAGAGAAGCCCGGGACGACGCCAGACTGAGACACGAGTCACATGCTCTAGTTGCGGGACCCCGACCATCGTTCCATTCAAGCCAACCCAGGGCAGACCTGTGTTGTGCAGGAACTGCTTCAGCAAAGGGAAGAGCCCTAGCGGTGAAGCTGCCTGAAATGCCACCCTTTGTTATTGCTGCGCTAATGGACTATGGATCTCAATCTCTCGCGGATGGTGTCTAAGGCATCGGGAGTTATCAGTCGTTTACTGCAAGAGAGACATTCGGACGTGTGCTCGACATACGCGTGTCGCGCTTTATAGAGCTCCGCTTGCGCGTGTCTTGCTTCTATCTGGAAGACGTGAACCTGGGGCGGGCCGACCGGCATGAGCTCCAGAGCCCGTTCGTATGCGTCAAACCACCCCCACTCCTTCAGGGCGTGCTCAAAACGCAACCGAAGTTGAAGCCCCTTCTCACAATCGCGGTTCATTCCGTCTTCCTTGTTGAGGCAGGCTTGAGCGAAGGCCACCCGCGCGTTTGCCCTGGAAGATGCCCTGCGTTCTAGCTTTAACCTCGAGAACTCGCCAATTCTGCGCCAAATGCACAGAAAAAGTAAAGTGCCGGCCGCTAAGGTTGTGAGTAAAGCGTTTTATGGATTTCAGCCCGCCAATAATGACAGCATCTTGGAAGATTCAGTCTCTAGGTTAGACGAGCGTGCCGCATTACTTCCGGTACTTGTTGTGAACAATGAACGAGCCGGATAATTCATCCAGCATGCATGTTGCCTATTTTGTTGAGCATGCTCCTGGAGGTCTCGTGCAAAAGGGTCTGTGCTTCATGCTCGTTCTCAGCGTTGCATCGGTCGCATCCGCAAAGGAGCCACCTCATTATCAGTCTGGCAAGCTACTGCAGATGAATTCGGTCCCCTGCGGTATTGCAGAGAAGGATGCCAAGACTCTTACAGGTGAACTGCTCGGCACAGACAGCTCCCATAAGCGAACAGAGGAGCTTCTGTGTCAGGAATACATACTCGAGAGCGAGACCGTCACCTATCGAATTCGACCGAAGGACGACAAACATCCCGTTTTGCTTCCAGTCGGACAGCAGGCGCAGTTTTTTCTTCAGAAAGACAAGATGAAGCTGCGAGTGGAAGATCTCGACAATAAGGAACGCGAGTATTCCGTGGTGTCGATGATGCCGCGCGAAAACAGCACTGCGAAGGCGGAGCCGCCTCGGGCAAAACTTCAATAGTTCGCCTAAGGCCAGGATGAATTGAAGGTAGATCCTCCGTGTCATTCGGAGTGGTGTTGAGTTGTTCGTGGCAGCGAATTCAGAAGTGCTCGCCCAATTCCTCAAGTCTGCTTCGCAGTACCACCAGTTTGGAATCCAGGTCATTGATATCTGATCCAGCGAGGCAAAGCTCTGCAAGCTTCTCGGTGATGTAATCATAGGCGCGACGCGCACGCCGAACGTTCTGTGCAATTGCATCAAGATCAGAGAGCAATGTCGCAGTGCGTACGAAGGTCAACGCCAGATCGGCGTCGGTCTTCAGAATTTCAAGGCTCAATTCGGGGTTCTTTCGGTACAGTTGCCAGTCGGGATTCATTGCCCTTTTCAACCCTGACAGCAGTGGTGTTCACTCAGTATGACCGCAGATTAGCATGAGCAGCCCAAAATCATGCACATGCCACGCGTGGCTGGATGATATCGGCAGCCTCGCTTTGAGGAGCTGGCCCGGGCCGCCGGTGCTAGTGGATAAGCCGCCACTCGGACACTCTCATAGCAGGGCCTTAACGGACAGCAAGTGTAGTCCCGTTGTTCAGCCTCGCTCTCAGTCTCTAGCGATTCGCCTTCTGTCTTCCTGCGAATGCTTGAGCGTCCGATGCTCGATGAACTTCTCAAATGACCAAGTGATGATGTCAGCGGGATTCTCGAGGTCTTTGGGGAAATTGGACATCTTCTCGCCACATGCGGTACATGTCGCGGAGATTGGTCTCGCATGATCGTCGTAATCGATTTGGAGTTCGGTCATTCTCATCACGCCTGCTCTGATGTCCAGCCGCGTTCGCTCTTGTGGACTTTCACTTTACGGCCCTCAAACGAGACCTCGTAAGCACCTGCCGGAAGATCGTTGGGTGCCTGCACAACGTCAGCCGCGACGTACTCCCACACGTCGAGCCTAGGTAGGGATACCTTGACGGCTCTGACCGTGCAGCGAGCCTCCAGGTTCATCCCCCTGAGCACGCCTGGAAGGAGAACGGCTTCTCGAATAGACACGGACACTTGAATCCTCACAGAGCCTCAGAAGCGAAGGAATTACCCCTGCAACCTGCGGTCCAGAATTGCAGGGGGCTGGAATAGAAAAGCGTTCGTCTCATTCCAAAACAGGTCAGCTGGGGATGACCGATGATTGATGGTTCCACGGTGTTATCGGGCCGATGTGATCTGTATCACTCGGAAACTCGAGCGTTCACTGCGCAAACACGGTGAGGACACGGCAGCGGGAATCGGCGCTCCACCACTGGATCTCTGCGTCGGTGTCCATCACGATGCAGTCGCCGGTCTGAAGTACATCTTCGACTCCTTCAGCCTTCATATGCAGAACGCCCTCGAGCACATAGGCGGTGAGATGCGTTCTGGTGCCGCCCTCGACGAGACTGAACGACGTCCGTGCTGGAATATCCACGATGCGTGCAATCTGTCTGCTCTCAGGGGTTGTGTGGTGCAGCGGTATTTGCTTCGCATTCGCCTGCTCGCGGGGATTGTCCCGAATGTGGGCGTTTCGCGTGATGGCGACGGAATGTTGCGTGACAGCCGTAAAGAAGTATTCGAGGCCGACACCGTAGACGCGGGAGATCTTCAATAGGGTGGGAATGGTCGGAACCCTGATTTCGCTCTCGAGCTTGGACAGGAGCGCGGCTGACAATCCGACCTCCGCGCCGAGGCGGTTCAATGTCAGTCCTTTTTGCGTGCGAAGCGTCTTGAGCCTCAAGACGCT
>Ga0207694_10002080_pt1 | contig 16537 bp, 41 predicted proteins | sample KBSC34metaG_FD_184353 | JGI IMG/M metagenome (GOLD analysis project Ga0207694, IMG submission 184353) | Corn rhizosphere microbial communities from Kellogg Biological Station, Michigan, USA - KBS C3-4 metaG (SPAdes) (version 2) | ecosystem: Host-associated > Plants > Roots > Rhizosphere > Soil... | reverse complement strand
ATGGGGATGTGCTTCTCGTCGGCATGAGCCGACCGTTGGATCTCTCCTCGTGAGTAAAGGGATTCGATCAGCGCAGTCTTCTGATCAGCCGGCAGTCCATCGAGCCATTGGTTCCACGGATTCGACATTCATCGCTCCTTGATAAGAAACGGATCTGGGATCACCGCGCTTATCCCGGAGGAGTTGTAGCGTTTTCCGTCGGTGCTGTCAGCTAAGAAAATGCCGGAGAAGATCCGGCGAGGAGTACTGGGGAACTACTGGAGAGAGACGGTCCAGGGCATTGAAGCCGACACGTCAAAGGAGAACGAGGTCTGCGTCAGCGAGTAGGAGGAGAGACCCGTCGCCGCAACACTCATGCACCCCATCTGGTTCGGTCCCCCGGAATAGGACTGGTAGTTGATGAATGTCTGGGGCCAGTTCTGCCAGTAGAGCTTGGTGCCTTGGAAGGCCTGCCAGAAGAGCTGGTTCGAGAAGGTGAAGATGCCTTCATCCGACGAGACGTACGGAGTGCCAGTGCAGTTGTTCGTGGGGTAGTAGAACTTCGTCGGCTTCTGCGTGATGATGTAGTTGTACGGATAGTTGGCCACCGGGTTCGAGGTGTTGTTGGTCATTGCGTAGAGGCCGACGCCGCCGTTGCCGAGAGGCGCGAGCATGCCGATGTACTGCGTCGTGCCGGCGAGCACGCCAGTGACCTGCAGAGCTCTGCCGTCCTTGCCGGCCGCTCCAGCAACGCCCTGCGGTCCTTGAGCTCCCTGCGCACCGGTGTCGCCCTTCGGCCCCTGGATGCCCTGCGGGCCCTGAGCGCCCGTGTCGCCCTTGGGTCCCTGCATGCCCATCGGACCCTGGACACCTTGCACGCCTTGCGGACCCTGCACGCCCTGATCGCCCTTCGGGCCTTGGAGACCCTGGGCGCCGGTCATTCCAACATCACCCTTGTCGCCCTTCGCACCAGCAAGCCCTTGCGGGCCAGCGGGGCCAGGGACGCCCGAGCACACGCCGCCATCAGCGGACATGCACATCGGGATTTCGGCGGGCTTCTGCGCCCCGGCCGCGGAACCCGAATCGCAGCCAGCACTACCGATTGCCAGGAGAGACACCACGAGGATGTAGCGCATCAGTTGCCCCCTTTCTCAGCCAGATGGAACCGGCTATTGATGTGAATGACATCGTTCGTTTCCGAGCATTGAGCTTCACCATGAAGCACTGCTGGAGCGAACACTTCCTTGAACTTCGCCTTCAGGTCTTCCCACTTCTTGTCATCGATTCCAGGCCACACGAATCCCATCGATACCGCACAGGTCTTCTCGTGGCGATCGACCACTTTCTTGCTCAGATGAATCCTGATTCCGTACTCCTCGAAATCGATGCCGGCGACTCCCTGAACCTTGTGAAGGTCCACCCCGAACATTGACTGCAGCACCTTGCATCGAGTCATGAGGAAGTCCCTGCGGAATGCCTCACTCAGCGAGTGGTCCAGATGCCAGACCATGAGAGTGCAGAGCTCGGAGCCCTCTCGCACCAGAGCGCCTCGAACCACACACTCGCCTGCTTCTTCCTCTCGCTGCATTGCTTCTCCTCCCCCACAGAGGCCAATAGAAGGGTGTGCCCTGGATCTACTGCTTTCCAGGCTAAGAGCTTATCTCAGATCTGAGAGGGTGGTTTTACTTTGAGAGGGCTTCGGAGCTGGCTGGGGCGGTCATGGCACCCCTAGTCCAGTCTGGAGAGTCTTCTTCAGGCCCCTCATACACCTTCCCGATCTTGTAGACCTTTCCACTATTCACATCGATGAGAGCCGACTTGAGGTCCATCGGCATTTCGACTCGTGTGGCGGCCGCCTGCTGCACAGCCTGTGTGTGCATCGCTGGTGGAAGGTGAAGCTTCGATGGCGCCCGAGAGTGTTCTTCGCGTGCGTGAATGGTCAGGAAGCTTTCAACAGCGCGGACGTGCCCCGACAGCTCAGCAATCGCCTTGCTGTATTCCTTGTCGTTCTTCTGCAGCTCTTCGACTGCGACCTTCGTTGCCGCGTAGCCAGCCTCCGCTTCCGCCTTGGTCTCATTGGCCTTCATCTGGGCCTCTACCTTGGCTGCCCGATACGAGAAGTAGCTAGTGATGAGAGGTGGGATGGCCACCACCAGCAAGACCAGCCACCAGGGGCTCTTGCGGTACTTCTTGAGTATGCCTTCGGGTGAGGTGTGGGACTCGTCCTCGTGCTGCTCTGCTGCGTTGTGCATGAGCGAAGTTTGGATCGGAACCTCGTCGCTGGGAAGGACAGCTAAGAAGAAGCGAGAGTACATCCTCGCTTCTTCCAAGGCTAGCGGCCGGGCGCCACGACCTCGACCTTCTTCTTCCCGGCGTTGTAGGCGATCGGAGCCGCGATCGCGGTCCCGGCCACCACACCACCGACGATGGCGAGAGTGAGAGTAGCGGTGGAGCTGAGGCCGAGAGCGACGAGAGACTTGAACATGTGGATCTCCTCCTAAAAAGGTTTGCTAGATCATCTGTCTAGCTTCATAGGCCTTATAACCGGCTGTACGAGGGATTTGCAGAACTGAGGCTAGGCGGGGGTCTTATTGAGCGTCTCGAAGGGTATCAGAGCCTCTCGGAAGAGGTCTTCCACCATGCCGCTGTTCTGGCTCTGGTAGTACTCGCGCACAACGACTCGGACGATGCCTGCGTTGATGATTCTCTTGGCGCATTCGTAGCACGGCGACACGGTGCAGTAGAGCGTGCAGCCCTCCGCCATGATCCCAGCTTGATCGATGGCATTCGACTCGGCATGGAGGGTGCGGATGCAGCTCTGTCGGCCGTCGATCTCCTTCATGAGATGCCCCACGTCGTCGCAGTGAGGCATCCCACGGGGAGATCCATTGTAGCCTGTGGAGACAATCGTCTTGGTCGCGTTGTTCACGAGAACCGCCCCCACATGCTTGCGATCGCACGTGGCTCTGGTTGCAGCATGATCTGCGATCCCCAGGAAGTACTCATCGACTGTCGGTCTCATTGTCTCTCCATCAGGTGGTCGGTGGCGGGAGCATACCTGAGATCATTTGGTATGTCTGGTAGAGCTCGTACTGGGCCCAGCGAAGCATACCTTCGGCAGCCTGATTGATGTCGGGCCAGGCATGGTGATCCCGCTTCGTATAGCACTTGCCCTGGAGCGTCCCGACGAAGGGAAGCGGCTCCCGGGGCCGATACTCGATGATGAGGAAGAAGGGGAAGAGATGCATGGACCACGCGGTGTTAGTCTTGTTGGGAATCCACGCGTTCTCGTATGCCATCACCCCTGCCCCAGCCGCCGCATCAGCTTCTCTTTGCACTGGCGCCTGTATCTGTGGCATGACCCTGCTTTACTTGGTGGGTGTGTTCTTGGGATCGATCCTACTGGGAGGGCGACCTTTCCCTGAACTTCTCTTCTTCGAGGCCTCCTTGTTTTGCCTCGCCTCCTCCTTCCGCCTCTTCCGCTCCTCGGCCTTGTCCTTCTGGCGCTGGAGGTAGCGGGCCTTGTCTTTCGCGGACTCTTCTCGCAGATCCCTGTTGATGTCCCCCTCGAGAGCGGTCAGCGCCTCGATGATGAAGCGGATCGGGTTGAAGTCTGCGATGTCGTGCTGGAAGTTCGGCATGATGCGCCCGTGCCGCGTGATATAGCCGCCGCGGGAGTGCTCGAAGCCGATGCTTGGGCTGTAGGTGCTGCCACTCTTGTCGAAGGAGATATGAACTCCGCTCTCCTTGTGGTGGTAGTCCTTGAAGCGCTTCCAGTGAGTCTCGCTATCCTCGGTTCTTTCCGGGCGGGAGCTGTTTTGGCCCTCGCCCTTCCCGTCGGTCATTTGAACCCTCCTTGGAGCCCAGCGCCGGTACTTCCAATCGTACGTGCTTTCCGAACTTGGGATCTTTCTGAACGCCCTGTGCGATGCGGGCGTTTTGCCACTCGCGGCCCTCACTGTCGATCGCCGTCAGCCGCACGTAGAACTTGTAGATGGGATCCTTCTCGATGATCGACTTTGGGATGCCCGGATGGAGATACTCCAGCGCGGCGATGACGGTCTCGCGCATGGACTTGTCGGTATTGGGCGTCCCGAACTTCTTCTCCAGCAGGCCCCGCAGGCGGTGCTTCACCTGCTCGACTTGGTTGGGGTCCTGCTGAATGTAGCCGTAGCCCTGCTCCAGCTCTTGAGTCCTGGGAAGCAGGAAGGACTCAATCTCGGCTATTTCATCCAACAGCTTGTTGTGGTTCTTGGCTTGCGCCAGGCTTCCCCACTCGGTGCGGTCTCTCGCGATGAAGTTCTGTGTGATCTCGATGCCGCGCTTCTTGGCTTCCTCCACCTCGTAGTCGCGAGGGTAAGACGCGATGATCCGCACCAGCAGCTTATCACCGCACTTGCACTCATACCACTCCGTGTCCGGGGGTTTGAGTCCCTCCACCTTTATACGCCGAAGACTTTGGTGATTGTCGCCGGTACAAGACATCTTATTTGACACCTCAATTTGAAAGGGTTTGGGGTACCCTTTCTTATCTCCCAGGGGGAGTTGAGGTTGCTAAAAGAGAGGAAGAATCCTCTCTAGAAGCTCACGCAGCGGCGTGAACTGGGGTGGCGGGGAAGATCTTGGAGTTGAATTGGAACTGCGTGGCGGTCTCTTCATCGAGGAAGAGCTCAGGATGGCGTCGTACTTCTCTCTCGATCTTCTCGAACTCGTAGGCTACAGCCTTCGTCAGGAGCCCCACGTCGTGATAGAGCGGGCCGCCCTGTACCATGAAGACGTGCTCCTTCGCCTCGTTCCAGTAGACGAGCCCAGCGTAGGCGCTCACGATGCGATTGAACCGCTGCATGGCGTCACGGAAGCGGGCGTGTGACTCCGCTGTTTCGTCGACCGACGGGGTGTAGAAGTCGACGGCTTCTCGCATCAGCGAGTGCGAGGCCCGTCGGGCCAGGACGAAGGTGAGATGCATCAGAGCTCGCCTGAGGAGCTCTCCGCGCCGCTGCTCGAGCCCTTCCGACTTCGGGGCCCGCACGATGTTGCCGATCGCCTCGAGCACTAGGTACACGACGCCACTGCTTTGGTGCTTCTGCACGAGCTCCAGCGCCAGCTCGAGGGTTTCCTCGATGCTCCCCTTGTTCACCAATTCCATCCTGACCTCCTTTCCTTCCCCATACTTTGCCCGCGCCGCCACCGGAGGGTAGTTGCTCTGCAGTAGCGTCCGCATTCTACGACCCCGTCAGCTTGTCACGAGCTGCCTGCGCCTTGGTATGTAGAGCGACCATCGTCGCTGCCAAGACCCCTCCATCCGCTTCGATGAGCTCCATGGCCTTCGTCATGACCTGCATTTGGCCTGAGACCAGGTTGTCATTGGACATGGACGGAACGACGGTCTCATCCGTCTTCACTTCGTAGATGCTCAGGGTCCACGATTTGTCCTGCGGCAGCTTCGACACTTCCAACCGAACCAGCTTGAGGTTGAGCGTGTACTTCTCTTCGTGCAACACCGATGACTTCTTGCTCCGAACCCAGTGGTCCATCTGATCCTCCAAAAGAGCGTGCCTTACGCTCTACTCTGTACTTATCCCCGAGGAGGACCGCGGGTTGATGGCTAAAGAGAGGGGGCAAGCCACACCCCCTCTGCCTCTCTAGCCTGACGAGGCCTTCTTGTGAGAACTAGAAGGCGTATCGTTGATCATGGCTGGAATGGCCTCAGAAGATTCCTGAGCTGTCTGATTTCCCTGATGGTCTCCCATGACGGCGCTGATCTTGACGTGAATGGGTGGCTTGATATACCCAAGCCCACCCAAGACCAGCGTCACTTGCTGACCGAGAATCGCCGGCGGCCAACCGTGCTCGGCTGTAGATGGCGTGCGAAGCAGCGTCGCTTCCTTAAGGTCGTTGTCGTACTCTTCGGTGGTCTCTGCCTCCACTACGATCAGTACTTTGCCCATCGTCGTTTCTCCGCTCCTACGGGGTGTACTCCCAAACGTCATTCCGACATCACTCGCCCCCTCCTCCCTTTAGAAGCAAGCGAAACTTCCGCTTGCTTCTACATACTCTTATCTCTCCTCTTCACTCGTCGGTTGCTGGCGGGCTTTGATGCAGCCAGGACAGTCGACCACTCGGGGGGAATGAATCCGAAGCTTCGACGATGGTGCCCCATGGAATCGGATGCTGCACTGGAGAACACCGGACTGCCTCCTGGTCGTGTAGTCATACTCGTGCTCCTTGACCTCGTGGTGGTGACCCCGAAGCCGAATCACTATGACTCGGTTTGGGGGAAGGTTCTTCAGTATCGCCCTCTCTAGGTCCCCTCCAACGGCTCTCCAATCTCTCGCGATGGCTTGAGCGTCTTGCCTCCAAGCTTCTTCATCGGAGAGTGGTGAATTAGACCGTCGATGGAGCACCTTCCGGTACGTTGACCGAGACGGAGCGAAACAGTCACCCAACCACGCCAGGAATTGCCCGATTCTCCTCAGCATCTAAACTCCTATGCCTTGATGATGGTAGCGGCCCTTTCAGCCCGACGTTTCTTTTCCTTCACAGCGAAGTGCGTGTACTCGGTGAGTTCCTTCATGCTGGGCTTGCCGTTGTAGAACTCGACTAGCTTCGGCCTACCCGATTGACGGGTTCTCTCCTTCCCACTGAATTCGAAGACCATCGTATAGACCGCACTTCTGACGTAAGCGAACATCGCATGGTACTCAAGCCCGTGAATGCAGAAACTCCCTCGGTAGCGGGTGTGACGCTCTTTCCAAGTCTTCAGAAGCTCCTTCTTCATTTGAGTCTTGGAAGGTCGTCGCAGGGGCTCGTGCGTTATTTCAATCGTGGGGCCGTAAAACTCCAGTTTGACGCCTTCCACGAGTCCCTGGAGAAACGCATTCAACATGTTCTCTCCCTCCCCTTCCTAAATAGTTCCTCACGATGGTGTGCTCTGCTGCCTCGTCGCCTTGGCCGCCTCAATCGCTTAGAGCTATATTTCTTATCTCCGAAATAGCTAAGAAGAGGCCGAGCCTCTTCTTGGTGCTTTAGATCTTCGAAAGCTCCTCGACGAAGTCCTCGACCGCCTTGATGTAGCCTTGGCGATCGGGGTCTTCCGGCAGCGTGTTGCTTGCACGACGGAGCATACTGCCGGCGAGGAGCTGCATGGTCTGGCCGAGAGTCGGGTTGAGCTGGCGGAGCTTCTCACGAACTTCCTCGAGGCGCTGACTGTCCGTCTTCATCTGATTCTCCTTATAAAGACGATGTGTTTCCGTCTTACCTTCTTATCTCAGGATGGCGAGCCGAGTTACCGTCCCATTGGGCCATATGACGAACGGCTCCTTCGTCTTCTGGGCGTACTTGATCGTGTACCAAGTGCCCCCGATCTCGAGAGGGCGGTCAGCGACGGAAGCACCCGTCAAGTACCAGGTCTCTTCGACGATGTCCCTGTTACGAGCGAAGTAGTTCTTGGGGATGCGAAGCTCATCGTAGCCTTTGCACCACGCTCGCTTGTCGGGTTTGATCGGGGGATGAATGACGATGCGCAGCTTCATGTCCAGAGCGATCTCGTGCGCTTCGGCGTCGGCCCCGATGCAGTCGCCGTGATGGAACTCAGCGGCATTGAGATCGTAGAGAAGTTGGCGGAGGGATATCTTCTGCTGCACCGTCATTCCCTCACTCGTGCCGGTGAATCCGATCTTCATCACCCACTCCCAGCCAGGCGATGCGGCTTGTCCGGGCCTCGCCCTTGAGTGATGAGCAGGTTTGCGATGGCGCCGAGCGTTTCGCCGTCGTGCTCTTTCTCGGCATTCATTCGGAGACCAATGTCTGGATGATGGTCGAGCCACAAGATCTCCCGGATGTTCTCCAGCAGCATCTCGTCGCTCATCGTCCCATCGGCACGTGGGTGAAACTGCCCAAGGATCGAGCGGAACATCGTCTGTTCTCGAACCGCCTCTCCTCTCATCATCAGCTCCGTCATCTCGTGGAGCTTGGCTTCTACCTCTTCCAATCGCTGCGTCAGAAGACTGCAGTTGCTGCAAGACATGACTCCCCCTAGGGTTTGCTCTTCACGAACACCTTCCACTCTCGCAGTGGCTCGAGCCTCGCTGTGTCCAACGAGAAGAGCCGATCGCACCGACCCTCTCGATGGACACTGAGAGACCTCGTCGCCGGCAGATGCTTGAGGTGCTCATAGGTGATGGCAGAACAATAGCCGTACATCGACGTCGAGGATGCGAAGGTGCTGTGGGCGCAGAGACCGCAGTTGCCGAGAATCGAGTATCCGATTTGCTTCAACGCCGCCAGCTTGTTCTGGTCCATGTCAGCTCCTATTTGAGATAGGTGAACCACTCGTACTGGTAGCCAGACTCGAGCCAGTGCCCGAAGAGAATGATGCTGCCGTCGGGGCATGTGTAGAGACGGGCCTGGCAGGTACCCTTCGTACCATTGCTCGCGTCCCAGGTGCCGGCCACCCAACCATCGGACTTGGCATTCTTCACGATGGCCTGATAGGTGAGGCCATTGACGTTGGCGTTGACTTCAACCGTCACGTCGGTGGCGTTGGGTTTCACGACCTCACCGTCGACTGCAGTAGATTCAAAGCTGTGTGCCGGGGTACTCCAATAAGCCTTTCCGCGCATGAAGTTTTCCTCCTGTATTCTCTTATCTCCGAACAGCTAAGAAGAGGCGCAAGGCCTCTCCTGTCCTACCTGAAGAAGGGTCGGGTTTCGAGTAGCCAGATCTGGTAGTTCTGGTATTCCAAGGCGCCATCGGTGTTGAACGTGATCGTGGGAATCAGTGGAGGCGGTATGAAACCTATGGCGTCGACGGTGACTTCGACTTCGAACGGCGCAGGTTCGCTACCCCACTTGGCTGTGATCTCGTGATTGATCTCGACCATGACCCGCCCCCCTCTGACTTTTCCTGGAGCTTCTTGAGCTCCTCTTCTTTCATCAGGTATGCGAGGTGCTCTTCGAAGAGCTCCAACCCGATGAGCTCGATGCCGGCTGAGCGAGCGTAGTTCACCAGCATCAACGGCTCGAAGTCGTTCTCCAGCCCAGGCCCGCGGCGGATGCGAACACGCCGCGAACCGAGCACCCGCCACCGCTTCCCACTCGTCTTCTCCAAAATCTCGGTGTCGCCGCGGACGAAGATGATGTTGTCCTTCATCACCGACATGAAGGCGATGCACTCGTTCGATTTGAGGCTGTCGACGAGCTCACGGAGGCCCGGCTCATGGAAGTAGGCGTCGTCGAAGTTGGTGAGCTCAGATCTCGTGAACGAACGGGTGAGGATATTCTTGAGGCGCAGCTTTTCCACGTCACACCGTGAACCGGAGCTTGCGCTCGACGATGGCTTCGCACTCTCTCGTTTCCACATCGATGGCGATCTTCTTGACCCGATAGGGCTGATCGCTCTTGTCCTGCTCGCTGGCCAGGAGATCGAGGAGATTGCCGACGCCCACTGTCAGTGCACTCCCGTTGGCCTTCTCGAGCGCCTGGTTCGTGAGGGTGATGGCCACCGTCTTCTCCTTCAACGCCAGGATGGAGTCGATGGTGGCCCAAGTGCGGTTGAACTTCTTGCACAGCTCGGTCTTGTTCATGCCCTGGGCCGCAGCTTCGAGAACCTTCTTGCGCTCCGTATCCGTCACTGCTCGACGCGTTCGACCGGCCATTGATGTCCTCCTGATTTTCCTAAAGACGAGGTCATTCCCAGAATGGGAATGTGCCTTATGCACGTCTAGTTCTTATCCCCGAGGAGAAGAAGCGGTTGCGACGGACAGCTAAGAGAAGGCCGAGGCCTTCCCAGAGTCCTACTCGAAGCGGTTCTTGAGTCGGCAGATCAGCTCTCCGACAAAGGCATGCAAATAGGGGAGGAGGATGATTGTGGAGATGAAAGCGAGCACCAATCTCCAAGTAGGCGTCATGCGTGTCCAACCTTGTCGACTTGCACTTTCCGAGGCGAAGGCTCTGAGATGCGTTCGATGCCGATCGGCCCCATAGAGTTGAAGCGAGAGCCGCAGCCGAGGCCGATGCAGATGTAGTTGACCGACATGCCTCCGTGAGGGCCTTCGACAATCTCAGCCCCACAGTCCGGGCACTTGTGCATGAGGAAGATGACCGTCTCTGGCGGCGCCAGGAAGTCTCCTTCTTCCATCGATCGCTGCCGAGTGTCCTGCTCTCGAGATTTTGCGTTCATCTTGCCGGTGCGACGAGCGATTGCGACCAGCATCCCGCCAATCACCAAGAGCCCAACGAAGCCCATCCCAACCGTGCCCATGTCTAGCCTCCTGTGAGATACGAGTGAAATCGTCCTCGGACGAGGAAGAAAATCATGCTCCCTTCCACACCCTCTTATCTCACTGAAAACTAAAAAGAGGCACGAGGCCTCTTGTGTACTCAGGAAGCTATGTGGAGACGGTATGCTTTCAATGTCTCCTCGAGATTGAGGAGAGCGAAGAGCTTGGACTCGGTGCTGTCGTATTCCTCGAGGCGCTCGACCATCAGATGAAGCGCGTTCTTGAATGCTTCATTCAGATTGGGAGCAAGGCTGATCTCTTCGACGGCGTGGCGTGCATCTTCGATGCGGATCGACAGCTCGTCGTGAGTAGGAACCCGCGGCACCCTCTGGATCATGTAGGCCATCTCTCCCTCCCCTCTTCTGATCTTTCCGTTGTTGGTTGTTGGTCAGAGCACGAGCTTCAGCTTCACCTTCTCCACCAGCGTCGTCTTGGCCTCCGAGCAGAACTCCTCTACCGCCTTGCCAGTGATACTACCCCTCGGATCGATGTGGACGGAAGATCCGCAAGTACCGCAGCTTCCCTCTACCGTGCTTGTGTCACCGATGAGGTCGAAGTTGTGCAGCTCGTGCCCGAGCCCTGTCGCCTGCGCAGCGGCCTCCGCACGTTCGTCGAACAGCTCTGCGGACGGTTTGTTACCGATCATCGGCTGCATCATGATCCGACGAAAGACGAGCTCTCGCAGCCAGCACGCTACCTGAAGATCCTCATCCTTCCCCGAACTGCTGATCCTCTCCATTGCGTCAATAATATCCATGCGTCCTCCTTCACCGCTCTTATCTCCGATATCTAAGAAATGTGGCCTTTGCAGGCCAGAGCCCCAGTGCAACGACCGACCCCATTGCGAGGTCGAGCTGCTGGTTCCGTCGTCGCTGCTTCATAAGAACACCTCTTCCATTGACTGCGGACAGCGGGCGGATCATCTCTCCGTTCAGGGGGTTGGGGGGAGATGAAGAAATGATCCGCCTCGCTGTCACAGTTCTTATACCGCGCGGGGCCTTCATGTTGCGGCCTCTTTATCCGATCCGAGGAAGGCTAGAATCGCGCATATGTGGCATGCGCAGTTTGCTGTGTGCTCGCTCTCGAGGATCCCAGATGAGTTGACCGTGAGAGCAACAGTGGGAGGACTACCAGTGCAGATGCGGTCGGGGTTGTTGACGTACCACTTTGTGCCGCACTTACATCTGACGTGTCCTCCTGTCACCGCCGAGAGCTGCATTGGGCGTCCATCACGCCGCTTGCAGACGCAGTTGAAGTAGTGGACGAACTTCATCAGTACACCAGGTCAGGAGCACCCCAATCGCTGGCCTTGTCCTTCACGATGCTGATCCAGCGAGGGTCCTCGTGGTTCGGGTCGCCGGCGATGCGGGACTGCAGCCACGAAGGCGTGGTGTCGATGATGTAGGCGTGGAAGAGCTCGTGGGCGAAGGAGCTGGTCTTCCAGTCGCCGGTCCAGAGGATGTGGATCTCGTGCTGTCCGTTCCAGCCCTGGAGGCAGCGGCCCGTGGACGGCGTCTTGATGCCAGGCGTGCCGTAGTCGTCGGTGCAGTCGGGCTGGTCGAAGTTGACGATCGGGCGGGGGAACTGCTTGGCGGTGTAGATGTTGTCCCACACCGCAGTGAAGGCGGTCTCCTGCTCGTCAGCCGAGGGCGGCTCCTTCGGGAACTGGAAGCCCGAGCAGCCAGAGACAAGAGCGAGGACGACGAAGAAGAATTTGTACATGGTGGCTTCTCCTGTGTTTAGTTTCAGCACAGGAGCTTATCTCCGCTAGAGAGCTATTCTCTCACTTTCCACGCTATCCTTGGGGTTCTGTCCCTCCTTTACCCGACCGAGCAGCTCTGCCGCCTGGCAGTTCCTGCATGGTGGCAGCTTGTGCTCGGCACAATTTGCGGTGCAGGGTGGGAAGCTCTCGAGGAAGGAAGTCAGGTCCGACGTCACGTCCTCACCCACCTTCACCTCCGAGTAGCCATGGCACTTCCTGCATTGGCCACAGCGTCTCGCGCCGGTACTCATGTGCCCATTGGGCCAGTGAACGCAGTACTTGCAGCGCACCAGCTTCATGGCCATCGCCTCTTCGTACGAGATGATGATCACCATCGTCCACTCCCTTCACCTGCTCGATAAGGTCGTTCGGTATCGAACCCGGAGCCAGGCCACCCAGAAGGTCAGGAGAGCCCTCTGGATGGCCCGGCTCTCGCCAGACAGGTCTAGCACGTCCATACTGCGTTGATCGTTTCGGAGCTGGGAACCCGGAAGGCCCTCAGTTCAGGATCAGGTTGCGGGACCACCCAACGCCTTGTCGAACGAGGCGACTTCTCGCCGCAGCTCGACAATGTGGCCGGTCAACTCGGTCAGCTCGATCCCCATGTTCTTGATGTCCTGCCTTCTCCGCCGTTCGGAAACCGCGAAGGTGATTCCGGCGCCGGCGACGACACCAGTAACAACAGCCAGCGTCATCGAAGCTGCAGCGGACATCCCCAAAAGCGTCGCCTTCTTCCACATAGCCGGTTCTCCTTTCTCCTCCCCATTCCGGGCAGTGAGAGACGTGCAGTCAGATGTTGTGAGAGTGTGTCTTGGTGTCCTTAGCCACCAAGAGGCGCAGCGTGCAGAGACAGCCGTTGATCAGACTGATGGCGATTGCGAACATCCAGTACATCCGATCTGCTGCGAAAGGTCGGATGCACAACAGAAGAACCAGCATGACCAACCAGGTGACGGCCGAGACAGCGTAGTGCAGCATCAGAACATCGGCGCATGGCCGTCGAGAAGCTTGCCGATCACCTTCACGAGAATCCGTTCAAAGAAATGCCTCATATTCACCTCCATGTTCTTATCTCCGAGGAGGTGGCCCAGATGGCTAAAGAGAGGCCTCCAGCGCCTCTCCCAGCCCCGTATGGGAGCTACTTGAATAGGACGGTAGCCGAAGAGTAGTTTTGGGGACCGTCCAAGACCTTGTTGCAGAGGACGCCAGCCCTCTTCAACGCCTCCTTGGCTTTGCGCCCCTCATTGACGTCGATGGTGAAGTAGAGGAAGAATCCGCCCTCACGCACCTCGGCAGCCTCCTTCTTCTCCCACGTGCCCTCGGTCCACGAGATCGTATGCTGAGCGCTGAACATCACCATCAGGAAGTGCGTGAAGAGCTTCACCCAAGTGGCAACCTCGGCAACCATGACCCACCTCCTTGCTTAGATCCTCCGCAGCTCGGATTTGAGTGCGGCCACATCTCGCTCCATCATATCGAGCCGCTGCGAGCTCCGAACCGAATGCTCGAGCGCCTGCCGAAGCAGGTCGTTCTTCAGCGCCTCGTCGACATCTCTCTGACTCCTCACCAACACCGAGTCAGAGAAGCCGACGCCAATGAGGATACCCCCAATAACCGAGAGCGTGACAGTGGCGCTGGTTGACATTCCAAGCACCAGTAGCTTCATCAATTTCTCCCATGTTTGGTCGGCATCCTGATTCCGAACACACCAGGAAGCGGACCGTCCACCAATTGCGCCCCGAGGTCCTTTGCGATCTTCTCTGCGAGTACGTCGCGGAAGGTCTTCTTGTCCCTCCAGTCGAGCGCCACCGCTCCCATGAAGCCAGCACCAACCAGAGCACCTGCCACGAAGGCGAGAGTGAGGCTTGCACCAGCCGATATCCCAAGAGCAGCGACTTTGAGCATATGAGTTCTCCTGTGAGTGATGAGGCAACTTCAAGCCTCATACTCTCTTATCCCCGATCTCTCTCACTGACAGCTAAGAAGAGGGGAGGGCACATCTGGCAGATGCGACCAGTGCCTCCCTCCCCTTTTCTTCTACCCAGCCCCGAATGGTGAGGCGTTATTGGCTTTCACAAGATCAGCAGCGCTAGCTCTTTGGCGTGGGCTCTGAGGTCTCGCACGTTGCGATTCAGAATGGCATTGTCGGCGATCCGAACTACCACATCCTTGAACTCCTCGAACTCGGCGTCCGCGAACTGCTCCTGAACGTCTTCCTTGCTTAGCTCGTACCGCATGGTCGGAACGTCCTGGAATGCGAGCATCATCACCCTACCCCCAGAATTTGCATTGTGACCGCCAGTGAGGCGCGGCTGATCGCAGAACCAGCGAAATTATGTCTTACGCTGTTTCTACATAGTTCTTATACCCGTTCTCACCCTCGGCTTGCGGCTCGGTCGTCGTCCACTCGCTTCTTGCAGATACCGCAGTCGCTGAGGTGGTCGAGGACGTCCTCTTTCTGCTCTCTGTCCCTCCAGTCCTGGAAGACAGCAGCCCGTAGTTCGACAGGGCTGAGATGGTCGTCCCCGAGTGGTTGATCGAGACGCGCTCGAGAGGCTGCATAGGCCTCCCTATCCTTGCTGAGCTCATTGTGTGCGGCCTGATAGGAGAGGCCCTTCTCAGCGGCGTACGCTCGAACGACCTTCTTGAACTTCTTGTCCTTGGTCATCAGTCCTCTCGAACGCTCAATGGCAAGAGCTCATCAGGCTCGCCCGCCCGAATGCCCACTCTCGCGACCCGCTGGGCCATCTCCGCCATGCAGAGATAGGTGACGTCCAGGACCTTCATGGGGAGGGGATGACCGTCGAGCAAGATCCATTCCCCAATGGACGGGATGTCGGGAAGGTAGGCGATGATGCGCCCATCCCTGGTGTGAGAGTGACTCGTGAGACCACAGTCCTCGGTTGCCTTGTACGCCTTGCCCTTCGCCACAACAGGCACCAGCTCGATCTCCATGCGACCGTCTCGAAAGCCCATCACTTCACCTCCTGCCACACAGCCGTCCCGCCATCCCAGGCGATGAGAGCCGTATAGGTCTTCTTGCCGTCCTTGTGGAACTCGAGTTCGAGGTTGCCGTCCTCCCGAGTGACGGCCCTGAGCTCGTCGTCGTCCCCGAGACTGTCGAGGATGTGCTGGGGCGCTGTGCGAGCCGCGATGCTGTTCATCGCAGAGGCGAGCAAGAAGGCCTCACCGATGCTGAATCCCCTGTTAGCGGCCATGTTCGTCCTCCCTCTCTTGGTCTCGGTCAATGCGCTCGACCCGCAACACTCGATCCCTTGGGAAAAGTGTCTCGCACTGACACTCGAGAAGTGCAGCCTCTATATCGCTCTTGGTGTAGGCTCCACGATCAGCCATCTGTTTCCGAGGCGTCCTGGGAATGGTGCGTTTGGTGCTCGTTCCCAAGAGACAGTCCTCGCCGACACGAGTCAGCTTGACGATGTACGGCTCTGTTTCTCCCCTCATCGAGATGCGAACCCACGACCCAACCCACTGCGAGAGCAGCTCTGTAAAAACCATACGACCTCCTACTTCTTTCTTATCTCCGAACGGCGCTACTGGAGACCAGACGACGAGCCATCCACTCCTTCCAGTGCGTAGGCACTTCGCTCTCCTCGTAGCGAATCCAGCCCCGATTGACCTTCTCAGCGATGAGCGGGATGACCTGGCTGAGGAAGTAGTCCACCACTCCATCGTGGTTCTTCACCTGCGCTGTGAAGGTCCAGTTCCGATTGGCGGCGCAGAGGCAGCCTGGATGAGGAGACCAGCCAATGTCGTCCTCGAGCTCCGCATCCTCGCTCAGAGGAACGCCCCACATGGGCCAGAACTCGAGAGTGGTCTCGCAGAGGGGCAAGAAGTCGCATCGATCGAACTCTCCCCATCCCTTGAGCTCTGGATAGAGCTCGGCGACCACAGCCCATGTCTCTGCCTGGTATCGCTGAAGAGCCGTGAGGCCGATGCGAGCGTAGTAGAACGCTGATACAGCCTCGAAGCCCCTCTCAGTCAGCGTCAGGTCCAGCCAGACAGCCGTGTACATGCCCATCTCACAGCTCCCGGTCTTCTTCGATTCGCAGCGTAGGAGGCGTGATGAGGACGCCACCGGAATAGGCCAAGAAGTTGTTCATCAGCATCTCCAGAGCGCTTTTGAAGCGCTCGGCTTCAGCTTTGGTGCTGAACTCGGCCACGACCTTGAACTTGGGGAAGTTGGGCATCTCAATCCTCCTGAATGAGTCGAAGCCCGAGGCCCGTGACAGCGCTCGCTCCCAGCATGCAGCCAGCGAAAAGCTCGCTGTGGTGCCAGACCTGCACTGACAGGCCGTAGATACCGATGTAGACCAAAACGAGCCCCAACCAGATCCACCAACGCATGAAGCGCTTCTGGGTGGCGCGATAGAGCACCTGAACGGCTACTCCAGCTAGCAGTGACCAGAACACAGCATGAGCGAGCAGTATCAGGTCCATCAGAGCCTCCACGATTGCTGCGGCCAAAGCCGCTTCAGAAGGTCGACCCAGTAGGGAGG
>Ga0207694_10002074_pt1 | contig 16573 bp, 18 predicted proteins | sample KBSC34metaG_FD_184353 | JGI IMG/M metagenome (GOLD analysis project Ga0207694, IMG submission 184353) | Corn rhizosphere microbial communities from Kellogg Biological Station, Michigan, USA - KBS C3-4 metaG (SPAdes) (version 2) | ecosystem: Host-associated > Plants > Roots > Rhizosphere > Soil... | reverse complement strand
AAGCGCTCGCGACCCGCGGCGCGGAACTCGTGCCGGTTGACCGCAACCCCATCGACGAAATCTGGGCCGACCGTCCCGAAGCGTCGAAGGCGCACCTCGTCGTCCAGTCCGACCAGCATGCCGGCAAGTCGGCGGCCGAAAAGCGCACCGAGATTGGCGACTGGCTGGTCAAACATCACGCTGACGCTGCCGTGCTTTCCGCGCTCGATTCGATCGCCTGGGCCTTCAACATCCGCGGCGCGGATGTGACCCACACGCCGGTCGCGCTGGCTTACGCGATCGTCCACGCCGACGGGACCGCAGACCTGTTCGTCGCGAGCGAGAAGATCGGCGCCGACGTCCGCCAGCACCTCGGCAACGGCGTTCGGCTGCATGAACGCTCCGAGTTTGAGAGCGGGCTTTCGGAGCTCAAGGGCAAGACCGTCGTCGTCGATCCCGAGCGAGCCGTCGCCGCCATCTTCGAGGCGCTCGAAAAGGCAGGCGCGAAAGTCCTTCCGCTTCGCGACCCCACGATCCTTCCCAAGGCGCTGAAGAATCCGGCGGAGATCGCGGGCCAGAAGGCTGCGCAGACTCGCGACGGCGCCGCAATCGCGAAATTCCTCCACTGGATCGATGAAGAAGCCCCGAAGGGCGATGTCGACGAGCTGAAAGCGTCGGATCACCTGGAATCGCTTCGGCGCGACAATGCCGAGCTTCGCGACCTCTCCTTCGACAGCATCTCCGGCGCGGGGCCGAACGGCGCGATCGTCCATTACAAGTCGAGCGAGAAGACCAACCGCAAGCTCGAGAAGGGTACGCTCTACCTGATCGATTCAGGCGGCCAGTATCTCGACGGCACCACCGACATCACCCGCACCGTCCCGATCGGCGAGCCGACCGAGGAAATGCGCGACCGGTTCACCAGAGTCCTCAAAGGGCACATTGCGATCGCGACGGCAGTCTTCCCGAAGGGGACACGCGGGTCGCAGCTCGACAGTTTCGCGCGGCGCCCGCTGTGGGAAGCCGGCCTCGATTATGCCCATGGTACCGGCCACGGCGTCGGCAGCTTCCTCGCGGTTCACGAAGGGCCGCAGCGGATCTCACCGGTGGGAAGCAGTCAGAGCGGTGGCGATGAGCCGCTCCAGGCCGGAATGATCATCTCCAACGAGCCCGGCTATTACAAGACCGGCGAATACGGCATCCGCATCGAAAATCTCGTGCTGGTCGTCCCGCGCGAGATCGAGGGTGCCGAGAAGGAAATGCTCGGCTTCGAGACGCTCACCTTCGCCCCGATCGATCGCCGCCTCATCGACGAGCACATGCTCGATTCCGATGAGCTCGCCTGGCTCAATTGCTACCACACCCATGTGCTGGCCAAGATCGGTCCGACGCTGTCGGGAAGCGACCTCGAATGGCTGCAACAGGCCTGCGCTCCGATCGGCGATTGATCGGGTAGATTTGTTCCCCTAATGTTCTCTATCCGACTCGACAGGAGGACAAGATGATCGGTTACGTCACGCTCGGCACCAACGACCGGGAGAAGTCGGCCAAATTCTACGATGCTCTTTGTGGCGAGCTCGGCGTCGGCCGGATGATGGACAACGAGCAATTCATCGCCTGGGGTAAGCCCGATGGCGGCGCCGGAATCGGTTTGACTCGGCCGTTCGACGGCAATCCCGCGACGGTCGGCAACGGTGTGATGGTCGCGCTTCAGGCAAGCGACAAGGATCAGGTCCAGCGTCTCTACGACATCGCGCTCGCCAACGGCGGTAGCGACGAGGGCGCTCCGGGCGATCGCGGCGGCGGCTTCTATGCTGGCGATTTCCGCGATCCCGACGGGAACAAGCTCAATGCCTTCGTCATGGGCGGTGAGTGACCAAGGGCAAATCCCTCTACGATTTCCCGATCCATCTCGGGCTCGGCGCGAAAGCCGTCGCCGAGCCCGAGTTCACCGGGATGGAATGGTATGACGGCTACATCGAGCGGCATGGCGACGATCTCGATGAAGGCCGGCTGGTCAGCCTGTTCCGCTTCTCGGAAAGCTGGACGAGCTGGGAAATGCATCCGTCGGGCGAAGAGGTCGTCTGCTGCCTCCAGGGCCATATGACGCTTCAACAGGAGCTGACGGACGGCGGGCGCGAGACTTACGAACTCGGGCCCGGCGAATATGCGATCAACCCGCGCGGTGCCTGGCACACGGCCGACGCCGACGAGCCGGTCGTTGCTTTGTTCATCACCGCGGGCAAGGGCACGACGCACCGCCCGCGCTGAGAAGCGTGCCGGAATGTGACAGGCTTCTCACCACGAATTAATTGCTCGTTTAATCCATTGACGATAAAGATAAATCCGGAGTCGAATCGTGATCACCGGACTGCAACTCGTTCTCGCCATCGTGCTTCTCGGCCTCGTCATCTGGGCCGGAGACGCCATTGCGACCGGAATCGAGAGCGCGCTCGGCGAGAAGCCGCTGCGGGACCGCGACGCCTGAGGCGACGCTTGGCACTGTCAGGAAATGGTGCTGCCGGTGAGGATTGAACTCACGACCTCAGCCTTACCAAGGATGCGCTCTACCACTGAGCTACGGCAGCACTGTTCGGAGGTGGCGCGCCTATGACGGGCCGCGCCTTCGCCTGTCAACCCGCCTTGCGGCGCGTTGGAGCAGAGCGCATTTGGTCGCAATGACCGACAAAGAGAAGGAAGAACGCCTCGCCGCGGCGCTCCGCGAGAATCTGAAACGCCGCAAGGCGCAAGCTCGCGTCCTGACCGAGCAGGAATCCAAGGAGCGCGGCGACCGCTAAAAGGCTGCTTGCGTTGTAGGAACGGTTCGGCTTCAGGGCAGCAGCGATGCGCTTCTTCTCCGACAATGCCGCGCCGGCCCATCCCAAGGTGCTCGAAGCCATTGCCGCCGCGAACCGGATGGACACGGCTTACGACGGCGACGAATGGAGCCAGCGGCTGGACGGCGTCTTCTCGGACCTGTTCGAAACCGAGGTCCGCGCATTCTGGGTGACGACCGGCACCGCCGCCAACTGCCTCGCACTCGCAGCACTCTGCCCGCCCTATCGCTCCATCCTCTGCCACCGCGACGCGCACATCGAAGTGGATGAAGCCGGCGCGCCAGCCTTTTTCACCGGCGGCGCCAAGCTGGTCCTGCTCGATGGCGAAGGCGCGAAGATCACCCCCGACGCCATCGACGCCGCCTGCGACGCCATCCGCGGCGACGTCCATCAGGTCCAACCGGCCGCGATCTCGATCACCAACGCGACCGAATACGGTCTCGTTTACCGTGCCGCGGAGGTCGCGGCGATCGGCGAGCTAGCCAAGCGCCGTGGGCTCGCCTTCCACATGGACGGCGCGCGGCTTGCCAATGCCCTGGTCTCGACCGGCGAAAGCCTCGCCGACGTGACCTGGCGCGCCGGCGTCGATGCTTTGTCGTTCGGATTCGTCAAGAACGGTGGCCTCAACGCCGAAGCGCTGATCATATTCAGGACCGAGCTTGCTGGCGAGATCGCCGTTCGCCGCAAGCGCGCCGGGCACCTGCTCTCCAAGGGCCGCTACCTCGCCGCGCAAATCCTCGCGATGCTCGACGGCGACTTGTGGCTGGAGAACGCCCGTGCCGCGAACGCAGCCGGGCAGCAGCTCGCCAGAGCTGCGCCTCAACGGCTGGTCTACCCGGTCGAGGCCAACGAGATTTTCCTCAAGGTCTCCGACGACGAGGCGCAGCGATTGCAGGCGATGGGCTACGATTTCTACGAGTGGGGACCGGGCCAGATCCGCCTCGTCACCAGCTGGGACCAACAGGGCGCGGCGATCGAAGGTCTCGCCGCGGCGATCGCCGGCCTGTGAGTGGAGGGCACGGCTCCGACGCTCCCTCCCCTCGAGGGGAGGGGGTGCGAAGCACGGGAGGGGCAATGAACGGGGGACGCACCCCCTCCGCGGCCGCTTCGCAGCCGCACCTCCCCCGACGGGGAAGGAGCGAAGTCGTTCTTCCCTTCATCATATTCACCGCAATCTGGGGCTCGACCTGGATCGTCATCCGCGGCCAGCTCGGCGTGGTTCCCCCGCAATGGTCGGTGACCTACCGCTTCCTGATCGCAGCTCTTGCAATGGCGGCGGTGGCGACGTGGAAAGGTCAGAGCCTCCGCCTCGGATCGAAGGCGATCATTCCCGCGCTGTTTCTCGGCTTCGCGCAGTTCTGCGTGAACTTCAACGCGGTCTATCTCGCCGAGCGGCACATCACTTCCGGAGTCGTTGCGACGGTCTTCGCGCTCCTGCTGATTCCGAGCAGCCTGCTCGCCTGGGCATTCCTCGGCCAGCGCGTAACCTCGCGCTTCGCCTGGAGCTCGGTTGTCGCGGTCGTGGGAATCTTCCTGCTCTTCGTCCACGAACTGCAAGAACACGCGGCCAGCGCCCGCGCCGTCGCTGCGGGAATCGGACTCACACTAGCGGGAATGGTTGGCGCCTCGGCCGCAAATGTTTTTCAGGCCCGGCCTGAAATGAGGCGTTTTCCCCTTCTCGCGCTGCTCACCTGGTCGATGGCCGCTGGCGCCGCGATCGACGCCGTTGCCGCGCTCATTCTTTCCGGCTGGCCAGTTATGGACTGGCATCCGGGCTATTGGGCGGGCCTTCTCTACCTTTCGCTCGCGGCTTCGGTCTTGACCTTCAGCCTCTACTATCCCGTGGTCCGCAAGATCGGTCCGGCGAAGGCTGCCTATTCAAGCGTCATCGTCCCGATCATCGCGATGGGCTTCTCGACCTGGCTTGAACATTATCGCTGGACTCCACTCGCCATTGTGGGAGCACTTCTCGCACTCGGCGGAATGGCCGGAGCGCTGACCCGCAGCAAAACCCGCATCTCGGCTCCAGACGCCGCGTGATGCGTTGGGGGCTCATGCCCTCCAGCGTGATCCGAAGGTTTGTTTATTGCCCTGACAATCTCGAGCTGTGGGTCGAGTTCACCACCGGTCGTCGTTACGTCTATTCAGACGTGCCGCAGGAGGTCGCGGACACATTCAGGTCGGCTTTTTCCAAGGGAATCTATTTCAACACGCGAATCCGCGATCGCTTTCCTTATCGCGAGGTCGTTCACGAAGACGAAGAGCAGCGCGCAACCCATTCTTAAGACCGCGGCGCGACAATCCGCGCATGATCCCGATGCGCACGAGCTCTATCTTCAAGAGCCGCTGGATGGCCCTGATCTGGGCCGCCGGGATCATCTGGTTCGCTTATGAGGCCGCCGCATCGGGATCGCAGGACAGCAATGCTTCGGCGAACGCGACGCAGCTCACTGACGCGACCGGCGCGCCGATCACCAAGGAGCAGGAAAAGCAGCTCGCCGAGGAGCTGAACGGACTCTAGGCTTTGCCTTTCAACTCGATGCGTTCGATGTGCCACCGCCGTTGCGCCTCCGTCGAACCGGGCACGTCGTTCACTCGGCGGAGGATCACGTCCGCGCTGCGTCGAAAAGACGTTCCTGACTTGGTCTTGCCATAGAAGACTGCGGGGACGGTGACATAACTGGAGCCCGCCGCACCCTCCATATCGCCGGGCTTCCCGATTTCCATGTGGACTTCGAAATCTTCGCGCCAGTTACGATCGAATTCCTTGGCGGTGTTCGCGTTCGCCCAAAGCTTCCACGACTCCGTCCAGCGTTTCTGCTCGATCAGGGCGCCGTAATGCTGGACGACCTGACCCGCGCCCTCCGCGCTCCTGGGATCGATCGGGCCCTGCGGCTCGGCTAGGGGCGTGCGGTCGTCGGGAAGCCCGCCGCCGTCGGCCTGTTTGGCGGATGGCTGAGCTGGTGGCGCTGGGGGAGTTGGCGCACTCCGTTCGTTCGATTGAGCAGCTTGTTGGGGCTGCCTGTGGCACGCACTCGAGAGCATCGCGAGCGCCGCGAAGGCAATAATCCGGTTCATTGCTTCCACCTCCAATGACGGAACCGCCGCATCGGCAGTTCGTTCGTTTCGCCAACTCAACAGGGGAATAAAGGGAGAGTTTCATGGCCGACAATGATGGCAACGGCACGGAACGCGAACACACGACCGTAGTCGAAACCGGCAATGGCGGTGGCGGAGGTGGCGGAGTTCTTGCCGTCGTCGTCCTGATCATCGTCGTTCTCGTGCTTCTCTACATCTTCAGGGCCGACCTGGGCTTTGGAAGCCACGGCACGAACATCAGCGTCCCCAACAAGATCGACGTGAACGTCAACAGCGGGTGAGCCTGCAAATGAGCGCGGGCGGGTAGCGAGTCCCCGCCCGGGCCCGGGCGCGGCGGTTTCGGGCGCCGCGCCCGTTTGTTTTTGTGGCAGCGAGGCAGTAACCCGCGCCGCATGACCGACGCGCTTCACTACATGACCGGTTTCGGCGGCCATTTCGCGAGCGAGGCGGTCGACGGCGCCCTTCCCGAGGGACGCAACTCGCCCCAGCGCCCGGCTTTCGGCCTCTACACCGAGCAACTGTCCGGAAGCTCTTTCACCTCGCCAAGGCACGAGAACCGCCGTTCCTGGCTCTACCGCATGCGACCGACCGCCGATCATCGGCCGTTTGCGCGCTATGATGGCGCCCCGCTGTTCGCGCCGGGAACGGTGAAGGAGCCGCTGGCGCCCAACCGCCTGCGCTGGGATCCCTCCAAAGACCTGCCGGACGGCAAGGATTTCGTCGATGGAATGGTGACGATGCTCGCCAATCGCGATCCCGCCGATCTCGAGGGCGTCGCGGTGCATGTCTATCGCGCCTCGAAGAGCATGACTGGCCGAGTGTTGGTCGATGCGGACGGCGAGATGTTGATTATCCCTCAACAGGGCACCCTTCACATAGCGACCGAGCTGGGCGTCATCGAAGTCGCGCCGGGATCGATCGGCGTCGTTCCCCGCGGGATCAGGTTTCGGGTCGAAGTCGATGGGGATTCCCGCGGCTATGTCGCCGAGAACCACGGACTTCCGTTGCGGCTACCGGAGCTCGGCCCAATTGGCTCCAACGGCCTCGCGAACCCGCGCGACTTCGAAATCCCCGTCGCCTGGTTTGAAGACAAGGATGAACCGACGGAGGTGATCCAGAAGTCGCTCGGCTCGCTCTGGACGACGACGCTCGACCATTCGCCACTCGACGTTGTTGCCTGGCACGGCAATTACGCGCCGTATCGCTACGACCTGTCGCGCTTTAACGTGATCAACACGGTGAGCTTCGACCACCCCGATCCCTCGATCTTTATGGTTCTGACTTCCCCGAGCGATGTGCCCGGGAGAGCCAATGCCGACTTCGTGATCTTCCCGCCGCGCTGGATGGTCGCCGAAGGAACGTTCCGGCCGCCCTGGTTCCACCGGAACGTCATGAGCGAGGCGATGGGGCTGATCCACGGCGCCTATGACGCCAAGGCCGACGGGTTCGCGCCGGGCGGCCTGTCACTTCACAATCTGATGAGCGGTCATGGACCGGACGTCGAAAGCTGGCGCAAGGCGAGCGAAGCGGACCTGAAACCCTCCAAGATCGAAGGCACGATGGCGTTCATGGTCGAGACTTGCTGGGCATATCGTCCGACCAGCTGGGCGCTCCAGCGCGCCCAGCCTGATTACGACCAGGCGTGGACCGGATTCCCGAAGGCGAAGCTGCCGTGAGCCTCACGGACGAAAGCAATAACCCGGAACTCCGAAGCTGGGTCGAAACGACCGAGGGCAGCGACTTTCCAATCCAGAATCTGCCGCTCGGAATCTTCTCGGTCGGGCAGCGGCGGCGCCATAGCTGCGTGGCCATCGGCGACTTCGTTTTGGACCTTGTCGGAATAGCGGACCTTCTCGAAGAGGACTGGCGCGAGGATCTGTCGCAGCCGGTTCTAAACAGTTGGCTTGCGCGCGGCCACGACGCGCAGCGCAGTTTTCGCGAGCGTCTCGTCGAGTTGCTCTCGGATGAGCGCTACCGGGACGACGTCGAGCCCGAGCTGGTCGGCCAGACGGAAGTCCGGATGCACCTTCCGTGCGTGGTCGGCGACTACACCGATTTCTACGTCGGGATTCACCACGCGACCAATGTCGGGAAGCAATTCCGGCCCGACAATCCGCTTTTGCCGAACTACAAATATGTGCCGATCGGCTACCACGGGCGCGCAAGCTCGGTGCGCGTTTCGGGCGAGCCGGTCATCAGGCCAAACGGGCAGCGCAAGGCGCCTGACGCGGAAACGCCCGAATTCGGTCCGAGCAAGCGTCTCGATTATGAACTGGAGCTTGGCATTTGGGTCGGGCGCGGCAACGATCTCGGCTCTTCAATCCCCATCAGCGAGGCTGCCGAGCATATTGCCGGCTATTGCCTGCTAAATGACTGGTCGGCGCGCGACCTGCAGGCGTGGGAATATCAGCCGTTGGGGCCATTCCTGGCCAAGAACTTCCTGACGAGCGTCAGCCCGTGGGTCGTGAGCCCGCAGGCGCTGGCGCCGTTCCGCAAGCCAATGCCACCGCGCCCAGCGGCCGATCCGAAGCCGTTGCCCTATCTCGATGATGCTGCGGACCGGGAGAGCGGTGCGCTTGCCGTGGAGCTCCAGGTCACGCTGACGACCGAGCAGATGCGCCGCCAGGGCGTCGCGCCCCAAGTCCTGTCGCGAGGATCGGCGGATGCCGCGATGTACTGGAGCGCGGCCCAAATCATCGCCCATCACAGCTCCAACGGCTGCAACCTGCAGCCCGGCGACCTGATAGGCACCGGAACTCTGTCGACGGACGCTGCTGGCGGTCTGGGTTCGCTGCTTGAAATCAGCGTCGGAGGAAAGCAGCCGATCGAGCTTGTGACCGGCGAGAAGCGAAGCTTTCTCGAGGACGGCGACGAAATCACGCTCCGCGCCTGGTGCGAAGGAGAGGCGGGCGTGCGAATCGGGTTCGGCGACTGTGTTGGCCGCGTCGAACCGAGCGACTAGAGCAGCCCCAAATTCTCGCCCATCAATCGAGTCATCGCGTAGAGCCGGTCGAGTTGCGGCGTGGCGACGCCCACTCTGGCGGCGATTTCCCGCGGTGCGCCGAGCAGCGCTTCCAGCTCGATCGGCCTCCCGGCTTCGACATCCTGAAGCATCGACGATTTGAACGCACCCAAGCGCTCGGTGACTGCCATCCGGTCTTCCGCGCTTTCATTAATCGGACAGTCAATTGCCGCGCCGATGGCCGCGAGTTCGTCCATGGCATCCGCCATGAAAGCGCGCAGGACCGGATCGTCGAGCAACTTGTCGGCAGTGGCCCGGGTCAGCGCCGAGATCGGATTGATCGTGGCATTACCCCACAATTTGTACCAGATCGCGCGCCGGACGCTGTTGCTGGCCTCGCAGCGGATGCCGGAATTCTGGAACAACTCGCACAGCGCATCGATACGCTCGCTCGATTCGCCGTCCGGCTCGCCGAGGATCAGTTTTTCGGCATGTTTGACGGTTACCTTATTGGGAGCGCTTCGGAAGCAACTTGCGTGTACGACGCAACCGGCCACCTGTTCGACGGGCAGAGCATCGGCAATCGTGAGGTCCGGATCGACCGACCACAATGGGTCGTCGGTGAACCACCAGGGCACTCCATTCAGCATCGGTACGATCTGCGTCTCGGCACCGATCAGCGGCTCGAGGTCCGGAGCGATTAGCGGAAGGGCCGGCGCTTTGACCGCAATCACGACGACGTCGTGGACTCCGAGGACCGACGGGTCCGTCGCCGCGGAAACCGCCACGCAGCGCGTGTCGCCGCCATCTGTGATGCACAGGCCTTCAGTATCGATTGCATGAAGCGTTTCGCCGCGCGCGACTACGGAGACGCCATTCCCCGCCAGCGCCAGTCTCGCCGCGATCCAGCCGCCGATCGCGCCGGCGCCGACAACGCAAATGTTCATGGGCGCGCGGATGGTCTAGAAAGCACCGCCAGTGCAAGAGGGGGCGCATGCTGTTTCGCCAGCTATTTGAGCCGCAATCGTCGGCTTACACCTATCTGATCGGCTGCGAACGGAGCCGCGAGGCGGCATTGATCGATCCGGTTCTCGAAACGGTCGAGCGGGATCTCGAAGTACTTGAGTCCCTCGGGCTCACGCTCGGCTTCACGATCGAAACCCACCTCCATGCCGATCACGTCACCGGTGCCTCGCGTCTTCGCGATCGCACCGGATGCCGTTGCGCACTCCCTGAGAAGAGCGGCGCCGAAGATGTCGACGTCGCGGTGAAGGAGGGGGAGTCGATCCGGATTGGAGGTCTCGAGCTAAAGCCGCTCTACACGCCGGGGCATACCGACGATCATCATTGCTACCTTCTCGAGAGTGAGGGCGACGGGCGCGTCTTCACCGGGGATGCCTTGCTGATCGACGGCTGCGGCCGGACAGACTTCCAGAATGGCGACGCGGCGACCCTCTACCGGTCGGTGCACGAAAAGATCTTCAGCCTGCCGCCCGACACGCTCGTCTATCCCGGGCACGACTATCAGCAGCGGCATGTCAGCAGCGTTGGACAGGAACGCGAGCGTAATCCTCGTCTCGGCGGAGGCAAAACCGTTGATGAGTTTGTGGCGATCATGGCTGCGCTGAATTTACCGCGACCCAAGAAGATGGACGTCGCGGTGCCCGCAAATCGCGAATGCGGACAATTTCACTGAGATTCGTTCGCGCGCGCCTCCAACAACGCTCTTAGGGTCTTTTGATATTTTCGGCCGACAGGCAAAGTCATTCCGGAAGCCAGGACGATCTTCAGGCCACCGCGATTGCTTATCAGTGAGCGCAGGCGATCGAGATTGACGATGATCGAGCGATGGATCTGAACGAAACCTTCGCCTGACAGCCGCTCCGCCAGAGAACTGATCGATCCGCGCAGGAGGAACGAACCGGAGGCGACGTGCAACCGCACATATTCCGCTTCCGCCTTCACCCAGTCTAACTCGGAGAGGTCGATCCTGACCATTTGGCCGCGCTGGTGAAGCCAGATCGAAGGAGGTTCGGCCTGAGAATGGGTCTGCCTCAGCGCTTCGAGCTGCTCCGTCAGCTCCGCCAGCTGCCGCCCCGCCTCGCGCTCGTTCATCGCGCGCCGCGCGCGCTCGACGGTCGTCTCCAGCCGGCCGAGCCGGACGGGCTTGCAAAGAAAATCGAGGGCGCCGGTTTCGAATGCGGTCGGCGCGAATTGCGGATGGGCCGTGATAAAGCAAATCCACGGAGCGGGGTCCGTGAGCGGTTCGCGCGAAAGCGCCTCGACGACGTCGAATCCGTCGATCTGCGGCATCTCGATATCGAGCAGCAAAAGGTCAGGCGTCAGCTCGCGAACCGCAGCGACAACGTCGTTGCCCATCTGGCAGGTGCCAACAAGTTCGACTCCGTCGATTTGCGACAGAAGAGCGGAAATCCTGCTTAGGGCGAGCGGTTCATCATCGACTGCAAGAACGCGCACGCTACCGGACCTCAGGCAAAGCGCAGGGGAAGGGAGATGAGGTTTCGAAAGCCTCCCTTCGGTGTCGGGCCGGTTTCCAGCCGGGCGTCGCTCCCGTAATGCACGGCGAGACGCTCGCGGATGTTGCTGAGCCCGAGATGGCCCCCCTTCGTGGAACTGTCCGGCGCATTGCCACCGCTGTCTTCGATAACCAGTTCGAGGCGGTCTCCCGACGCGCTTGCCGCGATTCGAAGCTCGACCGCTTCAGTGCTGTGAGCGACCGCGTGCTTCACTGAATTCTCGATCAACGGCTGGGCGATAAGGCTCGGCACCAGCGCGCCCTGAAGCTCATCCGGAACGTCGAAGCTGACCTTGAGCCGATCCGGGAAACGGACCTGCTCGATGCTGAGATAGAGATCCTGCAAACGCAGCTCCTCGCGCAAGGTGATCAGCTGTTGTGGATCGAGGACCAGGGTTAGCCTCAGGAAATCAGCGAGATTCTCCGTCATCGCCTCTGCCTTGCCACCGCGGTCGTTGGAGATGAGGCCGGCAATGGAATTCAGCGAATTGAACAGAAAATGCGGATTAAGCTGGTTCCGAAGCGCCCGAAGCTGCGCCGACTGCGCGAGCGCCTGAAGCGCGCTGATCCGCTCTTCGCGAGCCCGGATGTCCGCGAGATAGGAGAAAGCAAGGATGATCCCCGAGATCGAAACGAAGATCCAAAATCGCGTCAGGAAATCGAACAAATAACCCATCCAGAAGGAAGACGATTCTACCTCGTCCGGGATGAAGGGCAGGAAGATTGGAAAATTGAGGCCGGCGAGCAGCGCGGTGCCGCCTAATGCGAGCCCCACCGCGGCGAACGAACGCGTCGTCAGGCTGCAGGGCCTCAGTTTGTGCTGGATGGCAAGAATGCCGAGAGAGATGACCACTCCGGTACTGCAACTGATGGCGCGTGGGACGAGGTACCACCACCCGCGGCCTTCCGGCGCGTTCATGAGTTGCTGTGCGGTAAAGACCAGATAAGCGGTTGCCCAAATGGCGATGATCACCCCAACCTGGATCCAGCTCGCGACCATTCTGCGCCGCGGATACTGGACGGCATGAAGCTCTTCCGAAATGGCATTCGCCTCATTCGCGCGGACGTTCGTGGCCTTTGGAATGTCGTTCATCGGCGCCGCCGTTGTTCGGCAGCCGTTTCCGGCCGTTCGCGACTTAGATCGCTTCGGATCATGCGTTTGAGCTTATTCTCGCTCTGTCCAACCGGCAACAGGGTGATGGAATGCAGCTTCAGCAATCTCATCCTAATCGTACGAAAATCATCGCGAAGGCGCGTGCCGCGATACTCGGTCGCGCCGATACGAAAAAGTCTGCACTGCGGCAAACTGGACAAAAGCCGGAGCGGCCGAACCAGGCGCGCCTGAAACCCGGTTTGTATTAGTTATGGCGCTCGGCGGGCTGGGCTATTGGTTGGCATTCGCTGCGGCGTCTGCGTCGCACTCTCCCGACCAGAAGCTGGAAGCCCGGCTCACCGCTTTTGAAAAGGCGAGCTGGGCGGCGTGGCAGAGGATGGACGTCTCCTTCTGGACGGATTTCCTTTCGGACGATCACATCGAACTCAACGCATCCGTCGGGCCGGTCGGGAAGGCGGCAGTGATTGGTGGGATCGCCAAGAAAGTCTGCCAGGTGCGGACCTATAAGGTGGATCGGTTCACCTTCCGGCGCTTGGACGAGAATACCGCGCTTCTCGTCTACCGCGCGGATCAGGATACCAGCTGCGGCTCGGTGATCGTTCCTACACCGAGCTGGGCGACCTCCATTTATCAGCGCCGGGCCGGCAAGTGGAAGAATGTCCTTTTCGAACTAACGCCGATTGGCCAGCCTCCGAAGGCCATCCAATCGGAGACGCCGTGAACCCCTGACGGCGAAGTCGGAAGGTCCGCGTTGAAGAACCGCAATGCGGACCTTCCGATTGAATGTCGACTAGGACTTGGTCCGGACGATCGCGGCGAGCAGCCTGTCGAGCCAATCCAGCCTGCAACGGACCGAGCTGACGGCATTGTCGTGAACCAGCTCCTTGAAAGGAACGGTCACCTCCGCGGCATAGGCCTCGAGCTCGGCGAGCTTGTTCTGAAGCTCGGTCTTCGCTTCGACGATCCATTCGAGCTGTTCGTCCCGCGAGAGCAGCTCGAATGACTGAAGCTTGGTCCGTAAAGGGTCCTCGAGCAGAATGTGGGTTGGCCTGATATCCATCACCCAGGCCCGGACGGCAGCCTCCCCGCGGGAAGTGCATTCGAGCCATTCGCTGCCGCGCGCATCGCCTTTCACCGGGCGCTTCTTCAGCAACCCGCGTTTTTGCAGCCGTTCGACGAGCGGGTAGATCTTCCCCTTGCTGGTCCCGATGTTGCTGACCGGAGAATCGGCGTAGATTTTGGAAAGCTGGTAAGCCGTGGCGGGCTGCACCCTGACAAGGAGCGCCAGGAACGTGCCTTCGTCATCGGTGAGGCGGGAAGCGGCTGCTGCCAATTGACTGTCCGATCCCTGTTGAAGCCAATTAGGCGCCCTTAGCAGCGACCCCAATGAAGGCAAATTAACGAGGGGATCGCGCTCGTCTACCGCATCACAAAAAAAGCGGCGGGGAATCGCTTCCCCGCCGCCTCTTTTGCGTTCCGGTATCGATTAGAACTTCAGGCGCACACCCGCATAGTAGCGGCGACCGAAGATGTCGTACACGGCTGCGGCCGTGTCGGCACCGGTGTTGTTGAAGGTCGTACTCGACAGCAGGTTCGGAGCCTTCGTGTTCATCAAATTGTCCACACCGACGTAGAATTCGTAGTTCTTGATCGGAGTGAAGCTGATCTGCGCGTCCGTGTAGAAGATCGCGGGAACCGAGATCGCATGGTGGTCGAGACCGACCGAGTCCAGGAACCGGTCGTCTTCGTACGCCTTGCCGATATAGGTTCCGGTCACCGACGCGCTCCACTTCGCAGTGCTGAACGTCAGCGTGCCGTTGGCCTTGTCCTTCGACGTTCCGACTTCGCCCACGAACGGGTTCTCGGTGTCGCCCGGAAGCTCGATCACGAAGCCCTTCAGATAATGGGTCCACGAGATGCGAGCGTTCGCCGACAGGCCGTTCATCAGCCAGCCCAGCCCGGTGCGATACTGAAGCACCGTGTCGATACCCGACTCCTTGATCACGGAAGCGTTGATCGCCGCCGAGTTGACGAACCTCAGAGCACCGACGCTGGAAGAACCGGTCGGGACCTGGAAGCGCGTGATGAAGGCGCAAGCCGCGGTATTCCCCTGCGCGTAACATTGATTGAGCAGGTTCTGACGGCTCGGGAACGCAACCGCCTCGGTGATCTTGTAGTTGAAGTAGTCAACCGACAGGACGAGATTGCGCAACACCGGCGCAATGCTCCTCGGGTTGATCACCACACCGGCGGTCAAGCTCTTCGAGGTTTCCGGACCGAGGTTCGGGTTACCCGAAGTGAAGCCGCTGATGCCCTGCTTGTCGGCCTGGCTTTGGGTGAACACACCGCCATTGGCGTTGATGTTCGCCACAACGGCCGGGTCCGCCAAACAGTTCGCAGCGGTCGCGCCGGTGCTTGCCAGCGTGACGCCCGCGCACGGGTCGATGAGGCCGGTCGGGAAGGTCTGCGAAGGACCGGTGAACAACTCGCCGATGTTCGGGGCGCGAACCGCCTTCGCGTAGGTGGCGCGGAAGCGGATGTCCGGGATCGGGGCCCAGTCGCCGCCGATGTTCCACGTCTTGACCGAACCGATCGTCGAATAATCCGAGATACGGCCCGCGGCGCGGAGGTCGAGCTGGTTGGCGAACGGCAGATCCTTGAGGATCGGCACGTTGACCTCGGCATAGGCCTCCTTGACGTTGAAGCTGCCGTGCGTGTCGGGCAGCGCGTTGCCGGTGAGCAGACCCTCGTTGGTCAGCGCATCCCAATTCTCGCTGCTCTTCTCGCGGCGATACTCGGCGCCGACGGCGAGGCCCAGCGGGCCGGCCGGGAGGTCAATGAGCGAGCCAGAAAGGTTCGCGTTGACCACCTGCTGCGTCATGTCGAACGAGTGATTGCTCTCGGCCGCGACATACTGAACGGCCGCCGCGCTCGCCGAGTTCGCCCCAAAGATATTCAGCGGGACGCAACCTTCCGCACGGGCTTCAGCGCTCGCGCAGACGGTGTCGCCGATGATGCCGTTACCGTTGAGGTCACCGGTCGCGGCAGTCTCCGTGACGGATTCGAACGCGTTGCGGAAGTTCGAGATGTTGACGTCGCCGGTCGCAATTTGCTGCTCGTCGACGTGACCGTAGTTATAGGTGAGGTCCCAGTTCCACCGGTCATTGAACAGCTTGCCCTCGAAACCGGTCACGACCCGGAAGAAGTTGCGGTTTGCGGTGTAGGCGCGCGGTCCGAACTCCATCAGACGCCGTGCGAAACCGATGTCGAGCAGCCCGTCACCATCGTTATCGGTAGCAACAGCCAGCAGATCGGCCGGCACGAAGGGGTTATTCACGACGACCGGGCCGTCCGGGCCATTGATGATGCTCTGAATCGGAGCGAACCCGGTGTTCTTGTAGATCTGGCCGACGTCGAGCGGAACCGGCTCGATCGAGGTGCTCGCCTTGGTCCTGGCGTAAGTGACCTCGGTGAGGAAGGTGATGTCCGGCGTGATGTCGAAGTGACCCTGCTCGGCGACCAGCCAGCGCTTGACCGGCGTCGACAGCGTCCGGAAGAACTGCCGGTTGAAGCCGTCCGGCCCCGTGCCAGTTCCAATGCTCGGCAGGAGAGTGTCGCCAACCGCACCGTTGTGGTTGAGATCGCAGGTGCGCCCACCGTCCGCGGGCAACACGCCGTTCTCAATACAAAAGGTTGTCGGCTCCCTGACACGGCTGTTGCAGCTGCCGCCGTTCGTCGTGAAGCATGGCTGCAAGTCGCCAGTAGGTCCGTACGTGAAGGTATATTGCTGCGTGCCGTCGGCGTTCGGAACGAGGTCGCCGGTGAAGAACCGGCCCTGCACCGGGAAGCTCGAGAAAAACGGCTCGTGCTCTACCCCGAAATCCTTGGGATCGTAGGTGTAGAAGAACTGGCTGATATCGTCGATCCGCGTGTTCCTGCGCTCACGCGACAGAAGGCCCTTGTCGTCCGAATAGCCGATGTGGACCATGATGTTGCCGCGGTCGCCGGCGAAGTTGGCGCCTGCGGTCGCGCTGACCTGATAGCGC
>Ga0207694_10002068_pt1 | contig 16584 bp, 12 predicted proteins | sample KBSC34metaG_FD_184353 | JGI IMG/M metagenome (GOLD analysis project Ga0207694, IMG submission 184353) | Corn rhizosphere microbial communities from Kellogg Biological Station, Michigan, USA - KBS C3-4 metaG (SPAdes) (version 2) | ecosystem: Host-associated > Plants > Roots > Rhizosphere > Soil... | reverse complement strand
GCCCAGCGCGCGCACCGTTTCGGCCACCGGCGTATTATGGTCCTCGCGGTGCAAGTAGATCAGGTCGAGATAGTCGGTATTCAGCCGCTTCAGGCTGGCTTCCACGGCCTGGATGGTATAGCGGCGCGAGGCGCCGCGATCATTGGGGCCTTCACCGCGCGGATTGACATATTTGGTCGCCAGCACCCAGCGGTCGCGGTTGGCGCCGATGACGCGGCCGACAACCTCCTCGGATTTGCCGCCATTATAGCCATCGGCGGTGTCGATGAAGTTGACGCCCTGTTCCAGCGCCCGGTCCGCTATCTGGCGTGACACCGTTTCGTCGGTCTGGCCGCCGAACATCATCGTGCCCAGGCATAGCGGTGACACCTTCACCCCCGTGCGGCCCAAATTCCTGTATTCCATGATTATTCCCTCATAAATTTTAGCGGCTCCGGAAGGGCGCGCCATCCGGCAGGTTCCTTGAAATGCCTGGCCCCGCCGATTGACAGGACCCTTGCCTGTTTATACTACTAAATCGATAGACATTATCAAGATGAAAGACCCGTGTGGGCATGATGCCGTTGTCGCGCCGCCATTTGCTGAGAAACGCCGCGTTTTCAGGCCTTGCAGGCCTGCTGCCGTCCGGCGCGGCCTTGGCGGCCGCCCCCGCGCGGGGCGGGCGGCTGGTGGTCGCGATCGATTCCGAGCCGCCGGTTCTGACCAGCGCCATCACAACCGCAGGGCCGGCCCAATGGATTTCCGGCAAGGTTTTCGATGGGCTGCTGCGCTATGACAATGACTTCAACCCACGCCCGCAATTGGCGCAGAGCTGGAATGTCAGCCCCGACGGTCTGTCGATCACCTTCAAGCTCCGTCCGGGCGTGTCCTGGCACGACGGCAAGCCTTTCACCTCCGCCGATGTCGCTTTCAGTGTGTTGCAGATCTGGAAGAAATATCATTCGCGCGGTCGCTCGACTTTCGCCAATGTCGTTTCGGTGGATACGCCGGATGCCCTGACAGCGGTCTGGCATCTCTCCAGCCCGGCGCCTTACATCCTGAGCGCTCTGGGATCGCCGGAATCCCAGATCCTTCCCAAGCATCTTTATGACCATGGCGATGTGCTGACCAATCCGCGCAATATCGCGCCTGTCGGCACCGGCCCTTTCCGGTTCGTGGAATGGAAGCGGGGACAGTACATCGCGTTGGCGCGCAACCCGGCCTATTGGGACAAGGGCAAGCCTTATCTCGACCAGGTGATTTTGCGCGTTTTGCCCGACGGCAATGGCGCGATGACGGCGCTGGAAACCGGCGAAGTGCATCTGGTGGTGAACCCGCCATGGGCCGACATTGCGCGCGTGCGCAAGCTGCCGGGCATCGCTGTCACCCGATCCTCGGGCTTCACCGGCGCGCTGGCGGCGTTCGAATTCAATCTGGACAAGCCCTATTTCAAGGATGCGCGGGTGCGTCAGGCCTTTGCGCATGCCATCGATCGTGACTTCCTGGTGAAGAACGTCTGGCAGGGTTATGGCGAGGCCGCGGATTCCCCCATTCCCGCCTCCTTGTCGGATTTTCACGCCTCCAACCTTCCGGCCTATCCCTACGATCTGAACAAGGCCGCCCAATTGCTGGACGCGGCAGGCTTTAAACGCGGCGCCAATGGCGTGCGCTTTTCCATAACCCATGATCCGTTACCGGTGGGGCAGACCTACAAACGCTCGGCCGAAGCAATCCGCGCCTCGCTGGCCAGGATCGGGATCCGCATGGAGATCCGCAGCCAGGACTTTGCCGCTTTCGTCCGCCGTATCTATACCGCCCGCGACTTCGATACCTTCCAGTATGCCGCCAGCGCCGGGCCCGATCCGGCCATCGGTACGCAGCGCTTCTACTGGTCCAGGAATTTCCAGCCCGGCGTGGCTTTCTCCAACGGCGCTCATTACCTCAATCCGGAGGTTGACAGGCTTCTGGTCGCGGCTCAGTCCGAAAGCGATGCGAACAAGCGTCGCGCGCTGTATGGCCGGTTTCAGCAAATCGTTCAAACCGACCTGCCCAAGATTCCGCTGGTGTCGGCCAACCCCGTTCATTTGAGCCGTGGGATACAGGCCTTTTCGGTGGACGCCTATGGCGTGATGGGCAATTTCGCCGATGCGTTTCTGGTGACGGCATGACCCTGCATATCGGCAATGTCGAGAAGGTGCCGGCGGAACGCCCATTCAATGGCTTTGTGCGTCCCTTTATCCGCAGCCGCAGGCACGGTTATGTGAAATTCGTAGCGCGCCGCATCGCCCAATCGGCGCTGCTTTTCTTCCTGACCATCCTGCTGACTTTCGCGCTGATCAATACGGCCCCCGGCGACATGGTCGATGTGATGGCCGGCGATTCCGGCGGTGCCGATCCTGGCTATGTGCAGTTGCTGCGCGAGAAGTACGGCCTCGACAAGCCGCTGCCGGTGCGACTCTACAATTATGTCGACCAGTTGGCGCATCTGGACCTGGGCTATTCCTTTCCGCAAAGCGCGCCCGTCACAGACCTGATTGCAGACCGGGTGGGTCCGACATTGCTGCTGATGGTGTCTTCCCTGGCCCTGGCGGTGCTGGGTGCCCTGATCCTGGGAACCGCTGCCGCCTGGAATGTCCATCGTCTTACAGACGGGGCCGTGTCGGTATTGGCCCTGCTGGCCTATGCCACACCCGTCTTCTGGATCGGCCTGATGCTGATCCTGGTTTTTTCCGTCAAGCTGAGCTGGTTTCCCAGCAGCGGCATGGAGACATTGTTCTCCGGCTATACCGGTCTTGCCCGCATCAAGGACATTGCCTGGCATCTGGTGCTGCCGGCCATCACCCTCAGCCTGTTTCATCTGGCCTTGTTCACCCGGCTGCTGCGCGCGTCCCTGCTGGAAGTGTTGCGTCAGGATTTTGTGCGCACCGCGCGGGCCAAGGGGATCGGCGAATGGCGCGTGCTGGGTGTGCATGCGCTCAGCAACGCGCTGCTGCCGCTGGTGACCATGATCGGCATGCAGATCGGCGCATCGCTGGGTGGTGCGGTGGTCGTGGAATCGGTCTTCGCCTGGCCGGGCCTGGGCCGGCTGGCTTTCGAGGCCTTGAATGCACGCGATACCAATCTGCTGGTCGGCATCGTGCTGTTCAGCGGCCTGGTGGTCATTACCGTCAATCTGGTGGTGGATCTGCTGTATGGCTGGCTCGACCCGCGCATCGAGAATGTCTGAGATGGCACGGCTCAACAGCTTTTGGACGCGTTATCGCCGCAACCGGCCCGCCGTGGCGGGTTTGGCCATAGTCCTGGTCGTTATTGTCCTGGGTCTTGCGGCGCCCTTGCTCTATCCCGGCGATCCCTGGGCGATTGTGGCGCAGCCTTTCCTCTGGCCCGGCGAAGCGCATGCGCCTGTGTTGGGGACGGACGTGCTGGGCCGCGATATTGCCAGCGGCATCCTGCATGGCGCGCGGGTCTCGTTGCGCGTCGGGCTGTTTTCCGCCCTGTTTGCCGGGCTGATCGGGACCATTATCGGCTCGCTTGCCGGCTATTATGCGGGCTGGGTGGATGACGTGCTGATGCGCGTCACCGAGGCCTTCCAGACCGTGCCATCCTTCCTGACGGCGCTGATCATCGTGGCTTTGTTCAAGCCGTCGGTGCTGACCATCATTGTGGCCATTTCCATCGTTTCCTGGCCGGCGGTGGCCCGGCTGGTGCGCGCGGAGACGCTGCGCCTCAGGGGCAGCGATTTTGTCGCGGCCTGCGCCACCTTCGGCATGAGCGACATCCGCATCATCGTCACCCAGATCCTGCCCAACTGCCTGGCGCCGCTGATCGTGATGGTGTCCATCATGATTGCCAGCGCGATCCTGATCGAGGCGGGCCTGTCTTTTCTGGGCCTCAACGATCCCTCGCAGCTTTCCTGGGGCACCATGATCGCCACCGGCCGCGATGCGCTGCGCAGTGCCTGGTACATGAGCGCCATACCGGGCCTGGCCATTCTTGTCACCGTCGTGGGCATCAATCTGGTGAGCGAAGGCCTTAACGACGCCCTCAACCCCAACTTGCGCCAGAGGCAATCATGAACGCCCTCACGGAATTTGCCGTGTCACCGGTTTTGGATGTTCACGCCCTGCAACTCGGCATCGGCGGCAAGGACGCACAGCGCAAGCTGGTGCGCGATGTCAGCTTCACCCTGCGGCGGGGCCGCACCCTGGCGCTAGTCGGAGAATCCGGCAGCGGCAAGACCCTGACGGCGCTTTCCATCCTGCGGCTCCTGCCGGACCCGCCGGTGCGCATTCTGGACGGACATATCCGTTTCGGAGACACGGATCTGGCGCATGTCACCGCCGCCGGATTGCGCCAGATCCGGGGAAGCGGGGTCGCGATGATCTTCCAGGAGCCGCAAAGCGCGCTCAATCCCGTGATGAGCATTGGCCGTCAATTGCGCGAAGCGGTCCTGGCGCATGAGAAACTGGATCGCAAGGCGCTGGATGCGCGGGTGCACGAGCTGCTGGAGCTGGTGCGCCTTCCCGATCCCGCCCGCATTGTTCATGAATTCCCCCACCGTCTGTCGGGCGGCATGCGCCAGCGTGTGCTGATCGCCATCGCCATGGCCGGCCGCCCCCGGGTGCTGATCGCCGACGAGCCCACCACGGCATTGGATGTGACCGTGCAGCGCGAAATTCTCGACATGCTGGCGGGGCTGCAGGAGAGGTTCGGTGTCGCCATCCTGCTCATCACGCACGATCTGGGCCTGGTGAGCGACTATGCCGATGAAGTCGCCGTGATGTATGCCGGACGCATCGTGGAGCGCGGCCCGGCGCAGGGTGTCCTGGCCGGCCCGCTGCATCCCTATACGCGCGGGCTGTTGGGCGCCCGGCCCGGGCTTGTGCGCCATGGCGATGGCAAGCCGCCCCGGCTGGCCGAGATCAGCGGTTCGGTGCCGGCAAATCTGGATAGCATCGCCGGCTGTCCCTTCTCGCCCCGCTGCCCCCTGGCAGGCGAGCAATGCCGGCTGCGCGCGCCCGAGCTGCTGGTGGCGGCGGACGGTCATTTTGTTTCCTGCTTCAAACAGGGGCTCAACGCATGAGCGCCAATCTGCTGGAAATCGACAATATCAGCGTCGTCCATCACAAGAACGGCCAGACCTTCAAGGCGGTGGACGGTGTGTCCTTGCATCTGGCGCCGGGGGAAACACTGGGGCTGATCGGGGAATCCGGCTGCGGCAAGTCCACCCTGGCGCGCACCATCATGGGCCTTTATCGCGCCGCCTCGGGCCGCATCCTGTTCGACGGTGCGGATATCTCCGGCGCCAAATGGCGGCGGCGCAGCCGTGCAGTTACCCGGCGGCTGCAGATGATCTTCCAGGATCCCCAGCAATCGCTCAATCCCCGCACACCTGTCGGCAGGATCGTGGAGGAGCCGCTTTTGGTGCATGGCGTAGGCGGGCGCGATGAGCGGCGCGCGCGGGCGCGCCGATTGCTGGAACGGGTCGGGCTCGGCGCCGATGCAGGCGAGCGACTGCCGCATGAATTTTCCGGCGGCCAGCGCCAACGTATCGGCATTGCCCGCGCCCTGGCGCTGACACCGGATCTGGTGATCTGCGACGAGCCGGTTTCGGCCCTGGATTTGTCGGTGCAGGCCCAGGTGCTGAACCTGCTGGTCGATCTGCAGGACGAGCTGAAGCTTTCCTACCTGTTCATCTCTCACGATTTGGCCGTGGTGCGTCATATGGCCAGCCGCGTCGTGGTCATGTATCTGGGCCGGATCGTCGAAAGCGGCCCGGTCGCGCTGCTGTGGGACGGTGCGCGTCATCCCTATACCAAGGCCTTGATTGCCGCCGCACCCAGTGGGACGCCTGGCCTGCCGCGGCGGGAAAAGCGCGCTTTGCTGGGGGATATTCCCTCGCCAGTGGATCGGCCCAAAGGCTGTGCCTTTCACACACGTTGCCCGCTGAAACAGAAAATCTGCACCGAGTCCGACCCGGCGCTGCGCAGCGCCGGTGAAGGTCATGCCGTTGCCTGCCATTTCGCCTGACCCAACATCATCCCTGCCACCAAAGGAACCGAAGATGAGCAAATCCGCCCCTTCCGAAATCTGGTACACGCGTTGTCCGGTGCCCACCACTTCGGGCATCGCCCAGCATTTTCGCTGGCTGCACAAGGAATTCGACCGCAACGGCATCGCGCTGGAGTCGATCCGCGCTTCTGCCGACCGCAATGTGCGAAATTCCCATTTCGACCACACCCATCCCAACATGTTCCGCGAAGGCGGCAATGTGCCGCCGCTCTGGGCCCGGGCGCATGGCCGCAACACCGCGGTGGTCGGCATCACCTGGGTGGATGAGGAGCAGGTGATCCTGGTCCGCGGCGACAGCGACATCCGCGATATTTCCGAGCTGAAGGGGCGCCGCCTGGGACTGCCCAAGCATGACTCGCAGATCGTGGATATCGGCCGGGCACAGGATCTGCGAGGTCTGTTGACCGCCTTGCAGCTGGCCGGTATCGGCCGCGACGAAGTCACCTTTGTGGACCTTGCAGGCGGCGATTTCGACCTGCGCGAGCAGGGCGATCGCGCCGAGCCGGAGCATCTGGGCGCCGCCGCCTTGCTGGCCGGCACCGCGGACGCCATTTATGCCAAGGGCGCGGTCAGCGCGAGTTTGATCGCCCAGCATGGCTTCCGCTCCCTGCTGGACATCAATGCGCATCCCGATCCCTTTGTGCGGGTCAATGCGGGCACGCCCCGTCCCATCACGGTGGATCGCACCCTGGCGCGCGAACAGCCCAAGATCGTGGCGCGGTATCTGGCGGTGCTGTTGCGCACCGCCGAATGGGCCAGGCAGAACCGCGACGATGTGGTGCGCGCCGTGGCAGCGGAGACCGGCAAGAGCATCGAAGCCGTCATCCGTGGTTTTGGGCCTAACCTGCATCTGAGCCTGAAGCCCACGCTTTCGGATCAGTATGTAAAGGGGCTGGAGCTGCAGAAGGACTTCCTGTTGCGGGAAGGCTTCCTGCCGGCGGATTTCGACTATTCCTCCTGGATCCTGCGTGAGCCCCTGGCGCTTGCCGAGACCTTGGTAGGTGACGTCGCCTATCCGGGCCCCGAATTTGTTCAGGCTGCGGAATAACGCATAACAGATCGGCGCCTGCGGCATTTGTGTCCGGGCGCCTTTCTCGGCCATAAAAGTATAGTAAGACGCTATAGATACTATTGTATGAAACGGTGCCGTCCTGGGGCGGCCAATTGCAACGAGGGGTTTTTTACGATGTTGAAGGTCAATGCCCGGCTGCGCACTGTTCTGCTGACGGGAACGGTGTTGTTCGTCTCACCTGGCGCTTTCGCGCAAGACGCCAAGCCCGCGCCGGACGGCAATAGCGGTGCGGTACAACTGGCGCAGAACGCCCAGGTCGCGGCCAACGCGCCCTCTCCGGAATATTCCGGCCTGGTCGAGAGCGTGATCACGACAGGAACACGCACCAAGGATCGCACAGTCGCCAACAGCCCCGTTCCAATTGACGTGGTCAGCGCCAAGGATTTCGAGAACAGCGGCAAGTTGAACCTGCGCGATGCGCTTCAGCAGACCATTCCCTCCTATAACAATGCCTCCGGCTGGACGGGCGGCACGGGCGAGGCCATCAAGTCCGCCAGCCTGCGCGGCCTGAATTCGGACCAGACCCTGGTTCTGGTCAACGGCAAACGCCGCCACGGTCATTCCGTGGTGTTTGTCACCGCCCGCGGCAATCTGGGCGCTTCGCCGGTGGATTTGGATCTCATTCCTTCCGCCGCCATCGACCATATCGAAGTGCTGCGCGATGGGGCTTCATCCCAATACGGTTCTGACGCCATTGCCGGTGTCATAAACATCATCTTGAAGAAGGATGCGCAGTCCAATAGCGCCTCGGTGACTTATGGTCAGTACTTCGTCAATCCCGGCAATGACAATGGCTATGGGCAGAACGGCACGGTGACGGCAGCCCAGGGCTTTGATCTGCCAAATGGCGGCTCCGTCCGCTTCAGCCTGGATTACAACAATCACAATTTCACCAATGCGCTGGGCGCGACGGCGCCTTGCACCACGGCGACGCGAGGCCAGACCTGCCTCTATCCCGCCGGCGATGCGCGGGAAACCACTGCCAATCGCTTTGTCGGCAAGCAGGGCTTGCCGAAAGGCTATACCTACAGCGTCGGTTATGACGGTGAGATCCCGATTTCCAACGACGTGACACTGTATTCTTTTGCCACAGCCGCGCATCAATTCTCCCAGAATTTCGGCATCTTCCGCCCCGCCGCATCGCTGCAAACCCTGACGCAGATCTATCCCAACGGCTATCTGCCCGAATTCATCGTTTCCACTGATGACGGTCAGTTTGTGCTGGGCGCCAAGGGATCAAGCTTCTTCGGCTGGGACTGGGATCTGAGCACCAGCCTGTCCGACACCGTGGCGAAGATTCACAACAACCGGGGTCTCAATCCCTCCCTGGGGCCCATCAATGCGCAGACCAATTTCCGCCTGGGCGATATCGTTGCGGTGGAAAGCACGACCAATCTCGATCTCTCGCGCACGGTGGATACGGGCGTGTTCTCAAGCCCGCTCAATCTCGCTCTGGGTTTTGAGTATCGGTACAATGAATTCCACCAGACCGCTGGCGATCCCGGCTCTTACCAGATCGGCACTTACGTTTTCCCGTCCAATCCCGCCGATCCCAACTATTCCGCCGCCAATGTGGGCAAGCGGCCCAGCGGCGGCGCTTCAGGTTTGGGCGGGTTCGATCCCTCGGCTCTTGGCCGCGGCAATCGCAGCAACACAGCGGTCTATGTCGACCTGGACCAGAAGGTGACCAGCGAATTTGATGTCGGGCTGGCCGGACGTTTCGAGCATTATACCGATGTTGGCGATACCTGGAGCGGCAAGGTTTCTGCCCGCTATGAATTCATCCCGGGCTATGCCATTCGCGGTTCGCTCAGCAATGGCTTCCGCGCGCCCTCGCTGCAGCAGACGGGCTATTCCTCGATCCTGCCCAACTATGTCAACAACCCGGCCAACCCGGCGCAGCAGATCCTTTCCATCATCCGCTATGTGCCGGCCACCAGCGCGGTGGCCAAGGCATTGGGAGCCAAGCCGCTGAAGCCGGAGACCTCGGTCGATGAAAGCGTCGGCATTACCGCGCAGCCCTGGGAAGGTGTGAACATCACCGTCGATGCCTATCAGATTGCCATCAAAGACCGCATTCTGGCGACCGGCAACCTGAACAGCTTTGTTGCCGGTTCCAGTTACCGGACAGCGGTCGCGGCTGCGGGCGGCAATCCGGATGACACCTACGCCTTCTTCACCAACGCGGCCGATACCCGAACGCGGGGCATCGACATCGTGGCGGATTATGCGGTCGACTATGGCGACTATGGCAATGTCAAATTTTCGCTGGCCAGCGCCCTGACCTATCAGAAGATCACGCGGCTGGAGCCGACACCGGCTGTTCTGGCCAGCAGCAATCTCAGCCTGTTCGATCGTGGCCGCATCGGGGACCTGACGCTTGCCTATCCCAAGCACAGGACCACGTTCGGCGTCGACTGGTCGCTCGATAAGTTTGGCGTCAACCTGCGCGAAACCTATTATTCGCGCACGGTGCTGGTCGATACCCTGGTTCCCGCGCGCGATAGCATCAATGCGGATGCCTGGATCACCGATCTGACCCTGCGGTACGACTATAGTGACAATGTCGCGTTCAACCTGGGCGCCAACAATCTCTTCAACAAGCGTCCGACCCAGCTCAATGCCGCGGCGCAGTTGAACTATGGCTGGTGGGCGCAAAACCCGGTCTACAACCTGACTTCGCCTTACGGCTATAATGGCGGCTTCTATTACGGACGCATCAATTTCCGCTGGTAGGCCGTCGCCCTCATCGCAGAGAAGCGGGCCGGCTGCGCCGGCCCGTTTTTCTTTTTGGGAATCAGGATCGCGGCAAACTTTGCCCCATTCGATGCATCCCGGATTAACACTATGATTTCGCTATATAAAACACCCATGGTGGCAGATGTCGTCCAAGCCCCTATATAGGTGAGGACTTTTCACGATCGGGACGTCATGCTGTCGCAAAAAGCCAAGTACGCCATGAAGGCGCTGATCGCTCTCGCACGGGCGGATGGTAAATTGCTCCAATCCGCCGACATTGCCGACGCGCAGAAGATTCCGAAGAAATTCCTGGACCTGATTTTCTTCGAACTGCGCGGCCATAACATGGTCCACAGCACAAGAGGCCGGCAGGGCGGTTATTCCCTGGCCGTGCCGCCGGAAAATATCACCGTTGCGGCGATCGTGCGGGCTGTGGATGGTCCCCTGGCGCCTCTGCCTTGCGCCAGTGTGCGGTTCTACCGCCGCTGCTCGGATTGCAAGGACGAAAAGACCTGCGAAGTCCGCAAGATCATGCGGGAGGTGCGCGATGCCGCCTCCGCCATCCTGGATAACATGACGCTTGCGGAAGTTGCCGGCCCGGCCCGCAAGCGTGCGCCCGCCAAGCGCGCCCGTCAGCGCGCTTAAGCCAGGGATCCCTTATTCCGCGGCCCGGATATTTCGGGCATTGCGCTCCGCGATCCCCTGCTTGACCAGGGGGGCAACGTCCCGCCCATAGGTGACTGTGTCCTCGGTCGGGTAAAAGCCGCGCACCAGGAAGTTCGAAATCCCGATATCGTAATAGTCCAGGATGGCCTCGGCGACCTGTTCCGGGGTGCCCACCAGGGCCGTGGAATTGCCGCCGGCGCCGCTGGCCGCCGCGACTTCCGTCCAGAGCCGCTTGTCGAGAACCTTGCCGCGGGCCGCTGCCTCGCGCAGGCGCACCGATCCGATATTGGTCGGCAGTTTGTCGGTGGGCGCTATGCGCCCGCCGCTGCGGCTTTCGGAAGCTTTCACCTTTTCCAGGATCTTGGCGGCACTGTCCCAGGCCTCGGCTTCGGTCTTGGCGACTATAGTGCGGAAAGCAAGCGTGAAGCGGATATCGCTCGGATTTCGGCCATGTTCCACGGCATAAGCCCGAACCCGGTCCAGCGTTTCCTTGGCTTTGTCCAAGGGCTCGCCCCACAAGGCATAAATATCGGCGTGCTTGCCGGCCACCCGCAGCGCCGCATCGGATGAACCGCCAAACGAGATGGGCACACGCGGTTTCTGGAAAGGCTTGATGGTCGAGAAGGCGCCCTTGAATTTGTAGAAGCGGCCTTCATGGTCGAAGGGTTCGTCGCTCTCCCAGACTTTTTTCAGGACTGTGAGATATTCGTCCGTGCGCTCGTAACGCTCGTCATGCGACAGGAAATCGCCGTCGCGCGCCTGGTCGGCCTCGCTGCCGCCGGTGATGATATGCACCCAAAGCCGCCCGTCGCTGAAATGATCCAGTGTGGCCAGCTGGCGGGCCGCCAAAGTGGGTGTAACAAACCCGGTGCGGTGGGCCAGCAGGGCGCCGATCTTCTGGTATTTGGCCAAAACATAGGCAGCGAGCTGGTTGTTGTCGGCCCAGGTTGAAAAAGCGCCAATAAGCAGCCGGTCGATGCCGGCTGCCTCCAGCGCGCCCACATGACGCAGAATGTATTCCTTATCCACGGCCGGGCCGCTGGGCGGGATGATGTCCGATCCCTCGCGGGCGCCTGTGTGGCCGATGAATTCCGACGTCATGATGCCCTCGCGCTGAATTTCGGACGGCGGTCGCCAGTCCTTTGTTGACTAACACTATCAATTAAGTGGAGTATAACCGGAACCGGCGCCGACCTGCAAGCCACCCGCGCCGTGCGAGAGGTGAAGCGTGTTTCCGGAAGCCAATGCGAAATTCGATCCCAAGGCCGTAGGCGTGCACAAGATCGGCGCGCCGGACCGTCAGACATTGCTGGCGCGGTTGCCTGCACTGGCGGCGCAGATCGCCCAGGGCGCGGCGCACCGGGATCGCGAGCGCGAATTGCCCTTCGAACAATTCCAGTTGTTCCGCGAGTCCGGTCTGGGTGCCTTGCGTGTACCGGTCAAGCTGGGCGGCCCCGGAGGCACCATTCCTGACTATGTCGAAACGATCGTCACGCTGGCCGCCGCGGACTCCAATGTGGCGCACGCGCTACGCTCGCACTTCAATTTTTCCGAATCCCTTATTCTGGCACCGGGCACGGCCAAAGCGCGCACCTATCTTTCCAAGATTCTGGAGGGAAAGCTGTTCGGGGGCGCTGCCGCCGAGCTTGGCACCGCCAGGCCCGGCGACATTGAAGGCACCAGGCTGGTCAAGCAGGGCGAGAGCTATCGCCTGAACGGCAAGAAATACTATGCCACCGGCACGGCCTTTGCCGATTACGCCAGCTTCGGAGCGCTGGATGAAAGCGGCAAACTGGTCTCCGCGCTGGTTCCGGCCGGCCGGGCAGGGGTCAACATCCTGGATGATTGGGATGGGATGGGTCAACGCCTGACGGCCAGTGGCGGCGTGGATCTGGTGGATGTCGAGGTTCATCCCCACGAGATCGGCGAGCGTGGCCAGTCGGCGATGACCAGCCTGATCGGGCGGCATACCTCTGCCTTGCGCCAGCTGCACCTGATCGCCTGCGTCAACGGTATTGTCCGCAACATCCTGTCGGACGCTATTGCCTATGTCCGCAAACATGCACGCACCACCCGGCATGCCGAGGCCGCCAAGGCCGTGGACGATGCCTTTGTTCAACAGGTGACGGGGGAGTTGGCGGCCATCGTCTTCGCGGTCGATGCCATCATTGCGGAGGCCGCTCGGGTCATGGGCCGCGCTGCTGACGCCTTGGTGGCAGAGGCTTCGGATGCCGAAGAACTGGTGCTGGAAAGCGCGCTGGCAACGGCCCGCGCCCAGTTGGTGGCGGGACGGCTCGGTCTGAAAGCGGCCGAGGAGATGTTTGAGATCGGGGGCGGCTCGACCACCTCACGCAAATACAATTTCGACCGCCACTGGCGCAACATCCGCACCATCCTCAACCACAATCCGCTGAACCATAAGGCCAGGGTGGTGGGCGACTATTTCCTGAATGGCACCGAGACCCATCTCAAAGAAGGTCGGGTGTTCTAGTCCCGCAAAGGTGTCATTCCATGAAAAGGTATCTGGCTCCCGTCTTGTTTGCTTTTCTGGGCATGGCTCCCGCCTTGGGTGAAGTGCCGGCGCCCGTGCCTTCGATCGATACCCTGGCGCAGTTGCCGGTTGTCGTGACGCAGCCCTATGACGAAAAGGCCGATGCCGATGCCGCCGTCGCGGCCGCCTTTGAAAAGGCAAAGCAGTCGAAAAAGCTTGTGCTGCTGGATCTGGGCGGGAACTGGTGCCCCGATTGCATCGTGCTGGCGAATTTTCTCCAGCTGCCGGAGATCAAGCGCTTCACCGAAAAGCATTACGAGATCGTCGCCGTCGATGTCGGCCGGTTCAATCGCAACCTTCAGGTGCCGGCCCGCTTCGGATTTATCGACCGGTTGAAGGGTGTGCCGACCGTCCTGGTGGCGACACCAGACGGCAAGCTGGTCAATCCGGGCAATGTCTTTGCTTTCACCGACGCGCGCCACATGACGCCAAAGTCGCTGGCCGACTATATCGCCAAATGGCCGCAGGCAACGCCGCCCAGCCCATAAGCGGCTGACGCGCGGGCGATTCCAAAAAAAGAAACGGACCGGCTTTGGGCCGGTCCGCCAAGTTCAGGGAAGACGCGTCGTAGGGGGACTACGACACAGGAATTGCCTCTATACTATATTATATCGATAGAGTAAAGAGGGTTGTGAGCGAGGTGTAGAAATGGGCTTTGAGCGGTGGGCCGCATGGCGGCAGATGATGCGGCTGGCTTGTGCCGGTGTACTGAACCTTGCCTGTTTGACGTCGGCCGGTGCGGCCGAACCTCATGGCATGGTCGTCACCGCCCAACATCTGGCGAGCGATGTGGGGCTGGAAATTCTGCGGCAGGGCGGCAATGCCGTCGATGCGGCCGTGGCTGTCGGTTACGCAGAAGCGGTGGTCAATCCCTGCTGCGGCAATATCGGCGGCGGCGGCTTCATGCTGCTGCATCTGAACGGCGGCAAGGACATTGTCATCAATTTCCGCGAAACAGCTCCGGCTGCTGCCAGCGCCGCCATGTATCTGGATGCGGCAGGCAAGCCGGTGCCCAATGCCAGTCTGCTGGGGTACAAGGCCGTCGGCGTGCCGGGCTCCGTGCTGGGGCTGGATGAGGCGCTGACCCGCTACGGCAAACTAAAACGTGCCCAGGTCATTGCTCCGGCCATCCAGCTGGCGAGCCGCGGCTTTATCCTCACGCAGGGCGATGTCGATATCCTTGCGCCGCTGACCGATCAGTTCCGCCGCGATCCGGCCCTGGCAAAGATTTTCCTGCGGCCCGATGGACAACCGTTCCGGGCTGGGGACCGGCTGGTGCAAAAGGACCTGGCCCGCACGCTTGGGCATATCGCGCAAGATGGCCCAGGATATTTCTATCATGGCCCGGTTGCCGCGGCGGTCGCAGGCGCCGCCAAGGCCAAGGGCGGCATCATCACCGCAGCAGACTTTGCCGGATACAAGGTGCGGGAAGTTTCGCCGCTGCAATGCTCTTACCGGGGCTATGTCTTTGTCTCGGTACCGCCGCCCAGCTCCGGCGGCGTGACCATGTGCGAGATCCTCAACATCCTGGAAGGCTATGACCTGAAGGGCCTGGGCTTCCACTCGGCCGCCGCCACACGCCTGATGGTCGAGGCGATGCGCCATGCCTATATCGACCGCAACGACACGCTGGGCGATCCCGATTTTGTCAACAATCCCACTGATCGTCTGCTGTCCAAGCCGTATGCCGCGTCCTTGCGGGAGAAGATCGACAATGGCACGCGCCAGCCCTTGCAAGTTTCTGCGGTGCGCGAAAAGCCCGAGACCACGCATTATTCGGTGATCGACAAGGACGGCAATGCGGCCTCCGTCACCTATACCCTCAACGGCTCCTTCGGGGCCGTGGTGATGGCACCGGGCACCGGCGTGCTACTGAACGACGAGATGGACGACTTCACGGTCAAGCCGGGTGTCGCCAATCAGTATGGTCTGGTCCAGGGCGCCAACAATGCCATCGCGCCGGGCAAGCAACCCTTGTCTTCCATGTCGCCAACCGTGGTGCTGAAAGACGGAAAGCCGTTTTTGATCCTGGGAAGCCCTGGCGGGTCGCGCATCATTACCGCCACCCTGGAAGCGGCGATCAATGTCATCGATTACGGGCTTGAACCGCAGGCCGCGGTGGATGCGCCGCGCATCCATTTCCAGGCCCAGCCCGAGACGGTCTTTCTGGAAGCGGGGGCTTTGACCAAAGACGCACAAAATCAGCTCGAAGCACGAGGCTATCGCTTCGAGGAACAGAAGCCCTGGTGCGCGGTCGAACTGATCAAGGTGGATGGCGCCAGCCTGACGGGCGCCAATGACCATCGCCGCCCCGCCGGCTCGGCTGCGGGATATTAGGCAATGTCAGTCCTGTCCTTTCGCCCTCCCGCGGTCGCCATCATAGGCGGTGGCTTCACCGGCAGCCTCTTTGCGTTGAAACTGGCATCGGCGTGTCCCGATTGGACCATCACCCTCATTGAAGACCATTTGCATCCCGGGCGGGGCCTGGCTTATGGCGCCTGCGGGCCACACCATCTCCTCAATGTACCCGTGAGCCGGATGGAGGTCGGCCTTCGGCCTGCTTTTGCCGAGTGGCTTGGCGGCAGGCCCGGATTGCTGGCCGAGGCGCTGGAGGAAAGCGAAGGCGTGCTGGATGACGCTTTCGTCCCGCGTCAATTGTTCGGCGACTATATCGCACAGCGCCTTTCCGAAGCACTCGCCAGCGGCATGCTGCGTCGTATCCATGGCGAGGTGTTGAAGATCGACCGCAATCCGCGGCGCCTGGTGCTGTCCGATGGAAGTCATGTCGCCGCCGATACGGTGGTGCTGGCCACAGGAAATTTGCCGTCGCGGCTGCCTTTCAAGGTTGGCGCTTGCGACCGCATCGTCACCGATCCCTGGCGCACGGGCGCGTTGCACCAGATTCAGCGTGATGACTCGCTGCTTCTGCTGGGAACGGGCCTGACCATGGTGGACATGCTGCTGACCTTGCGGCAGCGGGGGCATAAGGGGCCCATTCATGCCGTTTCCAGGCACGGGCTTCTGCCCAAAGCGCACAGTCCCGGACGCAGCTGGCCCGCCTTTCTGGATATCGGCGCGTCGCCGCGCGAGGCGTTTTCGGCCATACGGGCCAATATCCGGCGTGCCGAGGCGCAGAATATTCCCTGGCAGCGGGTTTTCGATGCCGCCCGGCCCGTGGTCGCTTCGCTGTGGCGTGGCTGGACCCTGGGCCAGCGCGCGCAATTCCTTCGCCATTTGCGCACGCGCTGGGATGTTCATCGCCATCGCATGGCGGAACGGATAGCCGCCTTCATCGATGAGCTTTTGTGGAACGGGTTTCTCACGATCACCGCCGGCCGCGTGCTGGCTGTCGATGAGCATAAGGATGGCCTCACCGCCTTGATCCGGCCGCGGGGCAAAAGAGCGCAAACGGTCGAAGTGGACGCCCTGATCAATTGCACCGGGCCGGCCATAGACCTGCGGACCACGCAACATCCGCTGCTTGGCGATCTGTTGCGTCAGGGGT
>Ga0207694_10002067_pt1 | contig 16586 bp, 15 predicted proteins | sample KBSC34metaG_FD_184353 | JGI IMG/M metagenome (GOLD analysis project Ga0207694, IMG submission 184353) | Corn rhizosphere microbial communities from Kellogg Biological Station, Michigan, USA - KBS C3-4 metaG (SPAdes) (version 2) | ecosystem: Host-associated > Plants > Roots > Rhizosphere > Soil... | reverse complement strand
CTATGCCCCGCTGCAGGTTCCAGGCCTCACCGTCCGGCTCTCCGGCAACCTCCAGCACGCCCAGATCACCAGCCTGACCGACATCCCGACCCCGGCCCATGTCGGCGACCACATCCTGTTCGTGCCCGATTACAGCTTCACCATCGGCGCCGATTACGACTTCCCGGTGATGGAGGATTACGACGGCTTCGTGCGGGTCGACTACGAATATACCGGCCCGTCGCGCGGCAGCTTCACCCCGGCCGATCCCAACTACAACGACCCGGCCTATGGCGTGCTGAACGGCAGCGTCGGCGTGAAGATGGACCAGATGGAGGTCTCGCTCTACGCGAAGAACCTCGCCAACGACCAGACCATCATCCAGCGCCCGGTCATCAACTCGGTGGTCGAAGGCTACACGCTGCGGCCGATCACCGTCGGGGCCATGGTCCGCAGGTCGTTCTGATGACATCGGCCGAACAGCACATCTATCAGACAAGAGGTCAGGCATGACGCAGCGAACGCGGCCGATCATGGGGCTCAGCAACCTCCCATTCGGCCTCTATGGCGGCGTCATGCTGGCGGCCATACCACAGCTGCTGGCGTCCAAGGGCGTGCCGGAGCCCAATATCGCTTCGATCACGGCGATCGGCCTCAGCCCGAATTTCTTTTATTTTCTCGTATCTCCGATGCTGGACGTCCGCTTCAGCCGCAAGCTCTACGCCTATGTCCTCGGGCTTATGTCGGCAGGCCTCCTGTTCGCGGCCTTGATGTCGACCGACAACCTGCCGCTGCTCACCGCCTTGCTGTTCAGCGGTCAGTTCGCGGTGGTGCTTTACAGCAGCGCGCTGGCGGGATGGCTCAGCAGCCTGGCGCGCCCGGAGGACGAAGCTCGCCTCAGCGCCTGGTACACGATCGGCAATTTCGGCGGTTACGGCGCAAGCGCAATGGTGGGGATCCTTGTGCTGCGCGCCTTTCCCTTCGCTGTCGGCGCGGGCTTGCTGTCCCTGATCGTCATGCTGCCGCTGCTGTCCTTTCCGTTCCTGCCGTCGGCGCCGCCCGATCGCCGCCTGGCCAGCGAAAGCTTCGGCCAGTTTTTCGCGGATATATTGGCGCTGCTGAGGCGGCGCACGGTGCTGGGTGCCCTGCCGTTTTTCATCACGCCGTGCGCTTCGTTCGCCCTGATCAACACGCTGAGCGCGCTGGCCAACGATTTCGGCACATCCGAGGGAACGGCGGCCACCATCCTGGGGCTCGGCGCAAGCCTTCCGGCGGCCGGCAGCCTGCTGATCCCGGTCCTGGCCCGATATGTCGCGTTGCGCCCGCTTTACCTCCTGATCGGATCGGTCGGCGCGCTGTTCACCTTGTCGCTGATCGTGCTGCCGCACGGGCCCGCGACGTTCGCGCTCGCGGTGGTCGGCGAAAACATGTTCGCCTCGGCCGCCTTGGCCGCCGCGACCGCGATCATTTTCGACACGATCGGGAAGGGCAATCCTTTGGCCGCGACGCAGTTCTCCGTGCTGAACGCGTCGGTTCAGCTGCCGGCGGCCTACATGCAGGCGATCGACGGCATGGGTTACGGCCGGGGCGGCCTGACCGGGACCTTGCTGACCGATGCGGTGATCAGCCTGATCACCTGCGGCGCGCTCGGGCTTGCTTTGTCGCTCCTGCACCGCGTGGCGCCGCGACCGAGCCTGTCGGCATAGGGGCTGTTTTGTCGCGGATTTCCGTTCCCAAACCGGCGATGATCATTCGCAATATATCTTAGGATTGTTTACAATCTGGCGATCCGAAAACGAGGAGAGCGATATGAGTCTGGCCATCGATGCGCGCAACGATTTCGATTCGGTGCCGGTCATCGATTTCGGCGGCATGCTGGGCGAGGACCCGGCGGAGAAGGCGAAAGTCGCCGCCGCGTTGCGTGACGCCTGTATCAATGTCGGCTTTTTCTACATCAAGAACCACGGTGTCCCGCAGACCGTGATCGACCGGGCCTTCGCCGAGAGCGCGCGATTCTTCCGGATCTCCCCGGAAGACAAGACCGCCATCCACGTCAAGAAATCCTCTCACCTGATCGGCTATATTGGCATGGAAGAGGAAAATGCTGACCCGACCGTCGGCAAGGGCGACATCCACGAAGGTTACGACTTCATCGCCGAGGATGCCGATACGCGGTACGGCTTCATGGAGGGCGACTTCCGCAAGGCAGGCAACCAATGGCCTGCGAATTTGCCGGGTTTCCGTGAGGCTATGGCTGACTACACCGTCGCCGTGCGCCTCCTGGCGCGGCGCCTGTTCGCCGCCTTCGCGCTGGGGCTGGATCTGCCCGAAGATTATTTCGCGACAATGTCGGATAAGCCGATGGCGCTGACCCGCATGATGTATTATCCGACCCAATCCGGCCCACTGGACCCCACGCATATGGGGGTCGGCGCTCATACCGACCACGAATGCTTCACCATCCTGGCCCAGGATGCCGTACCCGCGCTGCAGGTCCGCAACCGGCGCGGCCAGTGGATCGACGCGCCGCCGATCCCAGGCGCTTTCGTCGTCAATATCGGCGACCTCATGGCCCGCTGGACCAACGGCGCCTTTGCCTCGACCTTCCACCGCGTCTTCAACGCCACCGGCCGCGAGCGCTATTCGATCCCGACTTTCATCGGTGCCAACGCCGATGCTGTCATCCGCGTGTTGCCCAGCTGCATCAGCGCCGACAAGCCGGCGAAATACGAGCCGGTGCTCGCTGGCGATTATATCAGCCAGATGATCTATCACAGCATCCATCAAAATGACGTACCGAACCCGACAAAGCTGGCAGCGCGATGACGCAGACGATCGAGATCATCGTCGGGCAGGGGCTCTGCATGGGCTGCGGCCTGTGCAAGAGCTTGGCCGGGCCAGGCAATGTCGCGATGGTGATGAACGCCGAGGGCGGTGAACGGCCCGTCGTCACCGGCACGGTCGACGAGCCGACCCTGAAGCTGATCAACGCCGTCTGCCCCGGCCTCAATGTCGACGGCTATGTCCATGAGACCGGGCCTGAGCCCGAGGCCGACCTGCCGGAAATCCATCCGATCTGGGGCCCCACCCGGCTGATGTTCACCGGCCATGCCACCGACCCCTGGGTGCGCCACCACGCCTCGTCCAGTGGCGCGCTGTCGGCGATGAGCATCTATATGCTCGAGACCGGCGCGGTCGATTTCATCCTGCATGTCGCGGCGTCGAAGACCCGGCCGGTGCGCACGCTGGACCATCTGAGCTTTGACAAGGCACAGGTGATGGAGGGCTCGGGTTCGCGCTACGGCCCGGCCGCGCCGCTGGTGGATTTCAAGGCCGTGCTCGACCGCGGCCGGCCTTTCGCCTTCATCGGCAAGGCCTGCGACATCTCCGCGATCCGCAACTACGCCAAGTTCGATCCCAGGGTGGATCAGCTGCTGAAATACACGCTCAACTTCTATTGCGGCGGCGTGTCCGAGTTCGGCAAGACGATGGACTATGTCCGCAAGGTCGGGCTCACTGAGCAGGACATCGCTCATCTGCGCTATCGCGGCGATGGCTGCCCTGGCCCGATGGTGATGAAGAGCCATGCCGGCCAGGAGTTCGCCTTCTCCTACAACGAGATGTGGGAGGATGAGGCGCGCTGGCAGCTGATGTTCCGCTGCAAGATCTGCCCGGATTCGATCGGCGACCTGGCCGACATAACCGTCGCCGACGTCTGGCCCGGCGGCCGGCCGGACAGCGAAGGCCTCGGCTTCAACGGCTTCATCGCCCGCACCGCCCGCGGCAAGGCCCTGCTCGACGGCGCGGTGCGCGACGGCGCCATCACCATCTCGCACGAGCTCGGCTATGACGGGCTTGAGCAGGCCCAGGGCTCCCACATGTACAAGAAGCAGTCGATCACATCGCGCCTGGCCGCGATGGGCGACCAGGGCTTCGTCGTGCCGAGTTTCGACCATCTGCGCCTGGACCAGGCTGCCGCGATGCTGACCGAGGCCGAGCGTGTGGAGAACTATGCCGGCATGACGGCGCGGCTGGAGGCCGGGGACAATATCGAGCCGTTGCCGGTCATATTGTAGGGTGGATTAGCGCAGGGTAATCCACCAGCCGAGCAAGCTCGGCATCCCGCACCGACCCAACATGGTCCGGTGGATTACGCTTCGCTCATCCACCCTACGGAATCCATCAATCCGCCGGATGCACCTGCCGCCAATGCCGGGCGATATCGATCCGCCGGCAGATCCACACCTTCTCGTGGCCCTGGACATGGTCGAGAAACCGCTTCAGCCCCGCGATACGGCCCGGGCGGCCGGCGAGGCGGCAGTGGAGGCCGACGGACATCATCTTCGGGGCGTCCGCGCCTTCCGCATACAGCGTGTCGAAGCTGTCGCGCAGATAGGTGAAGAACTGGTCGCTGGTGTTGAAGCCCTGGGCGGTGGCGAAGCGCATGTCGTTGGCGTCCAGCGTGTAGGGCACGATCAGGTGGTCGACCATGGCTCCGTGGGCCGCCACCTTGGTCCAGTAAGGCAGGTCGTCGGCATAGGAGTCGGCGTCGTAGAGGAAGCCGCCTTCCTCGGCCACCAGGCGCTGGGTGCGTTCGCTGGTGCGGCCGGTATACCAGCCGAGCGGGCGCTGGCCGGTCAGTGTCTCGATTGATGCGATGGCGCGGCGCATATGCGCGCGCTCGGTCGCCTCGTCGATCTGGTCGTAATTGATCCAGCGCCAGCCGTGGCTGGCGATCTCGTGCCCCAGCTCGACCATCGCCCTGGCGGCATCGGGGTGGCGTTCCAGCGCCATGCCGACGGCGAACATGGTGACCGGCAGTTGGCGCTCCTCGAACAGGCGCATCAGCCGCCAGAAGCCGGCGCGGCTGCCATATTCGTAGATCGATTCCATGCTCATATGCCGCCGCCCCTCCATGGGCAGGGCGCCGATGATCTCCGACAGGAAGGTCTCTGAGGCCGGGTCGCCGTGCAGCACGGCGTTCTCCCCGCCCTCCTCGTAATTGACGACGATCTGGAGCGCGACCCGGGCATCGCCCGGCCAATGCGGATGCGGCGGGTTGCGGCCATAGCCCACCATGTCGCGCGGATAGTCGGCCATCGTCAGCCCTCGCTCAGCAGGTCGGCCAGGGTGAGGGCAACGACCTGCGTCGCCTTGCGCAGATCCTCCAGCACCAGCCTCTCGTCGGCCCGGTGGCCGTTCGCCTCCAGTAAGGAGTGTGGGCCGGCGCCGTAGAGCACGGTCGGCACGCCGGCCTCGCTATAGAGCCGGGCGTCGGTATAGATCGGCACGCCCCCTGCCGGGATCGGCTCGCCCATGATCGCTTGCCCATGCTTCTGCAGCAGGGCGGTCAACTTCTCCTGGCCCGGCTGCACCCGGAAGGGCTCGGCCAGCAGGATGCGGCGGGTGGTGACGGTGATGCCGGGGATCGAGCCGCAGACCCAGTCGATATGCCCGATCAGCGCCTGCTCGACCTCGGCTGAGTTTTCCTCCGGAATGATGCGGCGATCGATCCGCAGGGTGACCACGTCTGGCACGACATTGGTGTTGATGCCGCCGGAGATCAGCCCGACCACCAATGTCGGATGGGTGATACCGGGAACCGTGGACAGCGTGTCCTTGTAAGTGTCGCGCAGCGCATAGAGCGACGACAGCAGGCTGGTCGCAGCCTCCAGCGCATCGACACCGGTATCGGGCCGGGCGGCGTGGGCGGACTTGCCCTCGACCCGGACCTCCAGATGCAGGCAGCCGTTGTGGGCGACGGTGACATTGTAGGAAAAGCCGGCGCTGATCGCGTAATCCGGCTTGGTGATGCCTTGGGACAGAAGCCAGCCGGGGCCAATCAGCCCGCCGGCCTCCTCGTCATAGGTCAAATGGAGTTCGACCGCGCCCTTCAGGGCCAGCCCGCTCGCTTCCAATGCCCTCAGCGCGAAGACATAGGTCGCGAAATCCGACTTCGACACGGCGACCCCGCGCCCATACATCACCCCGTCCTTCACGACACCGCCGTAAGGATCGACTGACCAGCCTTCGCCGGGCGGCACCACATCGCCATGGGCGTTCAGCGCAACTGTCGGACCGGGGCCGAAGCGGCGGCGGATTATCAGGTTGGTGGCAGTGATCATGCCGTTGGCCTTGACCGTCTCCGCCGGCACGACATGGCGCTCGACGGTGAAGCCCATCGCCTCCAACAGCTCGGCGGCTCGGGCGGCATGGGGCGCGCAGTCGCCGGGCGGGTTGTCGGAGGGGACCTTCACCAGCTCGGCCAGGAAGGCAACCTGCTCGGTGTGATGTTGGTCGATATAGGTCGCGATGGAATTCATGCCGGTGCCCTGAAATTCTCGATAAACCGCAGCAGCACCCGCGCGCCCGTGTCGGCATCCCCGACCGTGATCGCCTCGGCCGGGTTGTGGCTGATGCCCTTCGCGCAGCGCAGGAAGATCATGCCGATATCGGCGATGGCGATCATCGCCATCCCGTCATGTCCGGCGCCGCTGGGCAGGTGGAAGGGCGTTATGCCTTCGCCGGCAATGGCGGCGTCAACCTGGCTCATCAGCCAAGGGGCACAGGGCGTCGCCGCCATGTCGTAGATCTTGCGCGCGGTCAGGGTGACGCCACGCTTCGCGGCAATGGCATCGAGCTGGCGCAGTACGTCCTGCGTGGCGGCGAGACGGGGGATATCCTCCGGCGCGCGAATGTCGATGGTGAACAGGACACTGCCGGGGATCACATTGATCGCGCCCGGCCTGGCCTCGATCAGGCCGACCGTTCCGACCAGTCCGGGCTCCCCGGCGCAGCGTGTCTCGATTGCCAGGATGCATTCGGCCGCTGCTGCCAGCGCATCCTTGCGGGCGGTCATCGGCACCGTGCCGGCATGGCCGGCCTCGCCGCCGATCGTCACCTCATAGCGGGTGGCGCCGCTGATCGAGGTCACGCAGCCTACGGCCAAGCCCCAGCCTTCCAGGACCGGCCCTTGCTCGATGTGGAACTCGACATAGGCCAGCACATCCTCGCGCCGCATGGCCGCATCCCCGATCCGCCCGGGGTCGAGGCCGTAGGCTCGCATCGCCTGGGCCATGGTGAGGCCGCTGCCATCCACGCGGTCCAGCCTGCCGAAGTCGAAGGTGCCGGCCACCGCCTCGCTGCCCAGCATGGTGGTGCCGAACCGCACGCCTTCCTCGTCGCTGAAGCCGATGACGGTGATCGCGAAATCCAGCCGCCGGCCGGCCCTGTTCAGCTCCGCGACGCAGGCGATGGCGGTGATCACGCCCAGCATGCCGTCATACTTGCCGGCATCGCGGACGGTATCGAGGTGGGAGCCCAGCACCAGCGCGGGCAGGCCGGGCCGCGCGCCCTCATACCGGCCGATGACATTGCCGATCGTGTCGACATGCGCCGCCATGCCGGCGTCGCGCATCCAGCCCAGCACCAGATCGCTGGCCAGGCGCTGTTCGGCGCTCAGGAATATTCGGGTCAGGTGATCGGGGCTCTCGCTGATCGCGGCGAGTTCATCGATGCGGCGGCAGATCTCGGGCCCCATGCTCACCTATAGGTCGGCGAAGATTGTCTTGATGTCGACCGGCGCCTCGTCCTTCTCATAGAGCTGGAGATAGCTTTCGATCTCGTTGAGATGGCCCAGCATCGAATCGACCAGCCCCTGCTCGTCCTTCAGCTCGATCAGCTCGATCAGCTTGGCGTGGGTGAAATGAGAGCAGACGCTGACATCGGGCCGTTCGTAAATCGCCGTGATCAGCGATGACCGCGCCATCAGTTCGCGCAGGAAGTCGACCAGCACGCCATTGCCGACGATTTCGGCCAGCAGGGTGTGGAAATCGTGCGAGGTGCGAAGTTCCATCGCCCGGTCGTGGCTCTTCTCGGCCGCGATCTCCTTCTTGATATGGGCGCGCAGCTTCTTCAGCGCCTTCTCGTCAGTGGCGCGCACGACCTCGCGGGCCAGTGCGCCTTCGATCAGGCGGCGGGCGGCGAAGACCTCCTTCGCCTCCTTGACACTGGGCTTGGCGACGGTGGCGCCGCGGTTGCGGTGGAGGGTCACGACTTTGTCGCGCGCCAGCGATTGCAGCACCCAGCGGATGCGCATGCGGCTGACGCCGAACACCTCAGCCAGCTGGTCCTCGATCAGCCGCGACCCAGGCAGCAGGCGGCGCTCCGCGATGGCGCGGTGGATCTTGTCATAGATCGCGGTTTCCGGTGATCCCCGGTCTTCCGGGTCGGTTTCGGTTTCCTTATGTGTCTTGCGATGTGCGGCTGCGGCCACGTTTCCACCCGTTCTTATCGAGTCACCGCCCTCACGACGGTTCGTGTGCAGATTGCATCGACATAATGTGGGACGCAATCGCGCCGGGCATTGTGAACCAGACGCGGTCGCAGTGCGCCATCATGTGCTCGATGGCGCGGCGCAGCGCCTTCAGGCGGAAGGGCTGGCCGCTGATGAAGGAATGCAGGATCACCGGCATCACCTGCGGCGCATCCGAAGATGAGGCCAGCATCTCGTCGAACTGGTCGACGATCATGTCGGCGAAATCCCGCGCCAACACGTTTCTGCCCATGACCGTGGAGCTGTCATTGAGGTCGTGGGAATAGGGCACCGCCAGGATCGGACGGGTGCGGGTCTTCAGCCATACCGGCTGGTCGTCCATGATCCAGTCCAGCAGATAGCCGTAGCCAGCCTCCGCCAATATATCCGGCGTCGCCATCGTCTCCGCGATCCACGGGCTCGACCACCCCGTGGGCGGGGTGCCTTCTGCTTTCAGAATGTCTTCGGTGACGGATCGGATATAGGCGGCCTCGTCAGCTTCGCTCCGGCCCGCCAGGGTTTCGGAGTTGGAATAGCCATGCGCGATCATCTCGCAGCCGGCCTTGCTGCAGGCCGCCATCAGGTCCGGCGCCTCCTCGTAAACGGCTGTGTTCAGCAGGATCGACAGCGGCAACTTGTATTGGGTGAAGGCGTTCAGCACCCGCCAGGCGCCGACGCGATTGCCGTATTCCCGCCAGGAGGTGTTCAGCACGTCCGGCGCCGGAACGCCCGGCACCAGGTCTTCGACCAGCCCTTCGTTAAAGGCATAGTGCTCGATCCCCAGCGCGAAATAGACCGCCAGCCTCTTGCCGCCCGGCCAGTCATAGGCGGGGCGGGAGAAGATCGAGGAATGCTCGTAGCGGCCGTGCGCCGGCAACTTGCCCATTTTGCTTACCCTTGCTGATTGGCGGCGGCGTCGCCGACCCAACGGTTCATGCCCACCGGCCGTGCGGCGGCCTTCAGATACATCGCGCGATAATAGGGCTGGAGCTCGGCCGCGGCCTGGTCGACAACGCCCTGGTTATGGGCGAAGCGCTCGGCATTTTCCCGCGCCTCGGCGCGCAAAGCGGCCTCGTCGACCGTGGTGACGCGCCCGTTCTCGACCACGACCTTGCCGGCGACCATCGTCAGCCGCACCGAACTGCCGCTCTCGCAATAGACCAGCTGCCGCCTGAGGTCGTTCAGCGGGGTGAATGGCAGGGTGTCGAGATCGACCAGGATCAGGTCCGCCTGACAGCCCGCTTCGATCCGGCCCAGCCGATCGGACTGGCGCATGGCCTTGGCCCCGCCGCGGATCAGGCAGTCCAGCACTTCGTTGGCGGTCGGCCAGCGTTCGTAATCGGGATCGCTCAGATTGTGGATCAGCCCGGCGATCTTGGCGACCAGCCACATATTGATCGAATCGTCGGCGATGGCCTCGTCGGTGCCCAGGCAGATCGGCACGCCCGCATCGCGCAGCCGCCGGAACGGCATCACGCCGCTGCCCAGCCGCATATTGCTGATCGGATTGTGCGCCACCACCGATCCGGCCGCGGCGATCAGCGCGATATCGGCATCGTCGACCCAGACCGAATGGATGATGTTCAGCCGGTCGCTGAGCAAACCGAGATCGTGGACATAGCGGATCAGCGACCGCCCGCCGAACTTCTCCTCGCCCAGCACGCGCTGCAGCTTGGTCTCCAGCATGTGGATATAGAAGGGCAGGTCGTGGGCGCGGCTGAGCGCGTCCAACGCCGCGAAATAGTCCGGCGTCACGCGCTGCGGCGCCGAGCAGGAAACCGCCGCGCAGAGCCGCCCACCCGCCGCGCCGTGCCAGCGATGGATCAGGTAGCGGTAGCATTCCAGCAGCCCCTCCGCGCACATCGGCGCCGGCTGGGCGAGATCGGCCTTCAGCTTGGGCGGCAGCATGTCGGCCAGGAAGGGCAGCTTTTCCAGCTCAGGCACATTCGGCTGGTCCAGCGCCACGGTGGCGCGGATGCCGCTGTCGGCATAGGCCTGCATCACCGCGTCTATGATCTCGGGCCGCGGTGCCGGCACGAAGAAGGCATCGTCCTGCACGGCGGTGACGCCGTTCTTCAGCATCTCCAGCGCGCCCAGCATGGTGCGGACATAGGCGCCGCGCGGGCTCATTCCCGCCTCGTCCAGGGGCGGGGATTCGTAGAGCATGAAAACTTCGAGCGGCAGGCTGTCCAGCGAGCCCTTGAGATGGTTCACCGGCGAGTGGAAATGGCCGTTGATCAGGCCGGGCATCACCAGCTTTCCGGCGCCGTCGATCTGCCGGATTTCGCCGTCGGCGAAATCCAGGTCGGGTCCCACCGCCACGATCGTCTGGCCGTCGACCAGCACGTCGGCGCGAACCAGGATCGTGTCGTCGGCATCCATCGTCAGGACGCGGGCATTGCGGATGATGGTCTTCATGCGGCCACGAACGTCGCGCGATGCATCGCGTCGGTATGTTCGGCGACGGTGGTGGCGGGGTATCGCGGCGGATTGCCGGCGTCGGAGCAGCCGGGCAGGCAGGCCACGACGGAGTCGGGATTGCCGTCGAAGAAGAACGGCACGGAATAGCGGTCGCGCCCGGACAGGTTGATGACCCGATGCTCGGTCGAGTGGTAGCGGTCGTTGGTCCAGCGCGCGATCAGGTCGCCGATATTGACCACGAACGTGCCGGGCAAGGGCGGGGCATGCAGCCAGCCGTGGACGGGGTCCCGGATCTGCAGGCCGCCGGCATCGTCCTGCAGCAGCAGGGTGATCGCGCCCCAGTCGGTATGGGCGCCGCAGCCTTTTCCGCCGGGCGGTCCGCTCGTCGGTTGCTGCGGGTAATGCAGCAGCCGCAGCAGCGCCACAGGTTCGGCGCAGAAGTCCGCGAAATGATCTTCCCGCAGGTCGAGCGACAGGGCGATCGCGCCCATCAGCCTGACCGAAAGCGCCAGCATCGCCGCGAAATACTCTTCCATGACCCCACGGAATCCCGGCAGGCTGCGCGGCCATTGGTTGGGGCCGTGACCCACCTTCCGTGCCAGCACGCGTGGATCGTCCTCGGGCAGGTCGACGCCCAGATAGAAGGCTTCCTTGAGGTCGGGCGTACCGGTCTGCTCCAGGTCCTGCCCACCCATCGGCTCGTAGCCGCGATTGCAGATCGAGCACTCGCGCCGGACCTTCAGCCGCTCCAGCAAGGGCAGGTCGAAAAAGCCGCGCGATTCGCCCAGTACCGCCTCGACCAGCGCGGGGGCGATGCCGTGGCCGGTGATATAGAAGAACCCTTTGGACAGGCACGCATCGCGGATCGCCGCGACGACGCCCGCCCGGACCGGCGGCTCGGCTGAGGTCAGCCCGTCGATATCGATCAATGGCAAGGCGGAGATCGGTGTGATGCGCGCCGGGGCGTCGGTCATCGTGGAACTCTGGATATTGTGCGTGGCGTTGTTCGGCCGGGTGACCGTTGCATGCTCCATGCCAAGATGGCTGCGGTGTGGACTTCCGAGGCGCATCGGAAGATTGTAAACAATAATAAACATATTGGTGTGCAATTTATAGGCAGCCGGCCGTCGTCTGCACTGCTTTTAATCAGGAGCCCGTGGCCAGTGACCAAGGTTATTTTCGACACCGATCCGGGCATCGACGACGCGATGGCGCTGCTGCTCCTGGCGCGTGCGCCCGGGATGGAGATCGCCGGCGTTACCTCCAGCTTCGGCAACGGGACGATCGAGACGACCACCCGTAATCTTCTCTATCTTTGTCAGCTCTTCGGCATAGATGCGCCGGTGGCCGAAGGTGCCGCGGGGCCGCTGGCCGGAGAGGCGGGGGCGCCTGTTGTCCATGTGCACGGGATCGACGGTCTGGGCGACATCGGCATTCCCGAGGTGCCCCGCACCGCCCTGCATGAAAAGACCGCCGATGCCTTCATCGTCGACATGGTCCATCGCTTTCCACACCGGATCACCCTGATCGCGGTCGCGCGCCTGACCAATCTGGCTCTGGCGCTGCGCCGCGACCCAGCCATCGCAGGGTTGGTCAGGCAGGTGATCGTGATGGGCGGCGCTTTCGGCTTCAACGGCCACCACGGCAACATCACGCCGGCCGCCGAAACCAATATCCACGGCGACCCGCTGGCGGCCGATGAGGTGCTCGGCGCGTCATGGCCGGTCACGATGGTCGGGCTCGATGTGACGCAGGAGACGATCATGCCGGCCGGGATGGTCGACCGGATCGGCCGGCATGGCGGGGCGGAGGGGCGCTTCGTCCACGACATCGCCCGCTTCTATCTGGACTTCCATATGAAGACCGAGGGCATGGATGCGATGTTCACCCACGATTCCTCGGCGGTCGCCTACCTGATGGAACCGTCGCTGTTCGTCACCCGGCGCGGGCCGATCCGCGTGGTGACCGAGGGGATCGCCGTCGGCCAGACGATCCAGAGCCCCGACACCAGGAAGGCCACCCCGCCGGCGTGGCAGGGCCGGCCGTCACAGACGATCTGCACTGGCGTGGATGCGCCCCGGCTGCTGGATCTCTATTACCGGACGGTGACCGCTTAGGGTTTCCGGGCGATCACCGCGATCGGGCCGCCGCCGTCCGGCCCCTGATGCTCGGCCCCGCCCGAGACGAACAGGTCAGTCCGTCCGACGGCCGCGGCGACGACGCCGCCCACCAGGGCGCGGGCATGGCGGGTGGCGTTGATGTCGCTGTCGTCGGCCATGATGTGCCGGCAACCGCGGATGGTGCCTGAGCGCGCGGATTCCGCCTTTGCCAGAACAGCGCGGATACGCGCCGAGGCATCGGGCGACAGCTGGTCCGGAGCATCGATCCCGGCTGAGCGGAGCGCCGTCTTGACTGCGGGGAAATCGATCGCGTCCTGCATCACGGCGTGGCCGATGATCAGATCGCCGGCCCAGTCAGGGCTGTTGCCCATCACCACGACCTCGCCGCGCATCAGCTCGATTCCGGCCGACGCGCTGGCGCGGCCCGACCACAGGGCGAAATTCCGCCCGATATCGGCGTCGGTCAGCGCCGCCGCATCGACCTCGCCCAGCGCCAGCGCCACGCCCAGGGCCGATGCGCCGCGCGACAGCCCCATCGAGGCATAGGTGTCGTCGGTTGTCACCGCGAAGCCGCGGCTTACCGCGTCGGCGATGCGGGCATTGGTCAGCAGCGGGCATTTGATCTGGACGAAATGTACGGCGTCGGGATCGGACAGCGACGCCTTCGCCATGGCGACCCTTACCGCTTCCGCGGTCGCCTCGACCTGGGCCAGCCTGCCGATCTCCTCGGGTTTCAGGTCCCGCGTGAAGGCGGCACCTATGGCCAGCGCAGGGGCAGCCTTGGGGCCTGCCTCGCTGACCGAGAAGACCAGGAAATGCGGCGAAAGCCCGCCTTCGGTGCCACCAGACATGATCATCGAGACGCGGTTGGCGGCCTCTTCCGGGCTCACACCCAGCCGGGCCGCGAACAGGGACTTCAGGACCGTCACCGCATAGCCGCGCGAGAAGTCGTTGACGCAGCCATTGCCCTCGGTCTTGCCCAGGATCGCCACGACGCTGCCCGGCGCGACATCGCCGCCATCGAACAGCGCGGCGATCTTGCTCGCGTCGCCGGGATGATCCATCGGCACGAGGTCGACCCGGCATTGCCGCATGCTCTTCTCCAGGGGAAAGCAGGTTGAGAGCGGCAGCTTAATCGCAAGGGCACGCGCCCCGCCTAGCACCGAATTCCGGCTGCACCGAGCGCTTTTTTGCAGCGCTCTTTCCGCTTATGATCTTGTGATGTAACACTATTGCGTTGCGATAAGCGCTCGCGAGGGAGGGATCTTGTCCCAGGCCCAGGGTACCGTGCACCAGTCTCGTTCCCGCTCCTTCGCCTATTTCGAGGCGGTGGCGGCGCATGGCTCGATGCGCAAGGCGGCCGCGACCCTGAATGTCGCCTCCTCGGCGCTGAACCGGCAGATTCTCGACCTGGAGGATAGTCTCGGCGTCCAGCTGTTCGAGCGGCTGGCCCGCGGCGTGCGGCTGACCAGCGCCGGTGAGATGCTGCTTGGCCATGTGCGGCGGGTGGCGCGGGATTTCGAGCTGACCCGGGCGCAGATCGAGGATCTGCGCGGCGCGCGGCGCGGCCATGTCAGGGTTGCGGTGATCGAGGCGATGGCCGGTGTCATCGCCAGGCTGATCGTCGCCTCCCAGCGCGACCATCCGCGCGTCGGCTTCGATTATCAGGTGACCGGCAGCCGGGAAGTGGTGGCCGCCGTGCTCTCCGAGGAGGCCGATATCGGCTATGCTTTCAATCCGCCCGCCGAGCGCGGCTTCCAGATCGTGGCCGAGACTGAGGAGACGCTGCACGCGGTCATGGCGCGGGATCATCCGTTGGCCGGGCAGGCGGCGCTGAGGCTCACCGACTGCTCCGGCTATCCGCTGCTGCTGGGCGATGCCAGCCTCGGCGGGCGCCACCTGCTGGACGCGGCGGCCGACCAGGCCTCCATGCCGCTTAATCCGGTTGTGGCAGGCAATTCGATCGAGGTGCTGAAGACCATTGCCGCGGCGACCCAGGGCATCTGTTTCCAGATCGGCATCCGCCCTGGGGCCGAGCCGCATCTGGCCGCGATCCCGTTGACCGACCGGGCGCTCAGCGGCCGCCTGGTCATCGGCGTCAAGAAGAACCGGCAGCTGCCCGGCGCGGCGGCTGTTTTCCTCGAAGCCATGAAGAACGACATGCTGCGGCGCGGTGAAACGGATGGGGCGTCAGTCTAACTGCTGCAAAAAACCGCTCACTGCGGGCGGAAATCGGTGCTATTCGCGCACACCCCGCATGGGATTAGGCTTAACGCAATCTCTGGGAGTATCCGCATGTTCGTACGTCACAATCCCCCCACCATCGCCTCGATCGGCGCGCCGCTCTCCTGGGGACTGGAGGTCGGGCAGCCGAAGCGGATGGTCTATGTTTCCGGCCAGGTCGGCGCCGATCGGGAGGGTAAGGTGGCCGATGGATTTCTGGCCCAGGCCAGGCTGACCTGGGACAATGTCGGCGCGGTGCTGCGCTCTGCCGGCATGACCCCGGCCAACCTCGTGCGCACCGGCATCTTCATCACACCCCAGGTGGTGATGACGCCGGAGATGAAGCTGGCCTTCAACAAGATCCGCATCGATTTCCTGGGCGACAACCGCCCGGCCTCGACCATGATCTGCGTCCATGCCCTGATGGATCCGTCCTGGCTGATCGAGATCGATGCCGTGGCGGTGGAGCTCTAGGCGTGGATGACATCTTCGAGACTGCCGAGCGTCTCGGCATTCCGGTGCCCGAGGCCTATCGCGAGACTGTTCTCGCCAACTACGAACGCCTGTTGCAGCAGGCCGCGCTTGTGATGGCCGCGCCATTGCCCGACGCGCAACAAGACCACCTGGCGGATTTCGTGCCGTGACCGATCTGCTGTCACGCGATGCCACCGCCATCGCCGACGCGGTTCGGCGGCAGCGGATCAGCGCTGTCAGTGTGACGAAGACGGCGCTGGACCGCGCGGCGGCGGCCAATGCCGCCCTCAACGCATTCAGCGCCCTGTTTCCCGATGCCGCGCTCGCCGCCGCCGCGGAGATCGATCGTGGGATCGCGCAGGGTATCGATCCCGGTCCGCTCGCCGGCGTGCCGGTCGCGGCCAAGAACCTGTTCGACATCGCCGGCGTCACCACCCTTGCGGGATCGAAGATCCTTGCGGACGCGCCGCCGGCCGGGCGTGACGCGACGGTCGTCGCGCGGCTGAAGGCGGCCGGGGCGGTGGTGATCGGCGCGACCCATATGGATGAGTTCGCCTACGGCTTCACCACCCAGAACGCGCATTACGGCGACACGCATAATCCGCACGACCTGGCGCGGTCGGCCGGCGGCTCCTCGGGCGGTTCGGCGGCGGCGGTCGCGGCGCGGCTGGTGCCGGTCGCGCTCGGCTCCGACACCAACGGCTCGATCCGTGTGCCGGCGGCTTTCTGCGGTATTTTCGGCCTGAAGCCGACACTGCGGCGGCTGTCGCGCGCCGGGGCCTATCCGTTTGTGCATGAACTCGATCATGTCGGCCCGTTCGCCTGCTCGGTGCGGGATCTGGCATTGGCCTATGACCTGATGCAGGGGCCGGACGCGGCCGACGGCTTCTGCCTGCAGCGCCCGGTCGAGCCGGCCTGGCCCACGCTGGACCAGCCGGTATCCGGTCTGCGCGCCGCGGTGCTGGACGGCTGGTTCGTAGACGGGGCCGAGCCTGCCGTTCTGGCTGCCGTCGCGCGCGTGGCCGACGCGTTGGGCGCCGATCGCAAGGTGACGC